>OGYN01000176.1_pt1 | contig 59031 bp, 44 predicted proteins | sample 1576551 | NCBI WGS metagenome assembly OGYN01 (sample SAMEA3541589, study PRJEB24748) | human gut metagenome | biome: human gut; feature: human-associated habitat; material: faeces | place: China | collected 2012 | reverse complement strand
TATATATAAAACTAAAATAGAAGCAACCTAAAAAGCTAAAAAGCTGAATTGGGTAAAAAGCTGAATTGGATAGATGCGGTGACCTTCTTGATTTTAAACTATCAGTTCAATGACAATCCATTCGATTGATGATACCCTGTTTAGTTGAAAACTTTGTATTTATATCAGTAAAAAAAGTATAAAAATATTGACAACAAAAAAAGAAGAATTATAATTATGGTATAAAAATGATGAATAAAAACCAGGTGATTGCAGAATTGCATTGTTAGAGTGGTTTTGAAATGTAAATAAAGTTTAATTTCAATGTTTAAATTGAACACAAACACAAGGTGTAAAATCCGGATTTAAAAATGAAATGGGGGGAATGCGATGCTGGTATTTGAATTGGCATTCAAAATGCAGTTTTTTGAAAAGACTGCATATGAAAAGAGTTCCGAAATGATTGCTCAGGTAATCGATCGGGCGCTGTGCAAAACTGAGAAATATGTGGTTTTCCATGAAAAGCAGGAATTTAAGTTCTATGTGTTCGATCGACCGTATCAACCGGAACCGGATAAAAGTTATCTGCCGGGAAAGCTTTACACGATACGGATCAGGACGGTGAAACCGGAGTTGGCGGAGTATTTTTTGAATCAACTTCCGGGAAGCAGGACGGATAAACTGCATATTTTAAACGGTGAGATCCGTGTAGTTGTCCAGAAAATGTTAGAAAGGATCTACAGTTTGACGCCGGTGATTATACGGACAGAAGGGGAGTACTGGCGGTGGAATCATTCCGTAGATGCGTTTGAAAGACAGCTGAAAGAGAATTTGCTGAAAAAGTATTACAGCCTGACGGGGGAAAAACTGGACGAGGATTTTGAGCTATATCAGATGCTGGAGTTTTCAAACACGAAGCCGGTAAAAGTCCCGTATAAAGGAATTACATTGTTGGGCGATAAAATCAGTCTGACGGCAACACAGGACCCGAGAAGTCAGCAGCTTTTGTATATGGCGTTGGGGACGGGAGCGGGAGAACGATGCAGCCGTGGAAGTGGTTTTATGAATTACAGATATCTGTAAAGGGGGAGAAGGATGCTGGAAGAACTTCGGGAGTCTTTTCAGGCGATGTTGGAAGAAAAAGGGGAGCGGTTGATTCTGGATGAATATCTGCCGAAAAATGGAACATACAGACTTCTTTTTCTGACGGAAAGTGGGTATTGGATTGGGGATACGCTGGAGATTCAATACGATCGGAAAGAGGGAAAAATCGCAGGCAGTGAGTCGAAGTATTATGATCTGATCTGTTATCTGGATTATTGGAGCAAACTGATCGATATGAATAAGCCAGTGGATTCCAAAAAGGTGATCCATTCCAATCAGTATTTATCCTTTTTTGTAAAAAAAGACAGTATTTCAGGAGAAAAACTGACGGACGAGGTGATAAACGGATATTTTGATGTTTTGAAAAGTCCGGAGAAAAAATATAAAAAGGGAAAAACGCGGGAATTGTATGGAAGCGTAAAAGAAAAACTGGGGGAAGTCGATTCAGAATTGTTGGAAAGAATCCGGAAAATTGTGTTGGAAAGACAGGTTTTTGACGGGATTGATTTTTCTAAAAAAGATTACTGTAAGTTGTTTTTTGTCTGGGAAAATGAAGATAAAACGAGAGCTGTTTATCAACAGGAAGGGCTTCGATATCTGCTTCCCAATCTGTATAACAGCAATGATTTTAACAGAAAGCAGGATGGAAAAATTCTGGGACTTCCCAATAACAATATGGGAATGAATTCCAAAAAACCATATTTGCATCATTATTCCAGAAAGGTAACTGTACCGTATCTTCTGGATCAGGATGAGGCATTGCTTCAGATGCAGTTGTTTGATTATTTGTCCGGTTTTGCGGCAAAAGATAAGGTCAATGTTTATGTTTGTCCGGATGACGAGATCAGAATAAAAGCGGTCAGGGATACAGAAGAGTCTCCGGCAGTTTCGGGAGGATATTACCTGAGACTGAAAAAAGGGAAAGAAGTGGAAATACATGATTGGGACATTGTCTGCAATTATGAACCGGAGCTTGAACGGATATTTCGATTGAAAAATTTGCTTCATGTGGCGACAGATGAAGAAAAAGGATTGAGCAGCTATGAAAAAAGTTATACCAGATTATGGGAAATTCGTGGAATTATAGATCATAGCTTTTTTCAGGGAAGAATGACCGGAAATTTTTTTACCACTGCCAAAGATTTAGATATGGGTCACATCGGAATCGAACAGATTTTTCTGGAAAACAGGAGATGGTTATTCACTTGGTTCCGGTTGGGACAAACAAATGGAGTGGAAGCATTTTTGGAACGGATGACATGGCAGCTGATTCGAAATACGCTCCGGCAAAATGGTGAGGATGTCAGAAAAACTGTAAAAAGACAACTGAATGTCAGATGGTCGCTTTTGGATTATTTTCATGAAGACAGGGGGATGGAAGAACGTATGAATCAGGTCAGGAAAGAATTGAAACAACATTTAACAACAAAAGAAGAATGGGATTTTTCTTCAAAGGACGAATTTTGTTATGCGGCAGGGCAGATGGCGGCATATCTGCTGGATTTATCGCAGGGAAATTCGAAGCCGTGTTCGTGGCTCAATAGTATTTTGGAAGTGAAAACGTCGGACATTGTAAAATCGAGATTGTATGATCTTTTCCGAAAGTACAATTACAAGGTGGAACGTTTTGATCCAAAGTATGGAAAGGCTGTTCAGCTGATTGGGCATATTATGGGAGTGACGGACAAGTTTGTGATCCATCAGGAAATGGTGGTGGCTGGATTTATGGATTCCAGTCTGATTTATGAGAAGAGTGAAAAAGCAGTTGCGCAGGAAAACGGGGGAGAAAAGAAATGAAGAAAAGAGTTTATGGTGTATTGGGTGTTGCAGCATTGATGGCGAACTGGAATGCAGATTTTTCCGGATATCCGAAACGGACAGCAGGAAATGAGATTTTCGGGAGCGATAAAGCGTTTAAGTATCCGATGAAAAAGATGTGGGAAGAACAGGGATATCCGGTTTTGTATATAAAATCCATGAAAATGGATGGAAAGAAGCAGGAGCTGCTTCCGAGAACATTAAAAGAACGATATGAATATATTTTTCAGGTAAAAGATCTGAAAAATGAGAAAACGCCGGAAGTATTGCAAAAGTTATTTCAGGCAGTCGATGTCAAAAATTTTGGCGCGACATTTGCTGAAGCAGATAACAATATTTCTATTACCGGAGCAGTTCAGTTTGGGCAGGGAATGAATGTTTATGAGGATGCAAGAATTGTAGAACAGCCGATCTTATCTCCGTTTCGAACCGCTTCAAAAACAGAGGAAGAAAAGAAAAATTCTACGATCGGAACGAAGATCTGCTGTGAGGAAGCGCATTATTTTTATCCGTTTGTGATCAATCCGCTGGCATATCGGGGATATGAAGAACTGGGCGCAACGACAGGCTATTCGGAGGAGGATTATACGTTGTTTAAGCAGACCGCACTGACTGCAGCGACGGCTTATTCCACGAACGCGAAAGAGGGATGTGAAAATGAATTTGGTTTATTTGTTGAAACGGACAAAACCCTATATCTGCCCAATTTAACAGAATATATCAAATTCGAAAAAGAAGAGGATAAAAATAAAATCAATCTTTCAGAGTGTGAAAAAATCCTGAGAGACGTTATGGACAAAATTCAAAAAATTGAAATTTATTATAATCCTGCAACAACCAAACTGGAGGGAATCCCGGAACAGAGTCAGCTCTTTCATATCGTTACCGGAAAAGAGGTGGTTTGATGCAGGCACTGAAATTCCGTCTGAAAGGGAAACATGCTTTTTTTAAAATACCGGCAGTAAACAGTTATTATTATTTTACTTATGCTCAGATTCATAAAGTTGCATTGCTCGGTATATTTGGAGCGATATTGGGGTATGACGGCTATCAGCAGATGCAGAAAGAGGATCGATTTCCGGAATTTTATGAGCGGTTGCAAGCGTTAAAGGTGTCAGTAATTCCATGTGTAAAAAATGGGATTTTTCTGAAAAAAGTGCAGACGTTCAACAATTCGATTGGCTCCCTTGAACAGGGCGGGAACCTGATTGTTCAGGAGCAGTGGCTGGAAAAACCGGAGTGGCTGATTTATGTTTTGCTCGACTGCGAAGAAAGCGAAAAACTGGCCGAAATGCTGGAAAAAAAGCAGAGCATTTATATTCCTTATCTGGGAAAAAATGATCATTCTGCTGACATTCTGGAGGTTGAAAGAGTGGAAGTGGAAACAACAGATCCTGCAGGTCAGCGGATCGACAGCTTATTTCCGGAGGAGAGTTTTCTGATGGATGAGCTGGAGGCGTATAGTTTTAAATACCGGGAAACACTTCCAGTTGGACTAAAAGTGGAAACGAATCAATACGAGTATCGGAAGTTTGCTTTTTCAGATGAAATTGTAGAAGAAGCGAAACAAACAGTTTTTCGGACGCAGGGAAAAAATATCATATTTTACTGAAAATAAGGCTGCAGGAAAAAAGAAAAATTTTTACTGCAGCCTTATTTCCTAAAGAGGGGAAAGATTGAAAAATAAAATTTTTCGATCGCGAGATTTGTGTCTGCGCGCACTTGACACAAACTCGATATGCACAAAAAGCGTGCGCAGAAATGAGCGGAAAAGATGAATTTAAGTGTAATTTTTCACGGAGATTGGGAGGTTTATGCACACAGAGATCCTGTTTCCGGGAAAAGAGAATTATTACAGGAACATATCGCGCGCTGTGAGAAGTATCGGATCAGGATAAGTCAGGAAAGAAAGCTGCTGAAGATAGAAGAAAAATTTTTAACTAAGTTAGGCCTTGACAAAGATGATTTTGCAGGAAAACTTGTAAAAGAAATGATAGGTGCTGTGATTTTATTTCATGATTTGGGGAAAGGAACACCGGCTTTTCAAAAGAATAAGATGGGGAATCCAAACACGGTACCGACAAAATATTGGGGAGACGACAGCAGTCATTCTTTTTTATCCGCGTTTTTGTATCTGGATTTTTATTTATATGAAATTAAAAATGGTTTCAATAAAGTGGAAAAAGAGCAGAAGAAAGCGTTGATTGCACTTGCTTGGGAACTGTCTTATGTAATCGCAAAACATCACAGCAATTTCGAATCTATGGAAGCATATCTGAAAAACTTTCAGTTGAAAGCAGAGGAACTGCTGAGAAAGTGGAAAGAAGAACCGGTTCCGGGATTTTCCCAATTGCGTTATTTTTACGAGATCCCGATAGCGAAAAGTATAAATCAATACTTTATGTGCAGAAAAGCGTTTGGGAGAACAGAAAACGATATTGTACACTATTTTTTTATTCGTTTGGAATATTCGATTCTGGTAGCCTGTGACTACTATGCGACGACAGAATTTAACAGTGGATTTGAGATGGATTGTTTTGGAAAGGCTGACGCTTCCAAATTCAGGGAGATTTATGAGCGTTCGCATCTGATGGAATCGATTCGGAAGTATGGAAAAGAAAGTTATCCGAGAAAGAAATGGGATGGTAAAGAGAAGATCAATATCCTCAGAAATGAGCTCTTTTTGGAAGCAGAAGAAAATCTGAAGGCTGCAGAAGAAGACTGTATTTATTTTGTAGAGGCGCCGACTGGAAGCGGAAAAAGCAATCTGGCATTGAATCTGAGTCTGAAATTTTTGGAGCATGCGGATAAAGTATTCGAAATCTATCCGTTTAATACGCTGGCGGAACAAAACAGACATACGCTCGAAACTATTTTTGGAAAAACAGAGGCGATAAATGATATTGCAGTTGTGAACTCGCTGACGCCGATCAGAGGAAGGGGAAACGTAGAAGAAGATCCGGAAAAATATTATAAAGAAGCGCTTCTGGATCGTCAATTTTTAAATTATCCGTTCATTCTTTCCAGCCATGTTACCTTTTTTCGTACACTTTTCGGAACGGGAAAAGAAGATATTATGAGTTTTTTTCAGTTATTGAACAGCGTCGTTGTACTGGATGAAATACAGAGTTACCGGAATGCGATATGGACAGAAATTATGATATTTTTAAACAGCTGTGCAGAGCTGATGAATATGAAAATTATTATTATGTCTGCGACGCTTCCGGATTTATCTCAGCTGGTGGATGGAAAATGTAACGTAGTGAAACTGATTCGTAATCCTGAAAAATATACGCTTCACCCGACATTTGCGAACAGAGTAATCTGTAATTATGAACTGCTGCAGGAAGAAATTACGTTGGATCGGCTGCGGCGGCATGTTTTGGAAAATATGCAGTTAAGGGAGAAGAGCGGGGCTAAAATACTGATCACATTTATCAAAAAACAGACAGCTTATGATTTTTTTCATAGAATGAAAGAGGATCTGGGAGAACAATCAGAATGGCAGTTAAAATTGTTGACGGGAGATGATTCGATTTATGAAAGAGAATCGATTTTGAAACCAATTCGGGAAAATGTATGGGAAAAGGTAATTTTGATTTCTACACAGATAGTTGAAGCCGGCGTTGATATTGATATGGATATCGGATATAAGGATATTTCGAAACTGGACAGCGAAGAGCAGTTTCTTGGAAGAATTGCAAGATCTGGAATCAAAAACGGAATTCCTGGAATTGTGTATTTTTTTAACTTAGATCAGGCGGAGAAAATTTACAGAGACGATTATCGGATGGAAAAGTCCCTTACACTGGGAAATGAAGAGATGCGGACCGTATTAAAAGAAAAGCGATTTCAAACTTATTATGAACAGGTGATGCATTATTTGAAAGAAATGAAAAATCGTAAAACATCGGAAGATGGTTTGGAATATTTCTTTTCAGAATCCCTAAAAAAACTGGACTTTCTCAAAATACAAAAGCGAATGGAACTGATCGAGGAAGACTGCTGGCATGTAGATATTATTTTGTGCCGGAAACTGGTGATGGAAGATGGAACGGAAAAAGATGGCAGGAAAATCTGGGAGCATTATAAAGAGTTGCTTTCTGATTATCAAATGGATTATTCGGAGAAAAAAGTAAAGTTATCGGAATGCCAGAGTGATCTGAATCTGTTCCGGTATCAGATTAAACGGAATATTCAGATTCCTTATAATGAGATGATAGGAGAATTATACTGCGTTTATGATGGAGAGCAATATTTTCAGGATGAGAAAATAGACCGTGAGAAGCTGGAAGGAGACCATATGTACTTTATAGATTTATAGAAAGGGGGATATATATGCGAGTAAACGGTACATTGATGAATTATTATTTTCATTGTAAACGGCAATGCTATTTGCATGGAAATCGTCTTAATCTGGAAGATAACAGCGAAGAGGTTCAGATCGGAAAAGCACTTCATGAAGAAAAAGCGCAGAATGAAAATACGGAAATTCAGCTGGAAAATATTCGCCTGGACAGACTGACAAAAGAATATTTGACAGAAATCAAAAAATCGGATGCTGACCCGGAAGCAAGTAAATGGCAGCTTTTATATTATTTGAAGAAGTTAAAGGAAAAGGGGATTATCAGAAAAGGGAAATTGGAGTTTATTGAGAAAAATAAGGAAAGCAAGAAAACTTTGATTGTAGAATTAGGAGAAAGTGAAGAGGAACAGTTAGAAAAGTATATTGTCGAGATTGAAATGCTGGTGCAGCAAAAAGAGGTGCCGCCACCAATCCATGGAAAACAATGTAAGAAGTGCGCATATTACGAATATTGCTATATTTAGGGGGAGAATATGGGAAGTACGAAATATATTATGTCAATGGGCGAATTATATCGGAAAGACAATTCACTATGTTTCCACAAAAATGGGCAAAACGTTTATATTCCGATTGAGAATACAAAAGAAATTTATTGCCTGAATGAAGTGACAGTAAATACAAAGCTTTTGGATTTTCTGAGTCAAAATCATGTTGTTATCCATTTTTTTAATTATTATAACGGATATTCCGGAACTTTTTATCCAAAAGATCAATATAACAGCGGTCGATTGCTGATCGGACAGGTACGTGCATATGAAGAGCAGCGGATGCAAATTGCAAAAGCAATTGTAACGGGAATCGGAAAAAATCTCAGTTATGTGTTATATCATTATTATAAGCATGATAAAAAAGAGGTAAAACCTGCGATTGACTGGTTGAAAAAGGAGCTTCCTGAAAGAATTGAAAGGACTGAAACTGTCCCTGAACTGATGGCTTATGAAGGGGAGGCATGGATTCAATTTTATGGATCATTTCGATATTTTCTTCCAGAAGATTTTATGATGAATAAACGGGTAAAACGTCCGCCGGATAATCCGATCAATGCGTTGATTTCCTTTGGAAATACATTGCTGTATACAAAAACGATTTCAGCGATCTATCGAACACATCTGGATCAGAGAATCAGTTTTTTACATGAACCATCTGAAGGAAGATTTTCACTCAGTCTTGATTTAAGTGAGGTTTTTAAACCGGTGATTGTATATCGGACGATTTTTGATCTGATCAACAATCGGAAGCTTCAGGTAGAAAAACATTTTGATAAAAAGGTAAATTATTGCCTGTTAAATGAAGAAGGGCGCAGGATATTTATTGAAGCGTTTGAAAGTAGAATGGAGTCGGTGTTTTTACATCCGGTTTTAAAGCGAAAAGTCAGTTACAGAACTGCAATAAAACTGGATTGTTATAAGTTGATTAAATTTATTTTGGAAGGAAAAGAGTTTATTCCGTTTTTGCTTGAGGAGGGAAAATAGAATGACCAAAATCTCGTATAATTATGCTTTTGTTTTCTATGATGTAAATGAAAAACGGGTGCAGAAAGTTTTTAAAATCTGTAAAAAATATTTGTCACATTTTCAGTTTTCTGTGTTTAGAGGAGAAATAACACCATCGAAACTCATCGAGTTGAAAACTGAGTTAAACCGTGTAATTAATAAAAATGAAGATTTTATTTGTATTATCAAAGTGATGAATGACGATGTCTTTGGGGAGGAGACTTTGGGAAAAAAGGACATTGTAACGGGCGAAACTCTGATCCTGTAGGAGAAGCAGAATCGTTGAAAGTAAAATAGGGGAATTGATTTACCAGGTGATTTTTTGTGTGTTCCGTTATAAACCCTTTAGAAATAAGGGAAAATGAGAATATTAGGAATGGTTATTAAGTTTGACTTACACTTGGGAAAAATTTGAAAAAGCTGGTATTTTCAAGGAATTTGAGATATAGTAAAAACGGAAAAGCTGATAAAAGCGTTGGATTAATAGAAACATGAGATGTATTGAAATGTATTCAGGGGTGTACTGGCGGCCATCAACCCCCCGATTAATAGAAACATGAGATGTATTGAAATAAATACTCTGGTCTCAGCATCACTCTTTCCCCACCGGATTAATAGAAACATGAGATGTATTGAAATTGTGGTAAAAAAAGCCGCTGGTAACCGTAAAAATCGATTAATAGAAACATGAGATGTATTGAAATACGCCCTGGTAAATCGTATCCATCCGGGCTATTTCGATTAATAGAAACATGAGATGTATTGAAATATTTCTTTTGGTAGAGGATCCCCACCGTCCGGGTGATTAATAGAAACATGAGATGTATTGAAATTAGATCATCACATAAGGGCTGTATCCCATGTCTCGATTAATAGAAACATGAGATGTATTGAAATATGCGTACCATCTTTGCGCCTTTTAAAGACCATTCTGATTAATAGAAACATGAGATGTATTGAAATGAAAGCGGAAATCCTTCGAAAGGAGCAGGAACGGGATTAATAGAAACATGAGATGTATTGAAATATGGCTAGAAACATCTGATATCTATTACCGCGGAAGATTAATAGAAACATGAGATGTATTGAAATCTGTATAATATCCATAGCAGTGCACTGTCGTCCCTTGATTAATAGAAACATGAGATGTATTGAAATTGGAGATGCCGTGTTTACGACTACACAGACGAAAACGATTAATAGAAACATGAGATGTATTGAAATCACTGTCCCCGGTCGCCTTCCGCCCCAGCTTCGCCGGATTAATAGAAACATGAGATGTATTGAAATGGATAAAGGCAACACTGCCGCATTGCGATGGCTGCGATTAATAGAAACATGAGATGTATTGAAATAACTGTCTTTAAAGCTCTGAAGCGCTAAAGGTACATGATTAATAGAAACATGAGATGTATTGAAATTAACCGGGTCGAAAGGTGGAGGGAAATCGTTTGCTGATTAATAGAAACATGAGATGTATTGAAATTAAGGTATCTTGCACCCGCAAGATTCTGTTTTACAGATTAATAGAAACATGAGATGTATTGAAATAACGTCTCAGCTCTTCTCTGTATTCTGTGTTCACGATTAATAGAAACATGAGATGTATTGAAATACTCCTTATATCCTAGTGTTATGCACAGTAAAAGTGATTAATAGAAACATGAGATGTATTGAAATTTTTGTGTGCCAGTTGTATTTATTAGCAATAAACAGATTAATAGAAACATGAGATGTATTGAAATTTTTGTATGTCAGCTGTATTTATTAGCAATCAATCGATTAATAGAAACATGAGATGTATTGAAATTTTAATTACAAGATATACGGTAACAGTGACGTTTAAATTTCGATTAATAGAAACATGAGATGTATTGAAATCAATGTCCGGGAAAGCCTGAATGATGCCGTGCATGATTAATAGAAACATGAGATGTATTGAAATGCCACCACTTCATCGTGTGTCTTGCGGGCGGTTCTGGATTAATAGAAACATGAGATGTATTGAAATAGCTGTCAGACGCCCTCGGCGTTACGCTTGACCAATGATTAATAGAAACATGAGATGTATTGAAATGCCTTTTTAAGCTTACGCACAAGGCTGTCTGTGATTAATAGAAACATGAGATGTATTGAAATCTATTTAGTTCGTTACGACAGCGGGTTTATCCTTCGATTAATAGAAACATGAGATGTATTGAAATATGCTTTTGTGCTGGTCCTGTCCCTGATCCTTACCGGATTAATAGAAACATGAGATGTATTGAAATTGACTTGATCAGGCAGGAAAAAGAACAAATAGAAGATTAATAGAAACATGAGATGTATTGAAATCACACTGCCCCGATTTCTACCAGCATCCGGTTCAGTGATTAATAGAAACATGAGATATATTGAAATTGTATAACCAGCGGCACTCTTTTGCCACAAATATCTGATTAATAGAAACATGAGATGTATTGAAATATTGCAGAAGGATTTATGCGCGGAAGTGGAGCTGGGATTAATAGAAACATGAGATGTATTGAAATAAACGTTCAGCGCGGGCATCACAGACAGCAATTTGATTAATAGAAACATGAGATGTATTGAAATCCTCCTGCCACAAGAATAGCAGAACGCAGCTTCTAGATTAATAGAAACATGAGATGTATTGAAATATGACTTCCAGCGCAAACATATTTTTTGCGATATTTGATTAATAGAAACATGAGATGTATTGAAATTCCTTTTGCCTCCTCTGCCATTTTCTTCTCCTGCGATTAATAGAAACATGAGATGTATTGAAATGACAGAACCGGGCGGAGGAAAAAAAACAGAAAAGGAGATTAATAGAAACATGAGATGTATTGAAATGAGCGTAAACTGTCGCAGGATGCGGTCGACAAGTTGCGATTAATAGAAACATGAGATGTATTGAAATGTCCTCCTTTTTCCTTTCCCAACGTGTAAGGGAGCCGGGATTAATAGAATCATGAGATGTATTGAAATATCGGTTCTCCGGTTATCCATGCGCCCAGATTATGATTAATAGAAACATGAGATGTATTGAAATGCAAAATAGCGGAAGATGATTCCCTCCGCTACTTTTGATTAATAGAAACATGAGATGTATTGAAATGAAAAAATACGGCTATAAATATTCAAGAGTTAAGGATTAATAGAAACATGAGATGTATTGAAATAATCAATATGCGAGTGGACACCCAGTGAAGGTATTTGATTAATAGAAACATGAGATGTATTGAAATGGAGCAGGAGATTCTCTGGTTGCACCGCATGAACAGATTAATAGAAACATGAGATGTATTGAAATGACCTTGCAACCTATGGAAGGGATGCCAAGGCACTTTGATTAATAGAAACATGAGATGTATTGAAATATAAAAATGACAGCAATCCGGCGACACGCTGCACATAGATTAATAGAAACATGAGATGTATTGAAATTTGTCTACAGGGATTTTTATCAGTGGAGCACCGCCGATTAATAGAAACATGAGATGTATTGAAATAGTCGTATAATGCAATCGTGTTCGCTTTCAACTACAGATTAATAGAAACATGAGATGTATTGAAATGCTTCTCATCCCCATCTTTCCCGCCGCCCGACACCAGGATTAATAGAAACATGAGATGTATTGAAATAGCAATCCTGCCTTTACTTTCTCACTATCTGTTGGTCGATTAATAGAAACATGAGATGTATTGAAATTTGAGAAGCATCTTTTGAATTTTGCACGCATACACAGATTAATAGAAACATGAGATGTATTGAAATAAAATCGGGCCGACGTTTATCGCTTCCAGCGCGCCCGATTAATAGAAACATGAGATGTATTGAAATGATCGATATGCCGCAGCTCTGCGATCTGCCGCTCGGGATTAATAGAAACATGAGATGTATTGAAATTCGATCCACAGCTCTCCCCAGGTGCCCAGCATCACCTGATTAATAGAAACATGAGATGTATTGAAATGCTTATACCGTCCCTTTTGCATTGGCGCTATAAGTGGATTAATAGAAACATGAGATGTATTGAAATCCTCCAGTATTTTGAGGTATCATATTTAAATAAAAAGCAATATTTTAAAATTTTACATCAAAGGCTCTACGGGATATCAAAAATCTAGTATGGTAAAAAGAGAGGACAAGAAATGCTGAACATTTTTTATGGAGATATGAAAGAAGCTGTTTACAATACGGCAGGTTATTTTAAATATGATTATGAAGATGAATGGATTGTAGATCCTTTTGTAAAGAAAATGATTCTAGATGTGGACAAATCGACCGTAATGGACAGCGGGGTAATAGACAGTCCCGTTTCTGGAAAGATACCGCCGGTTGGATTATCGGGTGGGGTAAAGACTTTGATTCTTGTTAAATTCGAAAAAGATAAGGTGTTCAATGCGTCTACCTGCGGCGACAACTGCGCAAAGTGGCTGTTAGAAATAGCAAAAGAGGAGGATCGAACGATTAATCTGCGTCATTTGATGAATTTTGGAAAGAAACCATTTAAGATTCGCATTTTAAATACAGATCAGATCGTTCATTCGATGGAAGAGCTGGTACCGATAGCAGGAGAATTTGTATAACGGAGAGTTATGGTATGAAGGGAAAGCATAGGATTGTCGTTTCAACGAAGCGACAGAAATATGAATTTGAATTACGGCGTAATTTGACGATACTTCGTGGAGACAGTGCGACTGGGAAAACGACATTGATTGAGATGATACAGGATCATGAAAATGATCCGTTAGGAAGCCCGGTAGAGTTGATCAGTGATAAAAATTGTTATGTGCTGGAGGGCGCTTTATGGAAAGAACAATTGGCTGGAATCACTGACAGTATTGTTTTTATCGATGAAGGAAATACCTTTGTAAAAGCAGAAGAATTTGCAGGTGTCATTCAAAATACGGATAATTATTATGTTATTGTGTCGAGAGAGTCTCTTCCGGCGTTGCCCTATAGTGTGGAAGAAATTTATGGAATCCGGACTTCTGGAAAATATGGAACACTGAAGCAGATCTATCACGAGTTTTACAGAATATATAACTTAGATGAAACGAAAGGTGAAATAGAGCCGGAGGCTGTTGTTACAGAAGACAGTAATTCGGGATATCAGTTTTTTGACGCAGTGTGCAGAGAAAACGGTTTGACGTGTGAAACCCTGAATGGGAAATCCAATATTTTCCGTTATTTGAAAGTGCATAAGAATGAAAAGATTCTTGTCATTGCAGATGGTGCTGCGTTTGGTTCTGAAATGGATCGGGTTATGCGATTGATGGAGAGCAGAAAAAATATCGTATTATACTTGCCGGAATCATTCGAATGGTTGATTTTATCAGCAGGAGTATTAAAAAATGCTGCGATGGAGAAGATTTTGAAGAATCCATCTGAATATGTGGAAAGCAGGAACTATTTTAGCTGGGAGCGTTTTTTTACAGCGCTTTTGATAGAAGAAACAAAAGGAACTTATTTGGCTTATTTCAAACGAAACCTGAACCCGGTATATTTAAATGAGAGCATAAAAACAGCAATTTTATCCCAAATGAAAAAGATAAAGATAGATAGAAAAAAATAATGTTTCCCCAAAAAACATCCCCAGCGTTACCGCGATTATCATATAAACCGCGACGCGCTGGGGGATATTTTTCCAATAACAGGTATTCAAGCATTTAGCCGTCTTGCGCAGGCACAGACACCTGCAATGTCGAGTTTAGCGACCAGCACTCTTCACTCACATCAGCGATGCATACTGGGACATATAGAGCTTGTAATATTCTCCTTTTTGGGCCATCAGCTCATCATGTGTGCCTTTTTCCAGGATCGTTCCCTTGTCCACATACATGATGCAGGAAGAATTTTTAATTGTGGAAAGACGATGTGCGATGATGAAAGAGGTACGTCCCTTCAGCAGTTCATTTAAGCCCTTCTGCAGGATGATCTCTGTTTCGGTGTCGATACTGGAGGTTGCCTCATCCAGGATCAGGATCTTCGGGTCAGCCAGAAGTGCGCGGGCAAAGGAGATCAGCTGGCGCTGTCCGGCGGACAGACGGCTTCCCCGTTCATTTACCTGTGTCTGATAACCGTTTTCCATTTCCATGATGAAGTCATGGGCGCAGACCGTTTTTGCAGCCCGGATGACCTCTTCATCTGTAGCGCTGAAGTTGCCGTAGCGGATGTTATCCATGATTGTGCCGGAGAAAATGAAACTGTCCTGCATCATGACACCCATCTGTTTGCGGAGAGAACGGATGGTAACGCCTGCGATATCGACGCCATCGATTAAAATCCGCCCGGAATCTACGTTATAGAAGCGGCTCAACAGATTCACCAGGGTTGTTTTGCCGGCACCGGTGGGGCCTACCACTGCAAACGACTGCCCCTGGTTTGCGTGGAAGGAAACATCCTTTAAGATCGGAACGCCAGGCTCATAGCTGAAGGTAACGTGGTCGAAGGCAACATCTCCGTGGATCGGAGGCATTTCAACCGCATCCTCCCGGTCTTTGACCACAACCGGCTCGTCGATAGTTTCAAAAATACGCTCCAGATAGGAGATCGCGGTCAGCAGAGAGTTGTAAAAGCCAGCCAGCGTGTTGATCGGTGCCCAGAAACGTCCGATATAAGCAGTAAAAGCGACCAGCACACCGACGGTAATGCCGGTTTCGCCGTTGATCATCCAGCTGACACCGAGCACATAGATCGCTGCAGTTGTAATTATTGAAATGATATCGATGCTGGGACCCATCGTAAAGTTGAACATAACGGCGCGCATCCAGGATTTCCGGTAGCTGCCGCTTAAGTTGTTGAAAATACCGCTGTTCACGTCTTCCCGGACGAAGGATTGGGTAACACGGATCCCGTTGATACTTTCAGCAATGTACGCGTTTAAGTTGGACTGCTTATTGCTTTGAACCTGCCATGCGGTACGCTGTTTTTTCTTGATGACAACGATAACGATCGCGAGGATCGGAAGACCGCAGAGACATACAAGCGTCAGCTGGACATTTAAGATCAGCATGAAAACGATGATAAACACCAGGTTGCACAGGTCGGTGATGGTATTTAAGATACCGTTGGAAAGCAGGTCGCTGATGCTGTTGACATAGTTTACAACACGCACCTGAATTTTACCGTGGGGGCGGTCATCATAGTAGGAGAACGGAAGCTCCTGCAGATGCTCAAAGATGTCATAGCGCATGTCGTGAATGATCTGCTGTCCGATCTGGTTGGTGTATTTGATCTTGTAGCGAAGGCTGAAGGCACTGTAAAATGCGGCAAGCAGTGTCAAAAAGCTGTAAAATGCGATTCCCTTCATGTCCCTGTTCGGGATGCAGACGTCCATGACCTTCTGAAAAAATTGCGGAATCAGCATGGTAAAAGCGGAAGCGGAGAGCATCATGAAGCCGACACTGACAAACCGTTTCCGGTAAGGAATCAGATAAGCGAGCAGACGTTTTAACTGATTGAGGTCAAATTTATCTTCCAGGACTTCGTCCACATCATATTTATTTCGTGCCATGAGTTCTCACTTCCTTTCGTTGGCTGTAACCTGACGGTATTCTTCCTGTTCTTCTCTGGAAGGAAGCTCGCCGTACTGATGATGGAACGCGCTTGCATAGTAGCCGTCATTTGCAAGCAGCTCCTGATGCGTTCCGTGTTCGATAATCCGGCCGTTATCCATAACCAGGATCTGATCAGCGTCTTTAATGGAAGAAATACGGTAGGCGATGACGAAGATCGTGCACTGGCCGTTTAATTTGCCGAGCTGCTGCTGGATATAGCTTTCTGTTTCCATATCAACGGCGGAAGTAGTATCGTCCAGAATCAGGATGGACGGTTTCTTTAACAGGGCGCGTGCAAGGGAAATACGCTGCTTCTGACCGCCGGAGAGTCCGACACCGCGCTCGCCGACGATGGTATCATAGCCTTCGGGCATAGCCTTGATGAAATGGTTGGCATCTGCCATGACAGCAGCTTTGTGAATTTCCTCAAATGTACAGTTCGGACGACCGTATGCAATATTCCCTTCAATTGTATCAGAAAAAAGAAAGATATCCTGCATTGCCATGCCGATGTTGTCACGCAGATCGTAAAGGTTCCAGTCCTTGACGTTTACGCCATCTACCAGAACCTCGCCGGAGGTCGCGTCGACAAAACGGCACAGCAGGTTCATGATGGTGGATTTGCCGGCACCAGTGGAACCGAGAATGCCGACTGTCTGTCCTTTTTTCACAGAAAAGCTGATATCCTTTACGATATCCTCATCATCTGCCGTATAGGAAACATCTTTAAATTCAACATTTCCTTCCATATGTTTGCGGGAAACCGGCACAGGAGGCATTTTTACAAGAGGCTCTTCCACATAGGTTGTGTAAATTTTTTCTACGGAGGTGATAAAACGGTGGGTATCATTGACCCACCAGCCTGCCATACGCAGCGGAGCGTTTAACATCCACAGATAACCGTTGACGGTTACGAGGTTACCGATTGTCATTTCTCCGGTAATTACCATCCAGCCGCCGTAGAGCATCAGGACAACGTTTAAGACATATGCCAGAACTTCGAAGATCGGAAGATATTTCATCCAGACCTTTGAGGAGTTCAACTGTGCGTCCATGTAGGCATCGTTTTCCTTATTAAATTTTTCAATTTCAAAGTCTTCCTTGGCAAAGGCTTTTACGACACGGTTGCCGCTGACATTTTCCTGAACGAAGGCATTCAGGGAAGAAAAGCAGTCGCGGATGCGCTGGAATGTCGGTCGAACCTCTTTGGACTGTTTTGCTGTGGTGATGGCTGTAAAGGGCAGAACGATCAGCATGCAGAGCGCCAGCTTCACATTTACCGTAAAGATCATGAAGAGCGCAAAGCAGAACAGCAGGATATTTTCGTAAACCTGATAGATAATGTAAGCAACGAAGTGGCGGATTGCTTCCATGTCGCCGGTCTGACGGCTCATCAGGTCGCCTGTTTTTTTCTTGCTGTAAAAGGCGAAGTCCTCTGTCAGAAGGCGGCGGTAAACAACGTCCCGCATGTCGTAGAGCACGCCCTGCGAGCATACCTCGAAAATAACCTGATAAAAGAAACGCAGGGCACCGCGGACCAGCGTAACTAAAAGCAGGATGAGAACAAGCTTCCAAAGCAGGTCATACTGACCGCCCTGAATGACATCATCTACGATCATACCGGAAACGTAAGGGTTTACGATGGCGAGAACGGAAATGAAAGTCGTCAGGATCAGGCCGCCCAGAAGCTTGAAGCGGTACTTTCTGAGAAATCCCCAGAACCATTTCATTGGTGTCATATTTCCTTTTTTCCTCCCTTAAAAAAGTATCCATGGGCTTTGATAGATCATGGATAAAAAAAGTGTATCGCAAAATATTTTATTTGGAATGTACAATCTTGCAGGTTTCATGTAAAATGTTGTTAAATGGTAACTGCGAGGAAACTGAACAGTTACGTTAAATGTTTTTGTGGGATGTTGCAGGAAAATAAAAGATAAATTTCAGGCATCCGGGAAGGAAGCTGGTGGATATGGAACGGGAAAACACGGTATTTGCGGAGGAGTTAAATCCGACCTTCTTGTTTATGTGGAAGGGAACACGTGTGGAGGATGAGCCGAACTATCACTGCCATGAGCATCTGGAGCTGTGTTATATTCAATCCGGGACAGGAAAGCACAGAATCGGCGATACGATATATGAAGTAAAAGAGGGTGACCTGCTGGTCATCAATGAAGGAGTTTATCATCAAAGCCTGGCGGGAGAGCATAAAACGCCGGTTGCGGAATTTTACGTGGGGCTGACAGATTTAAATCTGGCGGGGCTTGGGCGCAACCACTTTCCACTACCGGGGAATTGCCCGGTATTTCGTACGGAGGGAGAGCTGCAGCGTAAGCTTTCCAAGCTCTGTATGGCAATGGAGGCAGAGCAGGAGCTTTGCCGGATCGGGCGCTATTATATGATGAAGACGTATGCCATGCAAATGCTTCTTTTGTTGCTGCGGGAAGAAGAAGAGACCGGTAAGCCGCAGAAGGCAGGTGGATGCTCCTTTGAATCCGCGAACCGGAAATATCTCGTGGAGAAGATCACGGATTACTTTGAGGACCATTATGCAGAGAAAATCTCTCTTGACCGGATCGCCGGCAATATGTATCTGAGCACCTTTTATGTGTCCAGGATTTTCAAGGCGGAAACCGGAAACACACCGATTCATTATCTGATTGATATTCGTCTGACCAAGGCCTATAACCTGCTGACGCAGAATCTGGAAATGAGCATTCAGGAAATCGCGGCGCAGGTCGGCTATGAGGATGCCTATCATTTCAGCAAGCTGTTCAAGAAAAAATATGGGGTGGCTCCGTCTGCAGTGCGGCGCAGGATACTATAAAGCAGCAGAATACGCCCATTCGGCTGAATACGGCCTGCCATAATTCATGACAATAGAATACTCGCAGAGCGTGCATTCTATTGTATTAACAAAAAAGGAACTAGGGACAGGAGATCATGGAAAATCCGATTATTTTTACGGCGGAGATCATCGGGACGATCGCTTTTGCATCGTCCGGGGCAATGCTGGGGATCCGCAAAAATCTGGATCTGTTCGGGGTACTGGTGCTGGGACTGTGTGTTGCAGTCGGAGGCGGCATTGTCCGGGATATTATCCTGGGGCGGACGCCGCCGGGAGCATTCCGGGATCCGGTTTATGCGCTGGTGGCGCTGGGAACTTCCACTCTTTTATTTTTACTTGTCTATGGAAAGCAGGAGATCATGACGAGCCGTTATCTGACGATTTATGAGCAGGTTATGAATTACTGTGATGCGGTTGGACTTGGGATTTTTACTGTCCTTGGCGTATATACCGCACACGGCGAGGGCTATGACGGGATCTTCTTTTTAGTATTTTTGGGCATGATGACAGGTATCGGAGGCGGTCTGATCCGGGATATTTTAGCGGATACGATGCCGTTTATCCTGTATAAGCATATCTATGCGATGGCGGCTTTTGCGGGCGCACTGGTGTGTGTGCTTTTGATCCATATCCATCTGTATCTGGCGCTGGCAGCAGGAACTGCGGTGGTGATTGTGATCCGGGTGCTTGCGACACATTACTGTTGGGATCTGCCGCGGCCGCTGCATGAAAAAGATGCACACACGAAAACAAAAAATCTGTCCGAAAATAGTAATGCCGACGATACTTGAGCAGAATCGACACTTTTGCTACCATGAAAAGAAATTTTGTGATAGAATTGGTAAGACTGAGCTGGAAACGTAAAATGCCGCCTGTGCGGCAAAAGGAGGACAAATGGAAAACGTAAGACGGATCTATGTGGAAAAGAAGACCGGTTACGCGGTTAAGGCACAGGAACTGAAGGAGGATCTGATCGGTTATCTGAATATGTCAGGGATCGAAGATGTCCGGATGTTCATTCGTTATGATGTGGAAAATATCAGTGATGAGGTTTTTGAACAGGCATGCCGTACTGTTTTTTCCGAGCCGCCCGTGGATATTCTGTATCGCGAGACGATCGAAACCCCTGCAAACGGACGCGTATTCAGCGTTGAATATCTGCCGGGACAGTTTGACCAGCGTGCAGATTCTGCCGTACAGTGCGTTCAGTTTTTAAAAGCGGAGGAGCAGCCGATTATCCGTACCGCAGTTACTTATTTGATTACAGGCGATTTGACAGACGAAGAATTTGACAAGATCAAGGCTTACTGCATTAACCCGGTAGATTCCAGAGAAACCGGTATGGAAAAGCCAAAGACGCTCGTAACCGAGTTCGCAGAGCCCGCAGATGTCAGGATTTTAGACGGCTTTACTACGCTGGATGCAGACGGATTAAAGCAGCTGTACGATTCTCTTGGTCTTGCGATGACCCTGCAGGATTTCAAGCATATCCAGAAGTATTTTGCAGGCGAGGAAAAGAGAGACCCTTCCATGACGGAGATTCGTGTGCTGGATACCTACTGGTCTGACCACTGCCGTCATACGACGTTTTCCACCGAACTGAAAAATGTCGCATTCGGAGATGGTTTTTACCGGGAACCGATGGAAAAAACCTACCAGAGTTATCTGGATGCGCGTGCAGAGATCTTTAAAGACCGTCCGGATAAGTTTGTCTGCCTGATGGATCTTGCACTGATGGCGATGCGTAAGCTCAAAAAAGAGGGCAAGCTGGAGGATATGGAGCAGTCCGATGAAATCAACGCCTGTTCCGTTATTGTTCCCGTTGAAATGGACTACGGCGATGGCCCTGTCACCGAGGAATGGCTCGTATTTTTCAAAAATGAAACCCACAACCACCCGACCGAAATCGAACCCTTCGGCGGTGCGGCAACCTGTCTGGGCGGCGCAATCCGCGACCCGCTTTCCGGCAGAGGTTATGTATATCAGGCAATGCGCGTGACCGGTGCAGCGGATCCTACCGTTCCGGTTGCGGACACCTTAAAGGGAAAGCTTTCCCAGAAAAAGCTGGTGCGCGGTGCAGCATCCGGTTACTCTTCCTACGGCAACCAGATCGGCCTTGCCACCGGTTATGTAAAAGAAATTTATCATCCCGATTATGTTGCAAAGCGTATGGAGATCGGCGCGGTTATGGGTGCGGCTCCGAGACGCAACGTCATCCGTGAAAACTCCGATCCGGACGATATCATCATCCTGCTGGGCGGACGTACCGGACGCGATGGCTGCGGCGGCGCAACCGGTTCCTCCAAGGTGCATACGGAAAAGAGTATCGAAACCTGCGGTGCTGAGGTGCAGAAGGGTAACGCTCCGACCGAAAGAAAGATTCAGAGACTGTTCCGCAGAGAAGAAGTTTCCCGTCTGATTAAAAAGTGTAACGACTTCGGCGCAGGCGGCGTTTCTGTTGCCATCGGCGAGCTGGCAGATGGCCTGACCGTTGATCTGGATAAGGTTCCCAAGAAGTATGCCGGTCTGGATGGCACAGAGCTTGCAATCTCCGAATCTCAGGAGAGAATGGCAGTCGTTGTTTCTCCGAAAGACGTTGATACCTTCTTAGGCTATGCGGCAGAAGAGAACCTGGAGGCAGTTCCGGTTGCGGTTGTAACCAAAGAACCCCGTCTGGTTTTAAACTGGCGCGGCAAGAGCATTGTAAACCTGTCCAGAGCATTTCTGGATACCAACGGAGCACACCAGGAAACCGATGTTTTTGTAGATGTTCCGTCGAAAGAAGATAACTATTTTGAGCAGTATGCAGTTCCTGCTGTAAAGGAAGCCGTAAAAGCCGGCGATCTGAAAAAGGCATGGAAAGCGCTGCTGTCGGATTTAAATGTCTGCTCCCAGAAGGGTCTTGTGGAAATGTTCGACTCCTCCATCGGCGCAGGCAGCGTGCTGATGCCTTACGGCGGTAAGTATCAGCTGACCGAGACCCAGGCGATGGTTGCCAAACTCCCGGTCCTGAAAGGAAAGACCGATACGGTAACGATGATGGCATACGGCTTTGATCCGTATCTGTCCTCCTGGAGCCCTTACCACGGCGCAATTTACGCGGTTGTGGAATCCATGGCAAGAATCGTAGCGGCAGGCGGCGATTTCTCCGGAATCCGCTTTACCTTCCAGGAATATTTCCGCCGCATGACCCAGGATCCCGAACGTTGGAGCCAGCCTTTTGCGGCGCTGCTGGGCGCTTATGACGCGCAGATGGGATTCGGACTTCCGTCCATCGGCGGTAAGGATTCCATGTCCGGAACCTTTAACGATATTGACGTACCTCCGACCCTGGTTTCTTTCGCTGTGGATGTTGCAAAGGAAAAAGATGTTATCAGCCCGGAATTAAAACAGGCTGGAAACCGTCTGGTTCGTTTCTCCATTCAGAAGGATGCTTACGATCTGCCGGATTATGAGCAGGTAATGGCACTGTATGCAAAGATTACCGAGCTGATGGGCAAGGGCGTGATCGTTTCCGCATATGCACTGGACAGCTATGGTGTGGCAGCAGCTCTGTCCCGCATGGCATTCGGTAACGGACTTGGCGTTGCAATTGAGGAAACGGTTTCTGCAGAGGAGCTGTTTACAAACGGCCTTGGCGATCTGGTGGCAGAAGTTCCGGCAGACCGTCTGGCGGATATGGATGTTGCTTATACGCTGCTCGGCACGGTAACGGCAGAGCCGGTATTTACCTATGGAAACATGACCCTTTCCGAAAAAGAGGCGCTGGATGCGTGGAAGAAACCTCTGGAAAAGGTATTCCCTACAAAGGCAGTCAAGGACACGGACGCAGTAGAAACCGGCCTGTATGAGACAAATCACATTTATGTATGCAAGAATAAAGTAGCGAAGCCTACCGTATTCATCCCGGTATTCCCCGGCACGAACTGTGAATACGACAGCACAAAAGCATTTGAACGCGCAGGTGCACAGGTTGTAACCCATGTATTCAGAAACCTGAGCGCAGAGGACATCCGTTCTTCCGTCGATGCGTTTGCAAAAGAGATCAGCCAGGCTCAGATCATCATGTTCCCCGGCGGCTTCTCCGCAGGCGACGAGCCGGATGGCTCCGCAAAGTTCTTTGCAACTGCATTCCAGAACGAGAAGATCAAAGAAGAGGTTATGAAGCTTCTGAAGGAAAGAGATGGCTTATGCCTTGGTATCTGTAATGGATTCCAGGCGTTAATTAAGCTCGGTCTGGTTCCTTACGGCGAAATCGTCGGACAGAAGGACGATTCTCCGACCCTGACCTTTAATACGATCAACCGTCACATTTCCAAGATGGTATACACCAAGGTGGTTTCCAACAAGTCTCCCTGGCTGCAGGGTGCTGAGCTTGGAAAAGTATATGTCAATCCGGCATCCCACGGTGAGGGACGTTTCGTAGCTCCGAAGGAGTGGATTGACAAGCTGTTTGCAAACGGACAGGTGGCAACCCAGTATTCCGATCCGGAAGGAAGGATTTCCATGGATGAAGAATGGAATATCAATGGCTCCTACAGCGCGATCGAAGGCATCACCTCTCCGGATGGACGTATCCTGGGCAAAATGGCGCACTCCGAGCGCCGCGACAGAAGCGTTGCACAGAATATCTACGGCGAACAGGATCTGAAGATCTTCGAGTCCGGTGTGGCATACTTTAAGTAAAAGGCTGTAAGCAACAATAGAATGCACGCTCTGCGAGCATTCTATTGTCATGAATAATTTCGAAGACCTCACAGAAGGGAGAAATCTCTTCTGTGGGGTCTTCATGGTTAGACTGCTGCAGAAAAAGCTGAACATTTCTCTGGCAGAAGCGCAGGAGTATGTAAAAAAGTTCGGCAGGAAAAACGAGGAAAAGTAAATCAGAAGATCCCGATGCAGAAGAAAATGGTTAAAATATAAAATTTTTTTGCATGTGAATAAGAGGAGAAATGAACAAAATTAACTATCAAAAAGAACTGGAACACCTGATCGATAAGCTTCCGGATCATCACCGGCGGCTGTTTTTGCACAGCTGCTGTGCGCCGTGCTCCAGCTACTGTCTGGAATATTTGCGACAGTATTTCGATGTGACGGTATTTTATTACAATCCAAACATCAGCTTTTTGGAGGAATACCGGCATCGGGTGGAGGAATTAAAACGTTTGGTGAGCACGCTGAATGAAGAGGCGAAAGGGTCTGAAATGCTGAACCAGATCGCACTTTTGGAGGGCGCTTACGAGCCGGAAAAATTTTTCGAGGCGACGAAAGGGCTGGAGGACTGTCCGGAGGGCGGAGAGCGCTGCTTTATCTGCTACGAGCTGCGGTTGCGGGAAGCGGCGAGGCTGGCGGCAGAGGGCGGCTATGATTTTTTTACAACAACGCTGACGATCAGTCCGCTGAAAAATGCGCAGAAGCTCAACGAAATCGGCAGCCGACTGGCGGAGGAATATCATGTGGCGTGCCTGCCGTCGGATTTTAAGAAAAAGGGCGGCTATTTAAGGTCCATCGAGTTAAGCCGCCAGTACGACCTGTACCGTCAGGATTATTGCGGCTGCGTTTTTTCAAAGCGGGAACGCGATAAAAGGATTGTGCAGGAAAGCTGAAACAGGTATACTAAAAAGCAAAGTACGAAACATGGGCTTTCGAAACGCAAGACGATCAGAAACGGTCGATGAGTCCTAAAACAGGGCGCGGATGTCTGTCAGTGCGTTGTCGATGACATCGAACTGCCAGACGCTGTGTCCGGGAATCCTGTGCTCCGTCAGATAATAATGTCCGTCAAAGGAAGAGATATAATAAGGCGTTCCTCCTCCGACAAAGTTGTCATAAATATCCTCCCAGCTGCCGGAAGAAAGATCGTTTAAATCCTGCACGCGCAGGATCGTCGCATAATCCTGATTGCCGGTAAGGTCGGTGGAAACGGTGATGTAAAACCAGTCCTGAATGTGTGTCAGCTGGATCATGCCGGAGATTTCGGCAGGAACCGGGAACCGTTCCAGGATCTTCAGGTCTCTTTTGCGGGTGCGCAGAATCGACTGATTGCCGGAAACAAAATACAGGTCGTCGCCGTCGATTGTAAAGGAGCGGACATAAATTTGATCCAGCTCCGGCACAGAGAGAATTTTTTCGAGGGCGACAGAGGGGCTGCCCGGATCGGGACGGTAAAAGACGTACAATTGTCCGGTCATGGAGCTGAGCACATAAAAACGTTTTTCCGTTTCATCATAGACGACGTAATGCGGGCGAGTGCCGATTTCGTTGAAAAGCTGGGTAAGGCAAAACTGTCCGTCCTGTTTTTCAAAGATGAGGACGCGGTTGTTTTCGGTGTCATCTGCAAGATAAACGGTGCCGTCTCCTGCGATAGTGTGCCCGCGGTTGATCTGATCGGTCATTACATACCAGTCGGTAAGTAGAGCATCCGGCGTTTTCGAGGTCAGAATCTGATTGTGATAGCAGTCCACCAGAAAATAATCGTCACCGATTTTGGTAATCTGCGTGGGAACACTTAAGGATGGCTGCACATTTTTGACAGGTTCTGAGGAAACGGCTTCAACAGCTTCCGACCAGGCGAGCACCTGAGTGGAAGCGTTTTTTACGGTTTTCAGGATCAGGGCTGCCGCTGCAAAAATCAGGACAGCGAGCAGGATCAAAAAGATTGTAAGTTTTAAATGGGATAAATTTCTTCGTTTCATGTCCCAAAGTATAACATAACAAAAGAAAGGATACCACTATGAAAAAACTGTTGCAGGAATTTAAGGAATTTGCGCTGAGAGGAAATGTCATGGATCTGGCAGTCGGCGTTATCATTGGTGCTGCGTTTCAGGCGATCATCAATTCGCTGGTAAACGATGTGATTTCACCGCTGATCGGCCTGTTTGCCAATACGGATCTGACGTATTTGTCTGTGATGGTCGGGGATGTGGAAATCCGCTATGGTGCATTTTTGACCGCAGTGATCAATTTCATCATAATGGCAGTGATTATTTTCCTGATGGTAAAAGGGATGAATGTGCTGGCTGGTCTTGGCAAAAAGAAGGAGCCGGAAAAACCTGCTGTGAAAATATGCCCTTATTGCAGAAGCAAGGTTGCGGCAGAGGCAACCCGCTGTCCGTACTGTACGTCTATGCTGGAAGTAAAAAAAGAAGATAAAAAAGAAGAAAATAAACAATAGAATGCACGCAGAGCGTGCATTCTATTGTTTACGGTTCCGTCTTCGGAATCTGTACGCCGTCTGCATCCATATAATAGGAGTGCTTCCAGATCAGCTCGGAGATGGGAACTGGCTGATAGCCCTGATCCTCCAGATTGTCGATCAGGTCGGGAAGCGCCTGTGCGGTATAAACGGTTCCGGCATGGAACAGGAGGATAGAGCCGTTTTGGAGTTGGCGACTGTTTAAAATCCGATGGAGGATGTCCTGTGCCCCGTAGTCTTTCCAGTCCATGGAATTGATGTTCCACTGCACCGGATAACCGCCGGATTCCTGGATGAGCCGGATAGCAGAGTTGTCATAGTTTCCATCTTCAAAACGAAACAACGTCGTTTCAGAATCGGTAAGGCGATCAATTCGCTGTGTGAGATTTTCCAGTGTGAGCGTCTGTTCCCGGATGGAAAGGGATGCCTGTGTTGTCCACAGACCGCCGATATCGTGTCCGGCGTTGTGAATCGTACAGAGCAGCTTCGGATAGTTTTTTGCCCAGGTGTCGGAAACGAAAAAGGTGGCGTGCACATTTTTTTCTTTCAGAATTTCCAAAAGCTGGTGCAGGTCTTGTGCACTGTAGGTGCAGTTGAAGGTCAGCGCGACTTTTTTCTGGTCGGTTTCGACACGGCAAATAGGCATAAATGTGCCGTTTACAGAGGCAGATGCCAGTGCTGTTACAGACGGAGGGGCGAGAAAAATGCACGCGCGGGCAAAGGCGAGGACGCCGAGTAAAAACAGGGCCGTTTGGAATGCAGACGAGCGGGAGAGACTGTGCAGAGAGGGAAAAACGGCATAGTGGCGCAGTTTATTTTGAATCAGATGAACGAAATCTCGGATCATGAAGGCTCCTGCCGGATTTTTGTTACAACTTATGAACGCAGGAAACGGAAAATCTCTATTTCACAAAAATTTCATAACCTTTTCGTGTGCTTTCTGGTACACTATAAAGACAGGCTGCAGGCGTTTGGCTGCAGAACAGAAGAGAAATGAAAGGAGACTGTTATGTTTTCCTGTATTTTATTTGACCTGGACGGAACGATCAGCGATCCGAAACAGGGAATTTGCGGCTGTGTGCAGTATGCGCTCAGAAGCTTTGGAATTGAAGAACCGGAGCTGGATCGGCTGGAGCCGTTTATCGGGCCGCCGCTTGCAGAGAGCTTTATGAAATATTATAACTTTACGGCGGAGCAGGCGCAGGAGGCAGTTGAGAAGTACCGAGAGCGGTTTTCTGTAACCGGCAAATACGAAAATGTGCTGTATCCCGGAATGGGAGCGCTTTTGCATGATCTGAAGGCATCCGGGGCGACGCTGGCGATTGCATCGAGCAAACCGACCGTTTATGTGGAGGATATTCTGGTGCATTTCGGAATCCGGGAATATTTCGACATCGTGGTCGGAAGCGAGCTGGACGGAAGAAGAGTGCACAAAGAAGAAGTGGTTGCAGAGGTGCTGTCCCAGCTTGCAGCGCGGGGCGAAAGCGATCCGGATAAGATGGTGATGATCGGCGACCGTAGCTTCGATGTGGAGGGTGCGAAAGCGATCGGTGCACACTGCATCGCGGTGTCATATGGGTATGCACAGCCGGGAGAGCTGGAAAATGCCGGTGCGGAGATCATTGTCCGGGATGTGGAAGGACTGCGAAGCGTACTGCTGGGCGGCACGCAGGCAGGAAACAGCGCGCAGGCAGGAAGTGGCACGCAGGCAGGAAACAGCACGCCGACTGGATCGAATACCCTTTCAGAGCGCTACCGCGGCAGCGCTGCCAAAACGAAGAGCAAATCCGGGCAGTTCTGGAGTGCAGTTGGAACCAGCGCACTGGCGATGTTTGCCTATTATGTAATCAGTCTCCTAATCAGCAGCGCAATTTTGACGGCGGTATCGATTGTGTATGCCATCGGGCTGCAGGAGCTGGAGGGCTCTTCCTACAATTTCTGGCTGAATGTGGCTAGCGCACTCTCGACGTTCGGTGCATTTATAATCTGTTACGGAATCTGGCACAAAAAGATCCGGTTCCATTCAACAAAAGAAATCGATAAACTATCCATCGTTCCGATGGTGATTTTGGCGGCGGCAATTGCAATCGGCATGAACGGTGTTCTGACATTGACAGAATTGTATCGGTTCTCTCCGACCTTTCAGAGGGTTTCGGAGATGCAGTTCGATACGCCGGTGTGGCTGGGAATCATTTCCTACGGCATTCTTGCGCCGCTGGGCGAAGAGATCGTTTTCCGCGGCGTGGTCTATGGACAGCTGCGCAAGGTGTTGAAAGTGCCGTATGCGGTGGTGTTTTCCGGACTGGCGTTCGGTCTGTTCCATGGAAATCTGGTTCAGGCGGTCTATGCGACCGTGATCGGCTGCCTGCTGGCGCTGGTGTATGAATGGTATGGAACGATTGCAGCGCCGATGCTGTTCCACAGCGTTGCGAACCTGTTTGTGTATGTGATGTTAGAGCTGTTGCCCTTTGGCGGCGTATTTTTAAGCGTTCCATCGTGTGTGCTGTTTTTGGTGCTGTCAGCAGGAAGCCTGTTTTTATTGTGGATGCTGCAGGGAAAGGCGGCATCGCGGCAAAAAGGATGAGCAGAGAAGAAGTTAAGATTAGCTGGTGACAGCGCCTGCATTGCGACGAGAAGAAGATCCTTTGTGTGATGTGCTGACCAAAAAGAGCGAGGAAGCTGTACGATACAGCTTCCTCGCTCTTTTATGACAATGGAAGGTTCACGGAGCGTGCATTCTATAACAGGACAACGCGCAGCCGCTTATCCTTATTCATGACAATAGAATGCTCGCAGAGCGTGCATTCTATTGTTTACAGCAGCTGGATTCCGTGGGCTTCCGTCTCTTTGCGGATTTCATCCGGCCAGATGGAGCACTGCACTTCTCCGATGTGCGCCTTGCGCAGGAAGAACATACAGATACGGGACTGACCGATACCGCCGCCGATGGTGTAAGGCAGCTCTTCATTGAGGACTGCTTTCTGGAACGGCAGCTCTGCGCGCTCGGGGCAGTCGGCTTTTTCCAGCTGGGACAGCAGTGCCTCTTTGTCCACGCGGATACCCATAGAGGACAGCTCCAGGGCGATGTCCAGAACAGGATAGTAAACAAGGATGTCGGCGTTTAATGCCCAGTCATCGTAGTCGGGTGCACGGTCGTCGTGGGGCTCGCCGTTTTCGAGCTTATCGCCGATCTGCATGATGCAGACAGCGCCCTTTGCTTTGGTGATGAAATATTCACGCTCCTTGGGCGTGTTGTCCGGGAACATGTCTGCAAGCTCCTGGGTGGTGATGAAGAAAATCTCACGGGGCAGAATCTCTTCGATGTAATCATACTGGATCGCCATGTACATTTCCGTTTTGCGCAGCGCCTTGTAAACGTCGCAGACGGTTGCCTTTAAGGTTTCCAGGTTGCGGTCCTTTTTGTCAATGATTTTTTCCCAGTCCCACTGATCGACGAAAATGGAATGGATGTTGTCAGTCGTTTCGTCGCGGCGGATGGCGTTCATATCCGTGTAAAGACCTTCGCCAAGAGAAAATCCGTATTCCTCGAGCGCGTAGCGTTTCCATTTTGCAAGGGACTGTACAACCTCTGCGCGGTAATCGTTCTGCTCGAGAATGCCGAAGGAAACCGGGCGCTCATAACCGTTTAAGTTATCGTTCATGCCGGAAGCGGGATCGATGAATAACGGAGCAGAGACACGCAGAAGGTTTAAATGACGGACCAGAAGACTCTGGAAAAAGTCTTTCACCGTCTTAATACCGATCTGGGTATCGTGCAGGTTCAGGGCGGAGGAATAATTCTCCGGGATGATTAAGTGTTCCATATTACCTCTTTTCTGCCGCAGGGCGGCATATTTCAATAATCTTAGGAAGCTGTAAAAAAGTGCAGCGGACGTTGGATTCTGACAGAAGCTCAGGGAATCAGGAATCAAACGTCTTATGGTGCAGATACGAAACGCTGCACCAGTTAAAAATTATAGCATAAAATCAGTCAGGTGTCAGGATTTTTTTCCCAAACGCTTTGGAGCAACTCCGATTCCGATAAACACAAGCAGGCAGATCAAGCTGACGATCAGACCGGCAGTCAGACCTGCAGGGCGGTAGGAAAGCTCAATCGTGTGGCTGCCCTCCGTCAGCGGAACGGATAGAAATACACCATCATACACGTCGCAGTCTGCGGCTTCTCCGTCCACCTTCATCGTCCAGCCGGGTTCGTTTGCGATGGATAAAATCAGCCGACCGGCTTTGGTGACGTCGACATGTCCGGTCACATGGCTGGAATCATAAGAATCTACCGTAAAGGGCTGCTCAGAGAGCGTCTGCAGTGTGCGGGACAAAACTGCTTCATCCAGGCGTACAACAACGGCATTCAGCACGCTATCTCCGTCGTTGGTCAGCGTTACATGGTCGCCGGTTTCGTGACGGCCGAGATCGAGAATATAGTCATATTTGACTTTTTTATACGTTTTGTTGACGCTGGCGGAAGAGATCGAAACGGTATCGATTTTGGAGCTTTTACAGTAAGCGTAGTAATGCCCCTCCGTGTATACATCAAAGAAAGCCTGATTGCCGGATTCCTCTGATTCGATGGGAGCAAAGAGCGGATCGGAGGTTGAAACAGAAGCCGCCATCTGATTCTGTACCTCGAACGGGTCGGAGGTCTCTTCAGAAAACTCAGAGGAAGAAAGATCCTGTCCATCCTGCAGGATAAATCCCGCAGGCAGCGTATAGTTGTTTTGGTACAGGTAAACGCCGTCCTGCTCGTCGATCAGCGTGTAGAGGCTGGAATCCTCTGCATCGGAGCGGGAAAACAGGTAGCGGACATTTAGAAGTGCTGCGGAAAGCGGCGTCTGACCGTCAAAGCAGTAAAATACCTTGCTTTCGCTCATGCCCATGCGGTCGTACCAGTCCTGAACCGCCGCGTTGGAGGTGGAAGAAAACAGCGACGCTGTCGGATAGCCTGCCAGCGCACCGTCATTTTTGGTGACGCGGCTGAGCTTTTCGTAGCGGTAAAAATCGGAATCTTTTTCTTCATTACGAGCAACTAACTCCCGGTAGGCGGGAATGCTTTCCAGATAGCTGCTGCGGCTGGTGGTGGAAACGCTCGTCAGCGCCATGTTGTAGGTGGATTCAAAAGCGACCAGCGCCAGCACGGCGATTGCAATCGCGCGCTGATACGGGAGGCTGTCTGCAGGCTGTTTTTCTTTCCCTTTTTTCCAGGCATAGAGCAGCAGCGCGTAGGCAGCAAGCAGGCAGGCACTCAGCGCAAAGGTGCCCTGGGTAAAGGCGTCGTCCTCCACGAGCTTTCCTGCCAGCAAAAGATAACCGAGCCCGCAGGTGAGGGAGACAAACAGCTCGCGCATGGTAAAGCCGTCGAGCTTTGAAAATGCCTCATAGCACATCAGCAGCACGAGCAGGATGTACAAAAAGGACTGACGTGCCGGAAGCGAATCCGGGTAGTTGAAACCGTGCCAGATGAAATTCAGGGTATTGACCGAGAAACTGACGATGAAAAAAGCGCATAATACCAGTCTGCCGAGCTTTTCCTTCAGAGGGATTTTTCGGTTGACGATATAGAGCGGAATCAGGAAAAAGACTGCGCTGGAGCAGAAAATATTCGGCCAGTGATCCAGACCGGTTTCCCGGGATACACCGGTCGCATGCCGCGCGATTACGTCGAAAAAGGAAAAGTACCAGTTGATCTTTTCCGGAAAGTTGAATTCGGAAAATTCAGTCGCATGCAGGGCAGCGATTTCCGGGATCAGCAGCACGGAGGCGAGACCGCCAGCCAACAGGGAAAATAAAGCAAAACGTCCGATTGCGCCAAGCAGCCTTGCGCGGAACGCTTTCCAGCCATCAGAGCCAAACAGGTTCGGCACGAGCACGAGAAAGTACAGGCACAGGAAGATGCAGACCATGATGGAAAGGTAATAGTTCGATAAAATGCATAGCCCGAGTGTGATGCAGTAGAGGCTGTATTTTTTTTCGAAGACCAGCTTTTCCAGACCGAGAACGATCAGCGGAGCGAGGACGAGGGTGTCCATCCACATGACGTTCCAGTTATATGCGGCAACGAAGCCGGACATCGCATAAAATGTGGAAAAGAACAGGACAGAAAGGTCGTTTGTGTGGAATTTTTCTGTCAAAAGCCAGGAAAAGGTGAAGCCGCACAGACCGATTTTGAAAACGACCATGTAGCTCATAAATTCGATTAAATATTTTTCGGGCAAAAGGAGCATCAGCCAGTTGAACGGGCTTGCGCTGTAGTAGCCGTAAAGAGACAGGTAATTGGAGCCCATACCGATGCGCCAGGAGTAGTAGAGCGGTTCGCCGTCGCGCACTTTCCGGACAAATTCTTCCAGAAAGGGGACGTACTGATGGTACATGTCGGAGTGCATGAAGCTCTGATCTCCGAAGGGATAAATGCCGTTGCCGATAAAAATCGCCATCATGGAAAGAAACGGCAGCAGGAAGGAAAAGAAACAGATCTTTTTTTTCATAAAAAAGGAAATCCTCCGCGGTTTAGTCAAAAAGCAGGTAATACTGCAGGGTCTGATAATCATAAAGCAGATCTTTTTGCTTGGATGCAGTGGTAAAGGTTCCGTCGGACAGCGTTACATGGTTGGCTGAAATGACGGGTACCTCCGTGCGCAGCTGCGACAGGAAGTTATCGTAAGCGGATTTTGGAAGCCCGGCGGCGTCCAGCGTCTTTGCCGCAAGATAGTTTGCGCTGATTTCCAGATCTTTTTCCGTTTCGATATTGAAGTTTGCCCAGATAAAGAACGGAACCTTGTAGCGCAGCGCCTCTTCCTCGTCGGTTAAGTCCGTGTCATCTTTGCCGTTTAGCTTCCAGACCGGACGTACGACAGAATCAGCAGGCTGATGATCTCCGAAAAAGACGATTATGGTAGGCTCCTCCTGTGCTTCAAAGTAAGAAATCAGGTTCTGGATGGCGCTGTCGGACAGCCTGATCAAGGACAGATACGCCGGAAGCAGCTTGGAATCCGAGCCTTCTACCGCGATATCGGGAGAAAAGTTGTCGTAATCCGCCCAGTCGCTGTAGGAGGAATGGTTCTGCATCGTCACGTTGAATAAAAACAGCGGCGTGTCCTCATCTTTTTCCTCGTAGAGCTTTATGATCTTTTCATAGTTGCCCTCGTCACTGACATATTTGCGCACAAGGGGAGAATCTGTGAAAAACTCCTGAAAGTGCATCTCGTCGAAGCCGAGCCTGGGATAAACGAGATTTCTGTCCCAGCCGGCGGCGCGGTACGGGTGCATCGCAATTGTATAGTAGCCGAGGGAGGAAAGATAGGAGGCCATCGAAGGCGTCTCTTTTTTCACATACTGCTGATACGGGATACTTCCATAAGGAAGAAACGCCATTGAAGCGCCGGTCAGGTATTCAAATTCTGTGTTGGCAGTGTTGCCGCCCTTGACGGAGACATTTAAGTGACCGGAAATCGTGTTATCCGCGCCGTCGAGCAGGCTGTGCACGAAGGGCATATAATCCTCGTTCGTTGTAAAATCGCCGAGCACGGACGGATCGGAAAACGCCTCGTTCATGATGACGATAATGTTCGGCTTTTGTGCATTGTCCGAGGATGTTCCAGCGGCTTCCTGAGAGCCGGTATCATAGGATGCCAGCAGCTCCTTGGCGTTTTCTGCGCTGTAACCGGAGGGCTTATCAACAGAAATGTACTGAAGCTCCATTAAAAACGCAGTTACAGTACCATTTTTAAATTGAATCGTCGTCGGAGTGAAAAGCTTGTTGTAAAGGTGAAGCTTCTGCTCGACGATGTCCTCACTGTGCAGCATTTTCGTGTAGCCAAAGCATAAAAGACCGCAGGAAAGCGCGAGGCAGACGCGGGCAATCCGGGCTTTTTTATTTTTTTTCGGAAAGCCTTTTTTCTGGAAAAATTCCAGAACCAGAAGCAGGACAAAACAGATCAGCACGATTACTGCGGTGCGGTTCAATTTGTATTCGTAGTTGTCCGCTACGCTGGCAGCGGTCGAGATCGAAAGAACGTCCCACGGCTGGATGGGCGCGCCGCGAAATTCCAGGACGAAATAGTTTGCAAGACCGTAAATGGCGCAGAAGGCGGTTTCGATGCCAAGTGCGCGGCTGATCCTGCCAGTCAGTGCAAATAAAAACAGTGCTGCAAATTCAAACAGCGCCAGATTCATCCCCTGTATATACGGTTTCATGGTCTGGAACGGATTATGCGTGTACCATTCCAGCAGATAAAAATTCAGAACAGGGCCGATCAGCAGAAAAATCCAGGGACTGTTTTTTTTCAGCCAGACAATCCATTTTTTCATAAAACTCCTCTTTTCGTGTAAGGTAAATTCGTTTTCTGTTCCATAATAGTCAGGACTTTGAGGGATGTCAAGGGAGGAAAACGCATATATATAAGAAACAGAAAAAGCTTTCGTTTTTCTTAATAAAGTTTAAATAGGAAAAAAAGAAAGCCTATGTTACAATAAACCAACTGGAGGAAATGCGGACATGGACGATAAAAAAAGGGACCTGATCCCGGTGGCGGCGATTGCTCTTTTTCTGGTAATTATCATCGCGCTGTGCGCAGTACGGCTGCATCAGCGCAGGGAGACACGGGCAGAGATCGCAGAAACGGAAAGCACGCAGATATGGTACAGCGAGGAACAGGCAGAGTCTGCAGAATCAGAGACGAAGGACGCAGCGGATCAGACGGAAGAAACAACAGCGGGGAAAAAGCAGACGGCGGAAAGGGGACAGCAGGAGGATGAGACGCTGACAGAGCATCCGGACAGCAAACTTCCCGCAGGCAAAGGGAAGGAAAGTCAGGGTGCCAAGCAGGAGGGCAACCTCCGGACGGTGAGCGGAAACGATCCGTTATCCGGCGCGGAGAGTGCGAACAAGACAAACGAAGAGATGCTTCTGGAGATGTCCGGTTACTGGGAACAGGATAATATGGATGCGGTGGAGGATCTGGCGATGCTGCCCTGGTATATGAGGATGTCGTCGGATATTTCGGATGCAAACAGCTTTTATTATTATGGCGAGCGCAGCAGCGCAGGACAGCCGGACGGAACCGGAATCGCCTGCTATGCGGATAACGCCTATTACTACGGCGAGTGGTCGAATGGCAAACGCGAAGGCAACGGCAAGTGGGTGCGCTTTTACGTTTATTATGACGATGACACCACGTCGGACCGCGCGTACCGCGAGCATATGTATGCCGGAGAATGGAAAAACGACCTGCCGGACGGTGAAGGACAGGAGCATTACGAGCTGGATATGAGCAAGGCTGCCAAAAAGGAGCGTTACATCCAGAATGTGATCGGAACGTTCCGCAGCGGCTTCTACAGCGGAGAAATGTACCTGACGACGTTAAATTGGGACGGCAATCAGGAAGAGTGGAACGGCTTTGCGGACGCGGGAATCTGGAGCCCCTACGGAGCCGGTTCGAACCGTAAGGAGGTACCGGTCTGCCAGGATGTGGACGATGATAACAATTACCTTTGGCTGTCCGTGCGCGACAACAAGAATCGTGGAATCTATGAGCTGATGCCGTAAAATGCTTGACAGAAGTTTCAAAAGTTCGATATAATAATTAAGTTATACGAAAGAGAAGCGTTCGGCAGCCGAAACAACCGGCTGCCGGAGCGGTGAGCGGTCATGGCGGAATTGGCAGACGCGTTGGTTTTAGGTGCCAATGGGCAACCGTGTGGGTTCGAGTCCCACTGACCGCATGAAATTGGATAAAAAAAGAAAAGGGATGCCGAACCGGCAAACAGGGATTTGAAGCTGCTGTTTTGTCGGGCGGCATCCCTTTTCGCTGTCAGGCTTTGCGGCGGAGCAATTCGTGGGATCTTTCAGAATTGACTTATGTCAGACAGCAGACAGGACGCTGTATGCAAAAGGAGGAATATCATGGAGGGGACTTTAGATTACAGATGGCAGAAAAACGGTATGGCGCTGGGGGGAATCGGCGCGGGAAGCGTGGAAATCTGCCAGAACGGAGAGCTGCGGGAATGGGACATCTGCAACATGGGCAAATGGGGAAGCCCGGATGTGCGGAAACAGAAAAAGCTATATGATTACGACGCCCATGTGCTGCCGTTTACGGTTCGTGCCAAGCTTGCAGGAAAGGAGCCGGTTGTACGCAGACTTTGTCATGACCGGGACAACGGCGAATTTCGGTCACTGATGTATTCGTGGTACAAAGAAATCGAAAAAATCCGCTGGAATCCGAATTTCCCGGTCTGCAGGCTGCAGTATGAGGACAGCGGGCTTCCTATAAAAATTGAAGCAGAGTTTGCGTCCCCGTTTGTGCCGGGACAGGAAGCACTCGCAGGCACACCGGGTTTTTATGTGACTTTTACAATCACCAATCCTTCCGATCAGGAAGCGGAGGTTTCGATTCTTGGTAAATTGAAAAATCCGGTCAACCGCGGGACGGAACAGAGATGTTTGAGAAATCAGCTGACGGCTGAAAAAGGCTGTGCGCAGATCGTGATGAAGAGCGATTCCAAAAAGTCGAACGCATCCAATGGAAGTCTTGCATGGAGCGTTTCCGCGGATGAGGTCAGCTGGATTTTAGGGGAATTTGCACCGTATTTTACCAATTATGTCATGCACAGCATGTTCGGCGTGACGGAGGAATCCTATCTGTTTGATTTTCAGGATACCGGAAAGCTGACAAACCTCGGGACAGAGACACTGCCGGAGTTTGGCACAGAGCTGACGGAAGAAGAAATTTCCCTGATGGATGAGCAGGAGCTGGATGCGATTTTTGAAAAGCTTTTGCAGATCGCATGCGTCAGACATCCGTATGAAAGAGTGCACCACTTTGACGAAAAGCTGCTGACGCAGCCGGAAATGAAACGGGAGTTTATCATTGCGAGCATTCGTCAGATAAAACGAATTTTTCCGGATGAAAACGGACAGGAAAACTGGGGCGATTCCACACTTTGCGGCAGCTGTAAGCTTGCACCCGGCGAAAGAAAACAGATCCGTTTTGTGATCGGCTGGCATTTCCCGAACCATTTCGGAGATTCCGGACGCTTTGAGGGACACTGGTATGCAAAGCGTTTTGCAGATGCAGGAGAAGTCGTTGCGTATCTGAATCAGGAGCGGGAGACGATTCTTCCTGCGGCAGAAGATTTTTCCGTTTTATTAAAAAATACGAGCGTACCGCACGAGCTTGCGGATGTGTGGTCGGATCATTTGAGCACACTGATCAAATGCTCTTGGTGGACGAAACGGGGCGAGTTCGGCATGTGGGAGGGCTACGGCAGCTGCGGCTTCCACACGACAGATATCACTTACCAGGGTTCGTTTGGTATTCTGGCATTGTTCCCGAACCTTCAGAAAAAACAGATGGAAATGGGCGCAAAATTCCAGCGTGAGGACGGACGCGTGCACCATTTCTTTACACCGGACTTATCCGCTGTGGACGACGGCTACGACCGCGTGGACATGAACCCGCAGTTCGTGCTGCTTGTGTGCAGAGATTATCTCTGGACAGGCGACCGGGAATACCTTACACGGATGTGGCCGCATATCGAAAAGGCGATGGACAACACGCAGCTTCTGGACGGCGATAAAGATGGTCTGCCGGATCACGATACGAGAGCCAACACTTACGACGCGTGGGCAATGCAGGGAACGCCCGCTTATATCGCAAGCCTCTGGCTGGCAGCGTTAAAGGCTGCAGTGCGGATGGCACAGGATCTTGGAGAAAACGAACGCGCAGACGCGTGGAAAGAGCTGCTGGAAAAAGGCAGCATAGCTTTTGTGAAAAAGCTCTGGAACGGCAGATATTTCAGCCTCTGGGCGGACGGCGACAGGCGGGACGACTGCTGCATGACGGACCAGATCGACGGCCAGTGGTATGCGCGTCTGTTAGGGCTTGGCAATTTCCTGCCGCAGGATAAGATCGACACAGCGACAGACTGTATCCTTGCAGAAAACTTCCATCCGGAATCCGGTCTGGTCAACGCCTCTTATCCGGCGCAGGCAACCCCGACACTGTATACCTGGAAAAATGTGCAGATGGAGAGCAACTGGTCCGGCATCGAATATTCCTTCGCATCGTTCCTGCTCGAAAACGGCAGATATGAGGAAGCCGCGCAGATCGTGGAAACGGTTGAAAGAAGGCACACGCAGAATGGCAGACGCTTCAACCACGAGGAATGTGGGGAACACTACTATCGTGCGCTGGCATCCTGGGCAGTGTTACAGTCTTTGACTGGTCTAAAGGCAGATATGCCCAGAGAAAAGCTCAGCTTTTCGCCCGCCCTGCCTGAACTCACCGCGCCGTGGTTTGTGCCGGGCGCATATGGCAAACTGAGCATTGCGGATAACAAAATCCGTATCGAATGCCTGGGCGGTTGTTTGAACCTGAAACAACTTGCGCTCCGCACCGAAATGGAAAAAGCAGTGGTGACGGTTGGTGGTGCGGCTGCCTGCACGCAGACGTATGAGAACGGAGTCCTGACGCTGACGTTTTCAGATGGATTGCAGCTTTGCAGCGGGAGTTTTATTTTGGCAACAAAATTTTAGAATTGATTTCCGGAGGTAAAATTAAATGATGGAGATTAAGACCTTTGGCAATGTGTTTGACGGTGGAATAGAGTTCAGAGTCGATATCTTTTTCGAAAATTGCCAGAACCTGAGAAGGAGAAGCGGTAAGCTTTTTGATATCTTCTAAAAGTGCGGAAGAGGGAACGAATACATCATTTTCCCTGCTTAGACCAAGGCAGAAATTTATGCCGCCCATTACTTTATCGACGAAGAGATAAGGACGGAGGTTATTATAATCACCGGTGATTTTGGTTATTTTTGTAACATCCATCAATACAGGAAGCGCAGCGAGTTTCAGATGGGAAGTTCCGTCGGACTTGAACTGAAATTCATTTAAGCCGAGCTTGTTTTCAATACATTTTCTGTAAAAGTTCATGGATTGATGCTGCAGTATTTTCCCCTCTGTATTTATCAGTTCTAATCCGGTCAGGTGTTGGTAATTTCTCTCATGAAATACGACTTCTATAAAACGAATGGAATTATCCTGTTTTTCTCTGAAAATGATAAGCAATTTCTTATGCAAAAGGTTTTGTTGATATTGTTTCGCACAATTCAGAACTCTTTTGCGGGCATCTTCTTTTGTAAATTTCATAAATGGTTCGGAAATCCTCCATAAAGAATAACAGTTGGACTACATAGATTTTCCTGAAAAATCATAAATAACAGATATGGAAAGAGAGAGCAATAGCACCATTGTGCTATATACTCCCTCTTTGTAGCTAATTTTAATGTTGTCTGCCAACGACCGGTAAAATACCGGTAAAAATATCGGATTTTAGTGTTGTCCGCCAACGGTCAATCACAGGATTGACAAGCATATCAGATTTTAGTGTTAGCCCACTGGAAAAGCACGCTTTTCCTACTACTATTATTATAGGCAGAGCAGATTTTTATGTCAATAGAAATCATAAATCATTCCCAGATATTCTCCAAATGCGGTGCCGCAAAACATGTATTCGGTCTGACGCAAACATTTCTTTGACAAAACGATATATCGACAGGGTGTTGACAAAATATAAAAAAGTGCTATAATTTATTTCAACAATAAAAGGGAGTAGCCAGCACCGAGAGGTGGTTTGAAACCGTCACCCCGACAAGCAGCCAGGTGATAATCGATTTGCTGCAGATGTCCGTATTAAATGAAACGCGCGAGACTTTTATTGCAGCTGTCAGGCTGTAATAGAGGCCTCGTTTTTTGTTTCGTTGGAAAGGGTGTCCATAGGAAACAAAACCCTCCGGGGGAAAAGCACTTTTCCGGAAAAGTCGCCTGACAGCGACCGAAGCTATTTACTTTACGAGTCCACCGGACCGGTGGAGAAAAGGAGAATGAGTATGTTTACAGGAATTAGTTTAGGAGTTGTTGTTGCCATAATCGCAGTGATCGCGCTGCTTGGAATTATCGCTTCCGGGTATGTGAAAGCACCTCCGGACACGGCGTATATTATTTCCGGCCTGCGCAAAAAGATCATTATCGGGAAATCGAGTATCAAGATCCCGTTTCTGGAACGTCTTGACAAGCTGAGCTTAAAGCTGATCCCGATCGATGTGAAGACAGAAGCAGCGGTGCCGACGGCGGATTACATCAACATTCAGGTGGACGCAGCAGTTAACGTCAAGGTTTCCAGCGAGCCCGAAAAATTAAAGCAGGCAGCAGAAAACTTCCTGAATCAGAACACCCAGTACATTGCGCAGGTAGCGAGAGAAGTTCTGGAAGGCAATATGCGTGAGATCGTAGGCCGCATGCGTCTGGAGGAAATGGTCAGCGACCGTCAGAAATTCGCGGACCTGGTAAAAGAAAATGCCGAGCCTGACCTGGCTGCCATGGGTCTGGACGTTGTCAGCTTCAATGTGCAGAACTTTACGGATTCCAATGGTGTCATTGATGACCTTGGTATCGACAACATTTCCCAGATCAAGAAAAAGGCAGCGATTGCAAAGGCTGAGGCAGAAAAAGAAATCGCGGTAGCAAAGGCGGAAGCGGATCGTCAGTCCAACGACGCGCGGATCAATTCCGAACGGGAAATCGCCATCAAGAACAACGAGCTGGATATGCAGAAGGCAGAGCTTCAGAAAAACGCGGACACCAAGCGCGCGGAAGCGGATGCGGCATATGAGATCCAGAAAGAGGAACAGCGAAAGACCATTGAAGTAACTGCGGCAAATGCCAACATTGCAAAAGAGGAACGTCTGGTGCTCTTAAAACAGCGTGAAGCAGAGACGATGGAAAAATCGCTGGATGCACAGGTGAAGAAAAAAGCGGAAGCGGAGAAATTCGAACGTCAGCAGAAGGCAGAAGCAGAACTGTTTGAACGTCAGAAAGAAGCGGAAGCAAAGAAATTCGAAACAGAAAAGGCTGCAGAGGCACAGCGTGCAAAGGCGGAAGCGGATCTGTTCTCCAAAGAACAGGAAGCCAAAGGTATCCGGATGGTCGGCGAAGCCGAAGCAGAAGCGATCCGCGCAAAGGGTGTTGCAGAGGCGGAAGCGATGGAAAAGCGTGCGCAGGCTTACCAGAAATATAACAACGCAGCGATGGCAGAGATGCTGATCAAGGTGCTGCCCGATATCGCAGGCAAGATCGCAGAGCCTCTGACCCAGATCGACAAGATCACGATCATCGGCGGTTCGGACGGATCAAACGGCGTGGACCAGGTAGCAGGAAACGTACCGGCAGTGATGACAAAGCTGTTTGAAACGATGAAAGAAACCGTGGGCATCGACCTTGCGGAGGTTGTAAAAGCGGGAACCTATGATGCAAAAGTGAACCGCAATATCACGATCAACGCAGACGGAGCAAAGCAGGCAGCGGAAGTGTTGAAGCAGGAAACTGCTGCAGAAGCATCGGCGGAAATCGCAGAGTAAACGGCTGGGATTGTATTGAAAAAATGTTTTAAACGCATATAATAGAGATATGATAATTGGATGCGGCATACTATAAGGGGAGGTGTTAAATATAGCAACTTCGAGTATTAAAAAGAACTTTTTGGTTTCTGGAGAAAAACAGGCAGAATTGTTTGCGGATGCGATTGAAAGTTCCTATATGGAATCTCTCTGCAGAAAGACGGAAAATGAGTTGAGAATTACCCATCTGCGCGGAGCAGAAGACATCAGAAAGTTTATGGCGAAGAGAAAAGAGGTAAATGCTTAACGAGGTTACAGTGTTAAACATTCGTGAGTATTTGGCTGCAACAGAAAATGGAAAATTTGGAGAGGAGGAATTGAAAGAACTTCTCTCCGAATTTTCCTGCAGTAAAAACTCCGATGTTGAGCGATTTTTAAAGAAACAGGCGATAGAATTTACAAAGAAGAATCAGTCAGTAACGTATTTGGTATTCCACAGTCAGGATGCTTCGCTGGTAGGCTACTTTACGCTGGCGATTAAACCGATTTGCGTCAGTGCGGAAAAGTTCAGTAACACGACGAAACGTAAAATAGCCAGAGTCAGTGAGCAACGGGAAAATGAACTTACATATACACTTTCTGCGTATCTGATTGCTCAGCTGGGAAAAAATTTTAGAAATGGGGCAAATCGGAAAATTACAGGAAAGCAGTTGCTTCAGGCAGCTGTTGATACCATTCTGAAATTACAGTATATGACCGGAGGCATGGTATTTTTTCTGGAGGCAGAAAATGAAGAGCATCTGATGCAGTTTTATGAAGTGGAAAATGGATTTAAAAGATTTGCAGTAAAAGAAACGAATCATAGAGCGAAGAAATCGCAAAAACTGATTCAATTGCTAAAAGTTCTATAACAGAAACTCCCGGCAAAGCCCCTGAAAAAGGCTCTGCCGGGAGTTTTTTACGTCCGATTCTATTTCACTTTACAGAAGCGCTTACACTTCCTTTCCCTGCCCCTGCGGCGCATTGCGCAGGGTATCCTTCTGCATCCATTTTCCACGCTTATAATAGAGGATAAACAAGATCGATGTAATGGTCCAGGTCAGTGGATAGGAAAATGCCACTGTTGCGACCTCGTGTCTGAGGGGGACGGCAATGGTGATCCAGAGGATCCTCAGGACACAGACCCCAAAGCAGGTCAGCAGCATCGGGAAAAAGGAATCCCCGCAGCCGCGGCAGGTACCGGAAAGGATTTCGATACAGATGTAAGTGATGTAGGCGGGAGAAACTACACGCATCATGCCGATGCAGATGTTGATGACATTGGCATCGCGTGTAAATAAAAGCAGGATCGTTCCGCCGAAATTCAAAACGATAAAGCTGAGAAAAAGGCTGGTCACAGCAGCAAGACCGAGACAGATGCGGACACTTTTTTTGATACGGTCGTATTTTCCGGCACCGAAATTCTGCCCGGCGAAGGTCGTGATGGAAACACCGTAAGCACCCATAATCATCCAGAAAATACTGTCCACTTTTCCGTAAGCGGTCCAGGCGGCGATCGTGTCGGTTCCGAAGGAGTTGATGGAGGACTGGATCAACAGGTTGGAAATCGAATACATTGCGGACTGCAGACCGGCAGGCAGACCGATTTTGATGATATCAAATAAAAGATCGCGGTGAAACCGGATTTTGGAAACGATCAGGCGATAGGAATCCTGTGTGCGCAGCAGGGCGATCAGTGTCAGGATCGCGGAGAAAAACTGGGACGCAATCGTCGCAATTGCAGCTCCGGAAACGCCCATGCCGAGCACGGCGACAAATAAAAGGTCGAGCACAATGTTGACCAGACAGGAAGCGATCAGGAAATAGAGCGGCCGTTTGGAATCGCCGACAGCGCGCAGGATACCGGAGCCCATGTTGTAGATCATGGATGGAATCGTGCCGAGATAATAAATTTTCATATAAGTCAGAGAGAGGGAAAGGATGTCGTCCGGCGTTCCCATGGCGGTCAGAGCAAAGCGTGCGGAAACAAGACCGAGCAGCATAATGACAACGCCCCCTGCAATGGCCAGTGCAATTGCGGTATGAACGGAATCACTGACCCTGCGCCGGTTGTCTGCGCCGTAATACTGGGAAATGATAACAGTTGCACCGGAAGAAAGCCCGACGAAAAAGCCGACGAGCAGGTTGATAATGGTGGAAGCAGAGCCTCCAACGGAGGCAAGGGCTTCCTTGCCGACAAAGTTGCCGACGATGATGGCATCCGCAGTGTTATAGAGCTGCTGAAAAAATGTTCCAAATAAAATCGGGAAAAAGAAAATCAGAAGCTGTTTCCAGATGACCCCCTCTGTGATCTGATTTGTTGTGCTTTGTGCTGCCTGCTTACTCATAAAGTAAAATAACCCTCCGTTTAAAAATACTACACAAGGTCAGTATAGACTTGTCTGTAAAGAAACACAAGACACTATGTAAAACATCGAAAAAATGCTATACTTAGATATCGGGGTATGGAAGCAGAAAGAAACCTGTAAAAAGCAAGCATCAGCAGAAGCTGAGAAGAGGTGGAAATGAGCAAGCATAGAAATCGGACCAGACGGATTTACGGAATCATTCTGATATCGTTTGTTATCATATGGATAGGAAGCCTTTTTTTTCAGATGCTGAACAATCGGCATAGTGCCTGGATCGCCAGCGAGATGATCCTGCAGCAGCTGGAGGACGTGATCGAAGAAAATAAAGAAAGCTATCAGACGCTTCTGGAAACCCTGAAGGAAGAATATACGCTGCGGGCAGAGACTGTGGCAAATCTCCTTGAAATGGAAGGAAGACTATATCAGACCACAGAGGAGTACCGCAAGATCGCAAAACAGCTGCGTGTGGACGAAATTCACATTATCAATACGGGCGGATGTATCGTGGCAGGAACAAATCCGGAGTATTTTGGCTACAGCTTTTCTTCCGGCGAACAAATGGGATATTTTAAGCCCATGCTGACAGATAAAACGCTTTCCATGTGTCAGGATATGGTGCCGAATACTGCAGAAGGCAAAATGATGATGTATGCCATCGTCTGGAATTCCTCCGGTACGGCCATGATCCAGATTGGCATTACTCCCAGCCGACTGCTTGCAAAGATGAACAGTGCCAGCGTGGAAAATCTGGTTCGGCAGATGCCGATTACCTCCGGAATGAATATCTTTCTGCTAAATGCCACCACAGGAAAAATGCTTGCAACCACGCGGCAGGATGTATTGCTCTATGAGCTGCAGGATTCCGACCGGCTGGAAGGAGGAAACCTGCAGGAAGGAAAGCGGTATCGGACCAGTGCGAAAATCAGTGGCAGAAAGCAGTATCTGGTCTATGAAAAATATGGGGAATATAATCTTGCAGTTTCCTACGGCATGTTAGAGGCGAACCAAAATCTGATCTATGTTGCTGCGACCATGTTTCTGGTACTGATTCTTTCTTTTTTGATCATTTTTTATGTCACGGAGCACTCGATTGCTGCAATTGAAAAAAATGAAGAGGAGTTAAAGCAGGCAAAGGAGGCGGCAGAGCGTGCCAATGCAGCAAAAACCGGATTTTTGTCCCGGATGTCACATGATATCCGGACACCGTTAAACGGCATTATCGGAATGATCGAAATCAGCGACCGCCACAGAGAGGACAGAGCGCTGGTGGATGCAAACCGTGCGAAGGAAAAGGTTGCGGCAAATCATCTGCTGGAGCTGATCAACGATGTACTGGAGTTTAACAAGCTGGATGAAGAAAACCTTCAGCTTACAAAAGAACCCTTTTGCTTAAAAGAGCTCTGGCGGGAAATTATCACGATCGTGGAACCCCGGGCAGCAGATAAGGGAGTCCGTTTAACGTATGAGGAACAGACAGAAGGTAAAGCAACCGGCTGTGTCCTTGGAAGCCCTCTGCATGTCAGACAGATCTTTATCAATATTTTGGGGAATGCGATCAAATATACGGATGCCGGCGGACATGTCCTATGTCAGGTGACGATAAAGGCGATCGGGGAAAGCCTGATATCCTGCCGGACTGTGATTTCGGATAACGGAATCGGCATGAGCACAGCATTTCTTCCCCATCTGTTTGAACCCTTTTCCCGGGAAAATACCGATGAAAAAAGTGTAACCCAGGGAACCGGACTGGGAATGTCCATCGTCAGACATCTGGTCGACAAGATGGGCGGAACGATTATGGTGGAGAGCGAGAAGGGAGTTGGAACCACATTTACGGTGACGCTCCTGTTTGAAGGACCCAAAGAACAGGAATGTAAGAAGATCGAAGAAGGGGATCAGAGTGCGGATATTACCGGAATGCGTGTGCTTCTTGCAGAGGACAATGAGCTGAATATGGAGATCGCGGAAACCTTTCTGACAGATGCAGGTGTACAGATCACAAAGGCATATAATGGAAAAGAAGAGGTGGAGCGCTATCTGGAGCAGCCGGCAGGTACCTTTGATGCGATCCTGACCGATCTGATGATGCCGGTAATGGACGGCTACGAAGCGGCGCGGGCGATCCGCAGCAGCGGTCGTGCAGATGCTCAAAGCATCCCTATCATTGCCCTGACGGCCAACGCCTTTTTGGAGGATGCAGAACGGGTGAAGCGGGAAGGAATGAATGAGCATCTGCCCAAACCGCTGGACGTCGGGAAAATGCTTTCCGTATTGGCAAAATACAGGAAATAGGGGCTGTGACGGAAGTATTTTTGGAAAGCTTTCCGGCTTGTCAAATACCCGGTTCTGACATACAATACTGATATGCGGCAGGAAATGGGGTCTTTTCGAACATGGAAAAGATGGAGGATAAAATGCCGATATTTCAAACAGTTGCTGCGGCATGCCGCGCCGCAGGAGAAAAGTTAAGATCCTGGAAACAGAAAAAAAGAACAGACCGGCTTTGGAAAGTGGTTTTATGGGGAATTCTGTGGGCAATGCTATGCCCGACGCTAGGGGCCTGCGGGGCACAGCGGGAAGAGCTCTTTTTGTCGGAAAAGGAAAGCATAGCCTATGGGGATGGAAACCGCAAAGTAGAATCAAAGGTCGAAGACACGGACCAAAACCGCGAGGCTGAACTAAATGCCGGGAATACAGACCAAAACCGCGAGGCTGAGTCAAATGCCGGGGACACGGACCAAAACCGCAAGGCTGAGCCAAGTGCCGGAAGCACAGACCGGACAGAGCTCTCCGATGCTTCTTCAGAGGAAACAAAAACCCTTGTGGTGCACATCTGCGGAGCAGTATCCGCTCCGGGGGTCTATGAGCTTCCGGCAGGCAGCAGAATTATAGACGCCGTGGAGGCCGGAGGCGGTTTTTTGCCGGAAGCGGATGAAGCATGCTGCAACCTGGCGGAAGAAATCGTGGACGGCTGTCAGATTTATATCATGACAAAAACGGAAAGCTGCGCCGACGGACAGACAGAAAAGAAAGCCGGAATACAGACTTCGCCGGACAGCGATATGCAAACGACAGACAGAAATGTGCGAAGCAACAGCGCTACAGCTTTGGAGAACGGTCTGGTCAACCTCAACACAGCGGATGTCGCTGCACTCATGACGCTGCCTGGAATCGGGGAAAGCCGGGCAAAGGCGATCATAAGCTATCGGGAGCAGCATGGAGCGTTTGCGCAGATTGAGGATATCATGAAAATCAGCGGAATCAAGCAGGCTGCATTTTCAAAAATCAAAGACAAAATTACAGTTTAATCATAGACAGAAAGAATCCGGACAAACAGCGAGAAACGGATTGTCCGGTCGGGAAAAGGGAGAAACATGGCAAAGAAAGTTTTGGTTGTGGACGATGAAAAGCTGATTGTAAAAGGAATCCGGTTCAGCCTGGAGCAGGACGGAATGGAAGTGACCTGCGCATATGACGGAGAAGAGGCGCTGCTGTGTGCGAAAGAGCAGAAATTTGATATGATTCTGCTCGACATTATGCTGCCAAAACTGAGCGGAACCGAAGTATGCCAGCAGATTCGGGAGTTTTCGGATGTTCCGATCGTAATGCTCACAGCCAAAAACGACGACATGGACAAAATCATGGGACTGGAATACGGCGCAGATGACTATATCACCAAGCCCTTTAACATCCTTGAGGTAAAGGCGCGCATCAAGGCGATCATGCGTCGTACCTCTGCGAGAGGACAGATCGCAAAGCCGGAAAGCATTCTGGAAAGCGGAGATATGCGCGTGGACTGCGAAAGCCGCCGCGTCAGCATTTCCGGCAGAGAGGTCAATCTCACTGCAAAAGAATTCGACCTGCTGGAGCTTTTGATCCGCAATCCAAATAAAGTCTACAGCCGTGAAAAACTTCTAAACCTCGTCTGGGGCCCGGACTACCCCGGGGATGTCCGCACCGTAGACGTCCACATCCGCCGCCTCCGCGAAAAAATTGAAACCAACCCCAGCGAACCCCGCTACGTCCACACCAAATGGGGAGTGGGGTACTTTTTCCGCGTATAAGCAGAACCGGACTACGGATGAAAAATGGCGAACTTTCTGCTTGCAGAAAAGTTCGCCGGTTTTCAGACGATAACCCGGTGAGCAACGCGAACCGGGCTTTTGCGAAGCAAAAGGTCCGGTTTCCCGTCGGCAGCGTCCCGAACGCCAGCCCCATCCTTTTACACCCCTTCCCCCGGAGGCATCCATGAACACAAGCAGCAAAACCCCCGGATTATTCCGGCGGCTCACTTATAAAATTCCGATCTTCCGCAGCCTGAAGGCCTACATTTTCCTCCTGATGCTGATCATCGGAATCGTGCCCAGCGACATCATGCGGCTGGGCATTCTGAATAATTACGAAGAACGTGCGGTGAATCTGCGCGGCTCGGACGTCGCGTCCCAGTACCGGATTATCGCAAACCACCTGGTCAATTACAACTACCTGCAAAATCCAACCTCCGATGTCGTCAATGCCGAGCTGGAGCAGATGTCCAACCTGTATGACGGCCGTGTGCTGATTATCAACAGCAATTTCCGCATTGTGAAAGACACCTACGCCATGAGCGAGGGGAAGACGATGATTTCCGAGGAGGTGATCAAGTGCTTCCGCGGGGAAAGTACGACCCGCTACGACAAGACGAACGGCTATATCGAGATGACGGTTCCGATTACGGAGACGGTAGACGGGGAAAAAGGGCAGACGAGCATCGTACGCGGCGTGATTCTGGCCAGTGCATCGACAGACAGCATTGCGACGACGCTGGACATCCTGAGCCGGAAAGCCCTGATTCTGGAAATCGTGATGGGAATTATCATTATCGGCATCGTCTTTTTCTTCTCGCACATCCTGATTATGCCCTTTAAGCGCGTAACCCAGGCGATCAGTGAGGTCAAGGACGGTTTCACGGACGAGCCGATTTCCGTACCGGATTATCTGGAAACCGAGCATATCGTGGATGCCTTCAACCAGCTGCTGGGCAGAATGAAGGTCATCAACGATTCCAGGCAGGAATTCGTATCGAATGTCTCTCACGAGCTGAAAACGCCCATGACCTCGATCAAGGTGCTGGCGGATTCCTTGAATCAGCAGCCGGACGTGCCGGTGGAGCTGTATCAGGAGTTTATGCAGGACATTACGGAGGAAATCGAGCGGGAAAATAAAATCATCAACGACCTGCTTTCCCTTGTAAAAATGGACAAAACCGAAGGCTCAATGGACATTTCCGCAGTGGATATCAACGAGCTGTTGGAAACGACGCTAAAGCGCCTGCGTCCCATCGCCCGCAAACGGGACATCGAGGTGGTTCTGGAAAGCCTGCGCCCGGTTACGGCAGAGGTGGATGAGGTCAAAATGTCTCAGATTTTCACGAACCTTGTGGAAAATGCGATTAAATACAATAAAGAACACGGCTGGGTCAAGGTGCTTCTGGACGCGGATCATCAATTTTTTACAGTAGAGGTTTCCGACTCCGGCATCGGTATCCCGGAGGAGGATTACGAGCATATTTATGAACGTTTTTACAGAGTAGATAAATCGCATTCCCGTGAAATCGGCGGCACCGGCCTTGGACTTGCCATCACCAGAAATGCGATCCTGCTGCACCGCGGTTCGATCAAAGTAAGCAGCGTGGAAGGACAGGGCACGACCTTTACGGTGAAAATCCCCTTGTCCTACATCAAGTGATTTCAGAAAATTTGGAGAAGACTATGTCAGAGATCAGAAAAATGCGGGCGGTTGCGCTGCTTTTGGGCTGTCTGCTGTTGACCGGAATGTTTGCCGGGTGCGGGAAGAAAGAAGAGACGCCTGCAAATACGGTCAGCGTTTATTATATTAATAAAGAAGAAACGAAAATCACGGCAGTGGAAAAAGAGCCGGAGGGCGACACCCTTTCCAAACAGGCGGAATGGGGTATTTCCCAGCTGAAGGAAAATCCGGTAGAGCTGTCTTTGCGCTCACCGATCAGCGGTTTTACGATCAACAGCTGGAATGTCAAAGACGATCAGCTGGTGCTGGACATGAGTGTGGAATATAAAAAGCTGTCTCCATCCTCAGAAGTGCTGGTTCGGGCTGCAATTGTGCGCACGATGACGCAGCTGGAGGGAATTTCCTATGTTTCGGTGACGGTCGGTGGAGAAGCACTGACGGACAGCCTCGGCAACGTGGTCGGCCCTATGACGGCAGATCTGTTTATCGACAACGCCGGAAATGAAATCAATGCATACGAAAAAACGCGCCTGCTTCTTTATTTTACCAATGAAGACGGCGAGCGCCTGATCGGTGTCCAGACAAAACCGGTTGTATACAGCAGCAACATTTCCATGGAAAAGCTGGTGGTAGAACGGCTGATTGCCGGACCGGATGCAGAAAACGAAGAGCTTTATCCGGTCATCAACCCTGCGACAAAGGTGCTGGGCGTGACGGTAAAGGATGGAACATGTTATGTAAACCTGGATAACGGTTTCCTGACACAGACCTATAATGTTTCCGCAGAGGTTCAGATCTATTCCATTGTCAACTCTCTGGTAGAATTGTCGAACATCAACAAGGTGCAGATTGCGGTAAACGGGAATACAGATATGATTTTCCGGGAAAAAATTTCACTGTCTAACGTGTTTGACCGGAACCTTGATCTGGTTTACGAAACGGAGGAATTACAATCATAAAAAATTGCAGAAGACCGCTGTGTACGGCAATCCTGATTTTCCTGACCCTCTATCTGGCAGCGCGTCTGCTGCCGGAGTGGGTGGGAACGGACGCTGGCACAGACACGTCAGAGAAAGCGCCCATTGGCGGACGCACCTCGCTTACACAGCTTGACACCTGGCTGGAAGCCATGGATGGCGAAACCCTGTGCCTGACGGGCAAAGTCACAGACTGCTGGCAGCCTGTAGATGGAGCGCAGGAAAACGCCAGCTTTTATTTAAAAGACCTTTCTATCGAGGCAGATGCCTCATCTTTTGTTTTTTCAGGGGATTCGGCGGAAACGACCGATAACCTGTCACAGATATCCGGTTCGGCAGATGCGGACCAGATGTCAGTCCTTATTTCTTCTCAGAAAACAATCTCACAAATCAATGAAATGCAGGAAATATTCGGGAAAAACGCGAGTGCGCTGTGCTATTTGCAGGAAGACGAAGCGCTGCCAAGAGCAGGCAGCTATGTTCGGGTTTTCGGTGAAGTGTCGCCATTTTTGCAGGCAACGAATCCTGGAGAATTCGACGCAGCAGCCTATTATCGGAGAAAAGACTGCCTGTTTGCGCTGAGAAAAACAAAAATTACCGCTCAGACGAAAACCTATGGACGGCTGGAAGAATTTCTTTCACAGCTGCGCTATGAATCGGAGGTATTGTTCCGGAAGCTGCTGGGGGAAAAGAACGGTGCGACCGCATCCGCCATGGTGCTCGGACGGAAAAAAGGAATGGACAGCGAAGTAAAAGCGTTATACCAGGGCGCAGGAATCAGCCATCTGCTGGCAATCTCCGGACTGCACCTGTCCCTGATCGGTGCAGGACTGTTCGGACTTTTGAAAAAAGTACGGCTTCCGGTTGCTTTGAGCGCCGGAATTTCCACATGGATTCTGATTGTATACGCGCAGCTGACCGGAATGGGCATTTCTACCCGGCGAGCCCTTGTCATGTTTTTGCTGTTTTTGGCGGCGGGACTGCTCAAACGCACGCCCGATCTGCCAACCTCCCTTGCGGTTGCGGCGTTGCTTCTGCTTGTGCCCAGGCCGCAGCGGATTCTGGATGCAGGCTTTCAGCTTTCGTTTTCGGCAGTGATCGGGATTGCGGTAATGATTCCGGTTTTGCAGGATGGTTGGGAGGGAGCAGCACCCTCACTGCGAGTCGCCAATCGAGTCACCGATGGAGTTGCCGGGTGGAATATTGCCTGGGCTGTCATCGCCCGGGCCTGCCGTCTCCTCCGCAAAAATATCCTTGCCGGTCTGGGCATTACCATGACGATGCTGCCGTTTCTGCTGATTCATTTTTATGAATGGAGTCCGTGGTCGGTGCTGCTGAATCTGGCAGTCATTCCGCTGATGGGAATCTTGCTGCCATGCCTGATCGGACTGCAGCTGGTCGCCCGTCTGACTGCGTTTATCCACTGCCTGGAGCTTCCACAGCACCTTCTTTGCGCCGCCATCGAAGCGATTTTTTCCTGCTATGAGCAGCTGTGCCGGTTCACAACGGCGCTTCCGGGCAGTATCCTGCACACCGGATATCCGACCTGGCAGGCACTGGCCGTGTATACAATCGGACTGATCGCTTTGGCTGTGTCAGGCAAAAAACTCCGTCCGCACCTCCGGCTTGCAGCAGCTGTGTGTCTGATGGGGATTTTTCTGATCCGCCTGCCGGGTGAACTGAACGTCACGATGCTGGACGTCGGGCAGGGAGAGTGCGTTGGAATCGAAACCCGGGAGCATCATGTATATCTGGTGGATGCCGGAAGTACGTCGAAGAAAAAGACCGGACAGTACCAGATTATTCCATGGCTGAAATATATCGGGACGCAGAGCGTGGAAGGAATTTTCATCACGCACTGGGACGAAGACCACATCAGCGCGGTAGGGGAGCTGTTGGAGTGGTCGAAAAGCAGTCGGGTCAAAATCCGGCGCATTTTTCTGCCGGATGTGGCGTTGAAGGATGAAGTGCTGGAAACGCTGCTGCAGCAGATCGAAGAGGCGGAGGTCTCCGTGGAATACCTTTCTGCGGGAGAGCACATGACCGATGGCGCGCTGCAGATCTCCTGCCTGCACCCCTATGCGAAAAAAGTGCCGGAGGATCGCAACGATGCGTCGCTGGTGCTGCGCCTGTCACAGGGCGATTTTCAGATGCTGCTGACCGGAGATCTGGAAAAGAGCGGCGAAGACTGGCTGGTGGAGCAGGCGCGACCCGCCGTGGAGCAGCCCCAGCCCGCTGGGCAGGAGCAGGCACTCCCGTGTGCGCCGTCAACCAAGTCTGCTGCGCAAAATCCCCTCCGCTGCACCATCCTCGACGCCGGGCACCACGGCGCGTCCAATGCGACGGGAGAAGCACTGCTGGATTTGGCACAGCCGGAGCTGGTCCTGATTTCCTGCGGCAAAAACAACCGGTACGGGCATCCGGCGCCGGAAACGCTGCAACGCCTGGAAGAGCGGGGAATCCGCTGGTATTCCACGGCGGAGGTGGGGGCGATACAGGTGCAGGTCGGAAAGAAAAAAGTGAAAATAAAACAATACATACAGAACTGAAAATACGAAAAAACGTTTGTATGATAAAAGAGAAAAAAACCTGCGAAAAAGCAAAACCAACCATAAAACAAACAGAATTGCACGGCTAAACGAACAATAAAAATGAAAAACAAAAATGAACGATATAACAATATAAAAATAGTTAAATTTTGATCGGGGGGGGGTAAATGCCGAAAAATAGCGGGGAAAACAGAGAATATTCAGGCGAACAGGATTCCAGGGAAAACATGCCAATTGAAAAGGAAAGAATCCGAAGTACGAGATGCGAGAGGAGGTTTTCTATCAAATTTTAACACTTTTCATAGAAATTGAATCAAAATGCCATAAATATTTGCCACGTTGTCTGCTTGCAAAGAAACCCTTAGATGGTATAATGAATTAGTCGGCAAGAAGTTTGGAATTTCGACAAAAAACGTAACTGCAGGAGTAGAACTACGTTAGGATGAACAAGAAGAAACAGGTGGGGGCAGGATGAAGAGAAAGCAGGAGAAGCCGGCATATGACCGGATAGCTGCCGGAGAGCGGCTGCGCTGTCGGAGGCTTGAGCTCGGCTGGAGCAGAGAGCTGGTGGCAGAGCGGCTCGGTGTCGTCAACAAATATTATGCGGATATCGAGCGGGGAACCTGCGGCATGAGTGTGGAAACACTGATTAACCTATCCCGCTTGTATGGAGTGAGTCTGGATACGCTGATTTACGGTGAGAAAGAGAAACAATCCCCGGTAAGTCAGGGAGAACAGTTGATGCGGGGACTCGACAGGATGCCTCAGGTTGTACAGGATTACTGCCTGCGGATGCTGTGGCTGTTTGCCGACGGGCTTCGGGCAGCACAGGAGGAAACGGCAGAATACGAGACCGTAAAAAGCAGTTCGGACAGCGAAGAAAACTCCGGAAGCGAGGACTGAGATGCCGGAAAAGAAAAATCAGTACATAGATATTCACTGTCATATTTTGCCGGAGGTGGATGACGGCGCGAGAAATCTGGAAGAGAGCCTGGCGATGCTGCGCCAGGAGGTAAAACAGGGCATGGAGGCCGTTATCCTGACTCCGCACCAGAAACCCAACAGACCCAGCATTACCGCTGCTTCTGTATTGGAACGGACACAGAAGCTGCAGCAGGCTGCGACAGAAAACGGAATTGACATCAGACTTTACAGCGGCGGTGAGATTTTCTGCTGCATGGACACCATAGAGCTGTTAAAACAGGGCAAGGCGGGAACCCTCGCCGGATCGGATTATATTCTGACAGAATTTTCGCCGGAGGAAGAATGGGCATACATCCGGAACTGCCTGTATGAACTGCTTTGCGAGGGCTACCGCCCGATTGTCGCCCACACCGAGCGCTATCGGAACGTTGTAAAGGATTTCAACCGGGTCGAAGAATTAAAGGATATGGGGTGCCGGATCCAGATCAACGCAGGAGAACTGCCGGGACTGCTGGGCGGACAGCTAAAGCGCACTGCACGGAGCCTGGTAAAAGAAGAGCTTGCAGATCTTATGGGAACGGATGCCCACAGAGCAGAGGGAGAGAGGTCTGTATCCATGGCGGAAGGAGCCGCGTGGCTGCAAAGACACTGCAGCCCGGAATATGCGGCTCGTCTGCTCTACAAAAACGCAACACACATTCTGGATAATACAGATATGGAAGACATCGAATAAAAAAGGGGAACGAGACATGGAAAATCAAAACCAGAGAAATAACGAGGAAACCGAAATCGATCTGGTAGAACTTTTTTGGGTACTCTGGAGAAAACTTCCACTGATGATTGCAGTGGGACTGTTTACAGCGCTTCTGGCCTTTGGGGGAAGCAAATTTCTGATGACGCCTACGTATCAGTCTGTAACAAAGATCTATGTCCTGAACAAACAGGACAACAGCAACACAAATGTAACCTACAGCGACCTGCAGGCAGGCACGCAGCTGGTTAAGGACTATTCGGAGCTGATCAAAAGCCGTTTTGTACTGGAAGCGGTGATCGAGCAGCTGGGTCTGCCCCTAAGTTATGAGAAGTTAAGCCGTAAGGTTACCGTGAGCACACCCGCAGACACCCGAGTGATCTCCATTGCGGTGACGAACAGCAATCCGGTTATGGCAATGAAAATTGCGAATGCAATCCGTGAAACGGCCTCGACCCATATATGCAATGTTATGGATATCGAAGCAGTGAATATTGTAGAAACAGCAAACGTACCGACCCATAAGGCGAGCCCCTCTGTCGGAAAGAACACGATGCTGGGCGGAATGCTTGGCATTCTGATGGTAGCAGCTATCGTCATCCTTTCTCACCTGATGAACGATACGATTCAGACGGAAGAGGATGTGGAAAAATATCTTGGAATTTCCACCCTTGCGATGATTCCGCTGAATGAAGCTGAAAGCAGGAAGAAAAAGAAAAAATATAAAAAACAGGCGACAAGCGGAAAGTGAGGTGACAGGGAAACATGCAGAACGTAGTAATTCGCGCCATCGAGCGTCTGGATTTCAGAACAAAAGAAGCCTATAAAACATTGCGTACCAATCTGAGCTTTGCAGGAAAAAATGTCAAAGTGATTTCCCTGACCAGCTGTACGCCAAACGAAGGAAAGACAAGTGTTTCCTTCCAGTTATGTCTGTCCCTTGCAGAAAGCGGCAAGCAGACGATCCTGGTTGACGCAGACCTGCGCAAATCCGTACTGCGGGGCCGTTATAAAGCAAACCGTGAAAAATACGGACTGTCCCATTATCTGAGCGGACAGGTGGAGCTGGATGATGCATGCTGCAGAACCAACGTCAACAATTTCGATATTATTTTTGCAGGACCTGTACCGCCCAACCCCAGTGAGCTTTTGGGAGGCGATGCCTTTCGAAATATGCTGGAGGTGCTGCGCATGAAATACGATTATGTCATCGTAGATACCCCTCCGCTGGGCAGCGTGATTGATGCTGCGATTGTAGGTGCAATCTGTGACGGAACGGTAATCGTTGTGGAAAGCGGCGCCATCAGCTACAAATTTGTCCAGAATGTAAAAGAGCAGCTGAACAAGGTAGGCTGCCGGATTCTTGGATGCGTCCTGAACAAGGTCAACACCAAAAAGAATCCTTATTATGGAAAATATTATGGTCATTACTATGGAAACTATTACGGCAACGGACAGGATGGCACAGAGGAAGCACAGGAGGATCTGACGCCGGATGCAGGTTCCAAAACCGACGGGACAGCTGCTGAGACAAAAACTGCTGTACCGGGACAGAACACAGGAGAAAAGGAGAGTGCGAAGTGAGTACAAAAGGTCTGACCATTGGATTTTTTATTGCAGACGCAGTATTGATTGCGCTTTGCGCATTCTTCTACTTACAAATGGACCGGACAGCACCGGTCATTACACTGCCGGATACTGAGCAGACCTATACAACCGGCACAGATACCCATCAGCTGCTGGAGGGCGTAACCGCTTACGATTCCCATGACGGGGATGTGACAGCCTCCTTACTGATTGAAAAGGTTACAGAAACCGGAAATGGCAAAGTGATCGTAACCTATGCCGCTGTGGATTCTTCCAATAACGTGGCAGAACAGTCACGGATTCTGAAAGTAGAGAAATAAACCGGGCATGACGCGCAACGGAGCGGAGGATGTTTCCGGATAAGGCCGGAAGCATCCTGTACAGGAAAATGGTTTTAGGAACAAGAATAAGAACATGCTTCAGAGGGATGGTATCGAAAAAAACTTACAGAGAAAAGACTAAACTTAACCGCAACATCGAATGCAAAGGCGCATACTCTGTTGCGGATTTGTTTTTGTGGAAGGAATTGGATGGAGGAGTCAGTATTATGAAAAAGGACTATAAAATTGCGATTGCTGGAACGGGTTATGTTGGTTTGTCGATTGCTACTTTGCTTTCTCAGCACCATCAGGTAACTGCTGTGGACATCATTCCGAAGAAGGTGGACATGATCAATAACCGGAAGTCCCCGATTCAGGATGAGTATATAGAAAAGTATCTGACGGAAAAGGATCTGGATCTGACTGCAACTTTGGATGCAAAGGCTGCATATTCGGATGCAGATTTTGTTGTAATAGCCGCCCTGACCAATGTCTACTCAACAAACCGAAGCAACGTAGCATAGTCAAAAAAGACCTGATTTTCACACTCAACATACCGAAGATTCGTTGCAAAACGCCCTGATATATGAGGTAAAAATGGGGATTTGCTATACAAATTTCCGGCGGATGAGGAACACATTGGACGGTTGATGGTGAGAGTGTGGGCTGAATGAGAAAAATGGGCTTCCAGATGATAAATACATCAAAAATCCATGAGCTTATCACTTACTCTGCTAATGCTCTATTGAGTACACTATCGCCGGTAAATATGAGGGCTACTTTGCTGCGGTTTGTTGAGTCATGAAAATATCGGGAAAAATGGCGATTTCTACTTCGCAACTTTTATGTTGAGTAGACCTGTCAAGAAGATGATAGGTACATAAAGACGGGGTGTCGAGGGTGAAAAATCTGTATGATTTGTTCATAGTGACGGCATGGATGTGGTCGAGAGTGGATGATATATACAGTTTCAACAACATATACGCGCCTACGCCCTTTGAGTGTATAAACCGGCACTTCGCAAAAATGGCATATGAGCATAGACGGAGTTCGACAGTATAAAACAACACTTCGTTTATTGCAGAAGCATGACAGGTGTACTCAATAAACTGGAGAAAAGTAGAAATATGATTGCTGCGCTGAAAGGGTATGACAGTAAGGAAAAACACTTAGGCGAACACACACTGATATCATCCTGAATTTGGATGTGTAAATAGATTAAAAAATTAAAGGGGAGCCAGAAATGGCTTGGAGGAGTAAATAACATGAAGAATTACAAAATCGCCGTTGCGGGCACTGGTTATGTTGGTTTGTCGATTGCGACATTACTTTCTCAGCATCATCATGTGACCGCTGTGGATATCATTCCGGAGAAGGTCGAGATGATCAACAACCGGAAGTCTCCGATTCAGGATGACTATATTGAAAAATATCTGGCGGAAAAAGATCTGGATCTGACTGCAACCCTGGATGCAAAGGCTGCATACTCGGATGCGGATTTTGTTGTAATAGCCGCCCCCACAAATTACGATAGCCACACCCAGCACTTTGACACATCTGCTGTCGAAGCTGTGATCAAGCTGGTCATGGAATATAATCCGAACGCCATCATGGTCATCAAGTCCACGATTCCTGTGGGCTACACCGCTTCTGTTCGCGAGAAGTTCAACAGCAAGAATATCATTTTCAGCCCGGAATTTCTGCGTGAGTCTAAGGCTCTTTATGATAACCTGTATCCTTCCCGTATCATTGTTGGTACTGATTTAGGTGATGAGAGATTAGTAGAGGCAGCACATGAGTTTGCTGGCTTGCTGCAGGAAGGTGCTATCAAGGAAAATATCGATACCCTGTTCATGGGTTTCACTGAGGCTGAGGCAGTCAAACTGTTCGCCAATACATATCTGGCTCTGCGTGTTGCTTACTTCAATGAATTGGACACCTATGCAGAGAGCAAGGGCTTGAACACCCAGCAGATTATCGACGGTGTAT
>OGYN01000173.1_pt1 | contig 59788 bp, 45 predicted proteins | sample 1576551 | NCBI WGS metagenome assembly OGYN01 (sample SAMEA3541589, study PRJEB24748) | human gut metagenome | biome: human gut; feature: human-associated habitat; material: faeces | place: China | collected 2012 | reverse complement strand
GCTCAATCTGTTTGCTAATCTTAGACCGGCATACCTGTACAAGGAGCTTGCTGCAGCATGTCCGCTCCGTAGCGATATCATCGGAGACGGCTTTGATATGATGATTATGCGTGAGCTTACAGGAGGTCTTTACTTCGGAGCCAGAGAGACAAAAGATGTGGACGGAGTTGTTACGGCCACAGATACACTGACATACAATGAGAATGAAATCAGAAGAATCGCAAAGCGAGGCTTTGATATAGCCATGAAGAGAAGAAAAAAGGTCACATCCGTAGACAAGGCAAATGTGCTTGATTCTTCCAGATTATGGAGAAAGATCGTCGAGGAGGTCGCTAAGGATTATCCGGAGGTTACATATGAGCATATGCTGGTTGATAACTGTGCAATGCAGCTTGTAAAGGATCCTAAGCAGTTTGATGTTATCCTCACAGAGAATATGTTTGGCGATATTTTATCAGATGAAGCAAGTATGGTGACAGGCTCAATCGGGATGCTTTCATCAGCAAGCCTTAACGATACAAAGTTCGGACTTTACGAGCCAAGTGGCGGATCTGCTCCTGATATCGCAGGAAAGGGCATTGCAAATCCTATCGCAACAATCCTTTCAGCAGCCATGATGCTTCGCTATTCATTTGATCTGGACAAGGAAGCACAGGCAATCGAGGATGCTGTAAAGCAGGTGCTTAAGGAGGGCTACAGGACAATCGACATCATGCCACAGCCGGGTGAGACTACAGAGGGGATCACACAGGTAGGCACAGCACAGATGGGGGATCTCATCGCAGAACGTGTGTAGCTGCATGACTTATAATAGACAGCTAACAGGTTATAGATATGCAGATCGTTGTGTATACAGTAGTAATGATGAAGTACTCAAAGAAATAGTCGCAGATAAATAAGGAGATAAAATATGATAAGTGATAACGCAAGAGCCGGAATGCAGCAGGCACCGGCAAGAAGTTTATTTAATGCTCTTGGTTTTACACCGGAGGAAATGAAAAAGCCTATGGTCGGAATCGTAAGCTCATTCAATGAGATTGTTCCGGGCCATATGAATATAGACAAAATCGTTGAGGCTGTAAAGCTTGGAGTTGCAGAGGCAGGAGGAGTGCCTGTAGTATTTCCTGCAATCGCAGTGTGCGATGGTATTGCAATGGGACATGTAGGTATGAAATATTCCCTTGTCACAAGAGATCTGATTGCTGATTCTACAGAGTGTATGGCAATCGCTCATCAGTTTGATGCACTTGTAATGGTTCCAAACTGTGACAAGAACGTGCCGGGACTTCTGATGGCGGCTGCACGTCTTAATCTGCCTACTGTATTTGTATCAGGCGGACCAATGCTCGCAGGCCACGTAAAGGGCAGAAAGAGAAGTCTTTCATCAATGTTTGAGGCTGTAGGCTCATACGCTGCAGGTACTATGACAGAGGATGATGTATGCGAGTATGAGAACAAGGTATGTCCTACCTGCGGTTCATGCTCAGGAATGTACACAGCCAACTCCATGAACTGTCTTACAGAGGCACTCGGCATGGGACTTCGCGGAAACGGAACAATCCCTGCTGTATATTCAGAGCGTATACGTCTTGCAAAGCATGCCGGAATGGCTGTCATGGATATGTACAATAAGGGCATCAAGGCGAGAGATATCATCACAAAGGATGCAATAATGAACGCGCTCACAGTTGATATGGCACTCGGCTGCTCTACAAACTCTATGCTTCATCTTCCGGCTATCGCTCATGAGATAGGCTTTGACTTTGATATCAGCTTTGCAAATCCAATCAGTGAGAAGACACCAAACCTCTGCCACCTTGCTCCGGCAGGTCCTACATATATGGAGGACTTAAACGAGGCCGGCGGTGTGTGGGCTGTCATGAAAGAGCTTGCTGATATCGGACTTTTAAATACAGACTGTATGACTGTTACAGGAAAGACAGTTGGAGAGAATATAAAGAATGCAGTAAATAAAGACCCTGAGGTCATCAGACCGGTAGACAATCCATATTCAAAGACCGGCGGACTTGCAGTTCTTAAAGGAAATCTGGCTCCGGACGGCTCTGTAGTAAAGCGTTCAGCAGTTGTCGATGAGATGATGGTTCATGAGGGCCCTGCAAGAGTATTTGACTGCGAGGAGGATGCAATTGCAGCAATAAAGGGAGGCAAGATCGTAGAGGGTGATGTGGTTGTTATCAGATACGAGGGACCAAAGGGCGGCCCTGGAATGAGAGAGATGCTTAATCCTACATCCGCTATTGCCGGAATGGGACTTGGAAGTTCTGTAGCACTCATCACAGACGGACGTTTTTCAGGAGCTTCAAGAGGAGCTTCAATAGGTCATGTTTCACCTGAGGCTGCAGTAGGCGGACCGATTGCCCTGGTTGAAGAGGGAGATATCATAAAGATTGATATTCCAAACATGAAGCTTGAGCTCGATGTGTCAGACGAGGTGCTTGCTGAGCGTAAGGCAAAGTGGCAGCCAAGGGAGCCAAAGGTTACAACAGGCTATTTGAAGAGATACGCAGCGCTTGTTACATCAGGAAACAGAGGAGCCATCCTTGCACTTCCGGGCGAGCAGAACGCGTAGTATATATTTTGATAGAAAATTCAGTACGAATAAGGCTTTTACCTATTATCGTAAAGGATTCGTATAAGAAAAAGAGGAATACAAGATGCAGTTAACAGGATCACAGGTTATTATAGAATGCTTAAAAGAACAGGGTGTTGACACAGTATTCGGTTATCCGGGAGGAGCCATCCTTAATGTCTATGACGAGCTCTACAAGCATCCGGAGATTAAGCATGTGCTGACCTCGCATGAGCAGGGAGCAAGCCATGCGGCCGACGGCTATGCGAGAAGCACCGGAAAGGTTGGCGTCTGTCTGGCTACAAGCGGACCGGGTGCGACAAATCTGGTCACAGGAATTTCGACAGCATACATGGATTCGATTCCAATTGTCGCAATCACATGTAATGTCGGAGTCTCGTTACTTGGAAAGGACAGTTTTCAGGAGATAGATATTGCCGGAATTACAACGCCTGTAACCAAATACAGCTTTATTGTAAAGGATGTAGAGAAGCTTGCAGATACAATACGCAGAGCCTTCGATATAGCAAGAAAAGGCAGACCGGGTCCTGTGCTTGTGGATATTCCAAAGAATGTTACGGCAGATCTGGTAGAGTACACCAGGCAGGAAATCAAGCTTCCTGAGCGTGAGACAGAAACAATTACAGACAGTGACATTGATAATGCAATTGAACTCATAAAAGCATCCAAAAAGCCATATATATTTGTAGGAGGCGGAGTGGTTCTCTCCGGAGCAAGCAAAGAGCTTAAGGAATTTGTAGACAAGGTGAATGCGCCTGTTTGCGATACGCTCATGGGCAAGGGTGCATATGACGGCACAAGTGATAACTACACAGGCATGCTTGGTATGCATGGCACAAAGACCTCAAACCTTGGAGTTTCAGAGTGCGACCTTTTGATTGCGATTGGTACACGTTTTTCGGACAGAGTGCTTGGCAATCCTAAAAAGTTTGCAGACCAGGCCAAGATATTACAGTTTGATGTAGACGCAGCAGAGATTAATAAAAATATCCGTGTCACATCGAGTGTTATAGGCGATGTGAAGGAAATACTTACATGCATCAACAAAAAGCTCACACAGCTTGACCACAATTCATGGGTTGAGCATGTGCTTGCATATGCAAAGACTTTTCCTCTTACATATCACAAAGAGGGACTTAGCGGACCATTTGTTATTGAAAAAATCTATGAAATGACAAAAGGAAATGCTATAATGGTTACTGAGGTCGGTCAGCATCAGATGTGGGCAGCCCAGTATTACAAATACAGCAAGCCAAGAACACTTCTTACATCAGGAGGTCTTGGTACCATGGGATACGGTCTCGGTGCTGCAATCGGTGCCCAGACAGCTAATCCAGACAGGACTGTAGTCAATATTGCAGGTGACGGATGCTTCAGAATGAACATGAACGAGCTTGCAACAGCTTCAAGAGAAAAGCTTCCTCTTATCGAGGTTATAATAAACAACCATGTACTTGGAATGGTACGCCAGTGGCAGACTCTTTTTTACGAGAAGCATTACTCGGCAACCGTACTTGATGATGGGGTGGATTATGTAAAGCTTTCAGAGGCAATGGGAGCCACCGCACAGCGTGTTAAGACCCAGGAAGAATTTGAAAAAGCATTTGCAGATGCCTTAAAGAGCAAGACACCGTTTGTCATCGATTGTATCATTGATTCAGATGACAAGGTATGGCCTATGGTTGCACCGGGCAAGCCTATCAACGAGTCTTTCGATGAAGAGGACTACAATGCGACACAAGGAGGAAATTAGAGTGAGTAGAGTTTACAATTTTTCAGCAGGACCTGCAGTTTTACCTGAGGAGGTATTGCAGGAAGCAGCAGCAGAGATGATGGATTATAAGGGAAGCGGAATGTCGGTTATGGAGATGAGCCATAGATCTAAATGGTTTGATGACATCATTAAGGATGCCGAGAAGGATCTCCGCGAGCTTATGAATATACCTGACAATTACAAGGTGCTTTTCCTTCAGGGTGGTGCTTCACAGTTCTTCGCTGAGGTACCGATGAACCTTATGAAAAATAAAAAAGCAGGATACATTATCACAGGTCAGTGGGCTAAAAAGGCGTTTGCCGAGGCTAAGATTTACGGAGATGCCGTAGAGCTTGCTTCGTCTGCAGATGAGACCTTCTCATACATACCTGACTGCTCAGATTTACCAATTACAGATGATATGGATTATGTATACATCTGTGAGAACAATACTATCTACGGAACAAAGTACAAGAAGCTTCCAAACACAAAGGGAAAGAATCTTGTAGCTGATGTATCTTCATGCTTCTTATCAGAGCCTGTAGATGTATCAAAATATGCTGTTATCTATGGCGGAGTACAGAAGAATGTAGGACCTGCCGGAGTAGTTATAGCAATTATCAGAGAGGACCTTATCACAGATGATTGTCTACCGGGCACACCAACCATGCTCAAGTGGAAGACTCAGGCCGATAACGATTCTCTTTACAATACACCACCATGCTACGGCATCTATATCTGTGGCAAGGTATTCAAATGGCTCAAGAAGATGGGCGGTCTTTCAGTTATGAAGGAGAGAAATGAGGAGAAGGCCAAGATTCTCTACGATTTCCTTGATCAGAGCAAGCTCTTTAAGGGAACAGTAAGAAAAGAGGACAGATCACTCATGAATGTTCCGTTTGTAACAGGAGATGCAGAGCTTGATGCCAAGTTTGTAAAGGAGGCAACTGCAGCCGGATTTGTAAACCTTAAAGGACACCGTACAGTTGGCGGAATGAGAGCATCTATCTACAATGCTATGCCAAAAGAGGGCGTTGAGAAGCTTGTAGAGTTTATGAAGAAGTTTGAGGAGGAGAATGCATAATGTTTAATTACACATGCTTAAACCCAATCGCAGGAGTAGGTCTTGACCTGTTCTCTGACGATTATAAAAAGGTTGATGATATTAAGGATGCAGATGCAGTACTTGTAAGAAGTGCCGCTATGCATGATATGGAGCTTGGTGACAAGGTGCTTGCTGTGGCAAGAGCAGGAGCAGGAGTAAACAATATTCCGCTTGACAAGTGTGCCGAGCAGGGAATCGTTGTATTCAACACACCGGGAGCCAATGCTAATGGTGTTAAGGAGCTTGTGTTTGCCGGAATGCTTTATGCATCAAGAGATATCGTTGGAGGTATCGACTGGTGTCTTGCAAACCAGAACGATGAGAATATTGCAAAGACAGCCGAGAAGCAGAAAAAGAACTTTGCAGGAACAGAGATTTCAGGCAAGAAGCTCGGTGTTATCGGACTGGGAGCCATCGGTGTGCTTGTTGCAAATGCTGCAGTACATATGGGCATGGATGTTTACGGATATGATCCATACATCTCAGTAAATGCCGCATGGAACCTTTCAAGAAGCGTTAAGCATATCAGCAATGTTGAGGACATCTACAAGAACTGTGATTTCATCACAATCCATGTACCTCTTCTTGATTCAACAAAGAAGATGGTAAACGCTGATGCTATTGCAATGATGAAGCCAACCGCTATCGTATTAAATTTTGCCAGAGATCTTCTTGTTGACGAAGAGGCTATGGTAGATGCACTTGCCAAGGGAAAGGTTAAGAAGTATGTTTCAGATTTCCCTAACAACACAACTGTTGGAGCAAAGGGCTGCATCGTAACACCTCATCTTGGAGCATCTACAGCAGAGTCAGAGGACAATTGTGCAGTTATGGCTGTCAAGGAGCTGAGAGATTACTTAGAGAATGGTAATATCGTTCATTCAGTAAACTTCCCTGACTGCAGCATGGGTGCATGCACAGCTTCAGGCAGAGTTGGAATCCTTCATAAGAATGTTAAGGGTATGATTGGACAGATTACAACAGCTCTTGCAGAGGCTGATATCAATGTATCTGATCTGACAAACAAGGGCAAGGGTGACTATGCATATTCACTTCTTGATCTTGATTCAGCTATTGATGCTTCTACCGTTGAGAAGCTTTCTGCCATTGACGGAGTGCTCAGAGTGAGAGTTATTAAATAGTGAATTAATATTTGATTTAAATACTGATCCCCCATATTTTATATGGGGGATTTAGTGGGTTATAAGGAAATAACAAATATAGAAAATATATAAGAAATATAAGAGATATAAGAGATATATAGGAGATTATATGATCAGACAAATTCTTGGTGAAGTATCAGTGCCGGTTGCAAATACCGAGGTACAGCAGGTTATTGAAAACCCGGGCATTGTAAAGACATATCTGGAGAAATATATGCCATCGCTTATCAGCTTTCTCGTGCAGCTTGTTGTTGCTATAGTGATACTGCTTATAGGTATTAAGGTGATTAAATCAATCGTAAAAATAATAAAAAAAGGATTTGATAGAAGCAGAATGGACGCTGCAGTGGCATCGTTTCTGGCAAATGTGATTAAATACTTTTTGTATTTTATCCTTGTCATGGCATTGCTTTCGGGCTTTGGAGTGGCGACAGGCTCTGTTATAGCGGTTCTTGGCTCTGCCGGACTTACTGTAGGTATGGCATTGCAGGGAAGCCTGTCCAATTTCGCAGGAGGTGTGCTTATCCTTTTGATGAAGCCGTTTGGCGTGGGCGATTATATAGTTGACGGCTCAAGTGGTACAGAGGGCACTGTAAAGGACATAAATCTGTTTTATACAAGACTTCTGACAATAGACAACAAGATGGTTATGATACCAAACGGAAAGCTTGCTGATTCGTGTATCACAAATGTATCTATGATGGATAGGAGGATGCTTGATTTGAGAGTAACAGTATCCTACAGCACAGATTTAGCATTTGCAAAGAGTGTGCTGGAATCTGTTGTCACATCAGCAGATACGATGCTTCGCGATGAGCCAAGCAATGTGTTTGTGAGTGAGCTGCAGGATTCGGCAATAGAGCTCGGTGCGAGAATCTGGGTGAAGAACGAGGATTACTGGAACACAAAATGGCAGCTTACAGAAGAAATTAAAACAGCATTTGATAAAAATAACATCGAAATTCCGTTTCCGCAGATGGATGTTAATATTCAGAAGAGGAGCATAGACTCTGACTTTTAAAGCCGGGTGTTGCAGAATACTACTTTAACAGATTTTTTGTGGTAAATATACTTATAATTTAACTATAATATGTAAAAATGTGGTATACTATCATCATCGCATTTTAGGAGGAATAATTGATGACAATTCACGATTTGGCTGAATACGAGATTTTAGATGAGCACAGAGTGGAGGATGTCCAGTCGGATGGATTCATTTTGAGACACAAAAAAAGTGGTGCAAGGATTGCCATTTTATCAAATAATGATGATAACAAGGTCTTTTATATAGGCTTCAGGACTCCGCCGGAGGATGAGACGGGTGTACCGCATATTATTGAGCATACCACACTCTGCGGTTCAAAGAAGTTCCCTGTAAAGGATCCCTTCATTGAGCTGGCAAAGGGCTCGCTCAATACATTTTTAAATGCCATGACATACCCTGACAAGACAGTTTATCCTGTTGCCAGCTGCAATGATCAGGATTTTAAGAATCTCATGGATGTGTATCTGGATGCAGTGTTTAATCCGAATATCACAAAGTACGAGGAGATTTTCAAGCAGGAGGGCTGGCACTACGAGCTTACAGGCAAGGATGATGAGCTTAAGATAAACGGGGTGGTGTACAATGAGATGAAGGGAGCATACTCATCGCCTGACGAGGTGCTTTCAAGCCAGATTTACCGCTCACTTTTCCCTGACAATACCTACAGCAAGGATTCAGGCGGCAATCCGGAGTATATTCCTAAGCTTACGTATGAAGCCTATCTGGACTTCTATCACAAGTATTATCATCCATCCAATTCATACATTTATCTGTATGGTGATATGGATGTTGTCGAGAGACTTGAGTGGCTGGATAAGGAATATCTGAGCCTGTATGATTATAAAAAAGTTAATTCAGAAATTAATAAACAGCCTGCATTTGATGAAATAAAGAATATTGAGGCGCAGTATTCAATTACCATGGATGATTCACAGGAGAATAAGACTTATCTGTCTTATAACCGTGTGGTAGGGGATACGCTTGATAAGATGCTCTATCAGGCATTTGATGTGCTTGACTATGCACTTGTCAGCTCACCGGGAGCACCTGTGAAGCAGGCATTGATAGATGCGGGAATCGGTGATGATGTGTATGGTTCATACGATGCGGGCATTTTGCAGCCGGTATTTTCGTTTGTGGCAAAGAATGCCAATGCATCTCAGGCAGATGAGTTTGAAAGTATTATAGAAAACACTCTTAAAGAAGTTGTTAAAACAGGAATTAATAAAGAAGCATTGCTCGCGGGAATCAACAGCAGCGAGTTCAAATTCAGGGAGGCTGACTTCGGACAGTTTCCTAAGGGACTTCTTTTTGGATTAAATTGCTTAGACAGCTGGCTGTTTGATGATATGAAGCCATTTATACATCTGGAGTGTCTTGGTACCTTTGCAAAGCTTCGAAAGGCTGTAGATACGGATTATTTTGAAAAGCTTATACAGGAGTATCTGCTTGACAATACCCATGGTTCATCTGTCACAGTAAAGCCGAAGCGTGGACTTGGCAATGAGAGGGAGGAGGCTTTGGCAAAGGAGCTTTCCGATTATAAGGCATCTCTTTCGGATGAAGAGATTAAAAAGCTGATTGAGGATACAGAGCATTTAAAGAAATACCAGGAGGAGCCTTCGTCGGATGAGGACCTGCGCAAGCTTCCAATGCTTACAAGAGCAGATATGAAAAAGAATGCTATGCCTTTTTCAAACATTGAGGATGAGCTTTTGGATGTAAAGGTTGTGCGTCATGACATAGAGTCAAACGGCATTGATTATATATCATTTTTATTTGATGCAGGTGATTTTGCCAAGAGTGAGCTTGGCTATCTCGGCTTCTTCACAAACGCACTCGGGCTGGTGAGCACCGAAAAGTACAGCTATACTGATTTAGCCAATGCTACCAACATATATACCGGCGGAATCAGCACAGGTACTGCAAGTCACCCGGATATTAAGGATAGAAATAATTTCGTGTTTAAGTTTGAGGTGAAGCTTAAGGTGTTGGAGAAAAATCTTGACAAGGCACTTGAGCTTATGGAGCAGATGCTTCTTTCATCGGATTTTACAGATACAAAGAGACTGGGTGAGCTTGTAGCGCAGATTAAGGCAAGGCTTCAGGCTAACCTTAGCAGCTCAGGCCATCTGGTTGCAGCTATGCGAAGTATGTCGAGCTTCTCGCGCTATGCGCTTTATCAGGACGAGCTAAAGGGAATTGCTTTTTACCGCTCTATATGTCGCATAGAAAAGGAGCTTTCCGAGTCACCAAAGAGTGTGTCAGATAAGCTTGCTGCAATAGCCAAAAAGCTGTTTGCAAGAAACAGAATGCTTATCAGCTTTACCGGAAATAACGAGGCATACGGTAATGCAAAGCCTTCGTTGGAAAAAGTTATAGCTGGATTTAATAAAATGAGTGCTGTAGGCGATCAGGCAGAGGTTCATTTTAATACAGCAAAGGAAGCATTTATTGATGCATCACAGATACAGTATGTGGCAAAAACAGGTGATTTCATCTGCGAGGGCTATGAATACACTGGGGCACTTAGACTGCTGCGTATCATCTTAAGCTATGATTATCTCTGGATAAATGTCAGGGTAAAGGGGGGTGCTTACGGCTGCATGAATACATTCCTTAGAAGCGGAGAAAGCTACTTTGTCTCATATAGAGACCCTAATCTGTCAGACACACTTGATGTCTATGACAGGATACCTGAGTATATAAAGAGCTTTTCACCTGACGAGAGGGATATGACCAAGTATATTATCGGTACCTTCAGTGCACTTGATACGCCTATGAATCCGGAAGCAAAGGGTAGCAGATCACTGTCTGCATATCTCGAGGGTATTACCTACGAGCAGATTCAAAAGGAGAGAAATGAGATACTAAATGCACAGCCAGAGGATATCAGAAGGCTTGCAGACCTTGTAGAGGCAGTGCTTAAGAAGGACAGTATATGTGTCATCGGCAATGAAAATATGATTAAAGAGTCGGCAGGGCTCTTTGAGAATGTTGAAAAGCTTATATAAATACAGATTCACATAGGAGGAAAAATGATACAGAATTTCAAATCGGGTTTTGTTACAATAATCGGCAGACCAAACGTGGGCAAGTCAACACTGATGAACAGGCTTATCGGTCAGAAAATTGCCATCACCTCAAACAAGCCTCAGACCACAAGAAACCGCATCCAGACAGTATACACGGATATGGAAAAGGGACAGATAGTGTTCCTTGATACTCCGGGCATACACAAGGCCAAAAACAAGCTGGGCGAGTACATGGTCAATGTGGCGGAAAAGACATTAAATGAGGTGGATGTTGTGCTGTGGCTTGTGGAGCCGACAAACTTTATCGGGGCAGGAGAGCAGCATATCATAGAGCAGCTCAAAAAGGTCAATACACCTGTTATATTGATTATCAACAAGGTAGATACAGTGGAAAAGGAAAAGGTGCTTGAATATATAGACACCTACCGCAAGGTATACGACTTTGCAGAGATTATTCCTACATCAGCCTTAAGAGGGCAGAATACGGATGATGTTATTAATTCTATATTTAAGTATTTGCCTTATGGCCCACAGTTCTATGATGAGGACACCATCACAGATCAGCCGGAGCGTGCAATCTGTGCTGAGATTATCAGGGAAAAAGCGCTCCATGCTCTAAATGACGAGGTGCCGCATGGCATTGCAGTAGGAATTGACCGCATGAAGACAAGAAAGACAAAGAGTGGTTCTATTATAGATATGGATGCTACAATTGTCTGCGAGCGAGACTCCCATAAGGGAATCATTATAGGAAAGCAGGGCAGTATGCTCAAAAAAATCGGCACCAATGCGCGCTATGAGATGGAAAGACTGCTTGACTGTAAGGTGAATCTGAAGCTATGGGTCAAGGTAAAGAAGGATTGGAGAGACAGCGACTTCCTCATCAAGAACTTTGGATATAAAGAGGAAGAATAGTATTTTGAAAGTAAGATCGAGATGTCACAGAGTGTAGTGTTGACCGGTATGGTACTTTCAGCCATGCCGGTAGGGGATTTTGACAAAAGAATAACGATTCTCACAAAGGAACGAGGGAAAATCACAGCCTTTGCAAGGGGCGCAAGACGTCCAAACAGCCAGCTTATGGCAGGAAGCAATCCATTTTCGTTCGGTGAGTTTGAGCTGTTTGAGGGTAAAAGCGCATATTCTCTTTCAAAGGTCACAATCAGCAACTATTTCAGGGAGCTGACACAGGATTTGGAAGCAGTATACACCGGGTTTTACTTTCTGGAGTTCTGCGGATATTTTTGTCAGGAGAACAATGACGAGAAGGATATGTTAAAGCTCCTTTACCAATCACTCCGGGCTCTTGAATCACCGGCATATAAAAATGAGCTGGTCCGGGCTGTTTTTGAGCTTAAGGCTATTACGATAAATGGCGAGGGCCCATCGCTGTTTTCGTGTATACACTGTCATTCAAGGGAAGGACTTAATGTCTTTTCGGCAAGTCGCGGAGGGGTGTTTTGCGACAACTGTGGCACGCAGGTGCAGGGCAGGCATATACTAAGCGATACACTCTATACCATGCAGTATATTGTCTCAGCTGATATCACGAAGCTGTACACATTTGCAGTGTCAGACGATGTGCTTGAGGAGCTGAGAAGCATAATGAAGGAATATCTTTCAATCTATGTGCATCATGATTTTAAATCAGCAGCTTTTCTGTGATAAATTAAATCATGAAATAATTAATAGATACTATGCATGTCGTTGCCCTTTAAAATATGATACTTGAAATCATATATACAAAAGGGTATAATATCATAGATTATATTTTAGGAGGCAGCTATGAATAAAAAGCTATCAATGCTGTTGCCTGTTATTGCGACATGCGGTTTGCTTGCCGGGTGCGGTACAGATTATTATACCAAGGACAGCACGGTGTTTGTTGCAAAAAACGGCAGTGTGGTATCTACAGATGTCGAGGACTTTGATACAGCTACATACAAGCAGGATGACTTACAAAGCTATGTGGACAAGTCAATAGACGACTACAATAAGAAGAATGACGGTTCGATCAAGCTCAAAAAGCTGACTGTCGAGAAAAAGAAGGCATCTCTTACCATGAGCTATGCGTCAACCGACGAATATACTGATTTCAATGGGACAAAGCTTTTTTCAGGGACGATTGCGGAGGCTTTGGCAGCCGGATATGACTTCAAGACCGGTTTCGCAGCGATAGATGATGGCAAGGCAAAGAAATGTGAATCATCTGAGTTTCTGGATGAAACCGGCTATAAGGTCGTTGTTTACGAAGGCAGCTCAAATTTGCACGTGAAAGGGAAAATATTATATGCATCTGTCGACAATGTAAAGCTTGTAGATGATAATACAGTTGCGATTGGTGACAAGTACAGCCTGCTTGCATCACAGACTAAAGGGACAGAGAGTGCCACGGAGGGCACGGAAGCAGTAAAATCCGATGCGACGGAAGGAACGGAAAACGGAGCGGATGACAGTGTCAGCGATGATGATATATTAAACTCGGTCAAGGAAGATAACGAGGTTACATTCGACTTTGACAGCGAGGAGGATAATTCTGTGCCGGTATCATATATCACATATGTTATATATAAGTAGATTAAGGCGTGAATTGTTATTTAATTATAATTAAGAATACAAGTAACTATTCAGTACAGCTGATTCAAATGCGCCTGCAGCTTGCAGCTGTGAAGGTACTGAACAGTTACGAATACAAATAAATCATAAGTAAGATAGAGAGGAAACAAGAATTATGGAAAAGACCATGGACAAAATCGTACAGGTAGCAAAAGCAAGAGGATTTGTATATCCGGGCTCAGAAATTTACGGAGGTCTTGCAAATACATGGGATTATGGAAACCTGGGCGTAGAGCTTAAAAACAACGTAAAAAGAGCATGGTGGAAGAAATTTATCCAGGAGAATCCTTATAATGTAGGTGTGGACTGTGCCATCCTCATGAATCCTCAGACATGGGTTGCATCAGGACATCTCGGCGGCTTCTCAGATCCGCTTATGGATTGTAAGGAGTGCCACGAGCGATTCAGAGCCGACAAAATCATCGAGGATTTTGCGCAGGACAATGGTATTGAGCTTGAGACATCAGTTGATGGCTGGACAAACGAGCAGATGGTAGACTTCATCAAGGAGCATAATGTTCCGTGTCCGTCATGCGGTAAGCACAATTTCACAGATATCAGACAGTTCAACCTCATGTTCAAGACCTTCCAGGGTGTTACAGAGGATGCTAAAAATACAGTATATCTTCGCCCGGAGACAGCACAGGGAATCTTTGTGAACTTTAAAAATGTACAGCGTACATCACGTAAAAAGATTCCGTTCGGTATCGGACAGGTTGGTAAGTCATTCCGTAACGAGATTACACCTGGTAACTTCACCTTCAGAACACGTGAGTTCGAGCAGATGGAGCTTGAGTTCTTCTGCGAGCCTGGAACAGACCTTGAGTGGTTTAAGTATTGGAGAGGCTTCTGCCGTGACTGGCTCATTTCCCTTGGAATCAAGGAGGATGAGATGAGACTGCGTGACCATGATCCTGCTGAGTTAGCCTTCTATTCAAAGGGAACTACAGATATCGAGTTCTTATTCCCATTCGGATGGGGCGAGCTTTGGGGCATTGCTGATCGTACAGATTATGACCTCGGACGTCATCAGGAAGTTTCAGGACAGGATCTTACATACTTTGATGATCAGAAGAATGAGAAATATCTGCCATACGTTATCGAGCCATCACTCGGTGCAGATCGTGTAGTACTTGCCTTCCTTTGCGCAGCTTATGATGAGGAGGATATCGGTACACCGGAGAAGCCGGATGTAAGAACAGTATTCCATTTCCATCCTGCACTTGCACCTGTAAAGATTGGAGTGCTTCCGCTGTCAAAGAAGCTCAATGAGAGTGCTGAAAAGGTATTTGCACAGCTTTCAAAGACATACAACTGTGAGTATGATGACAGGGGAACAATCGGAAAGAGATATCGTCGTCAGGATGAAATCGGAACACCATTCTGCGTGACATATGATTTCGACTCAGAGGAAGACCATTGTGTGACAGTACGTGACCGTGACACAATGGAGCAGGAGCGTATCGCAATTGATGAGCTTGATGCTTATTTTGCAAAGAAATTTGAATTTTAATTTTGTAATATAATACAGATAATAAAGGGCAACCAAAGATATAGTAAGCTATTCTTTGGTTGTTTTGATATATGGAGGTTGTGAATATGGAAGCAAAAGAATTAAAGAAGCTGAGCAGAAGTGAACTGCTTGAGATGCTTTTAGACAGAAGTAAAGAGGTTGAACACTTAAGAAAAGAGCTTGACGAGACAAAAAAACATATTCAGACACTTGAGCGTGAGGTAAAGACATCGGGTGATATCAATGCTGCAATTAATAAACTCACGTCAGCAACAGAGGAAATCCAGAAATTTGCTGCTGTAATATCAATGGCTTCAAATAATCTGACAAGAAAATAATATAGAAGCAATATTTTGTGGTTATGAAATGGATAATTGGACAGAAGAATGATAGAAAAAATATATAAAAAGGCAGTATATGCTCTGGCAAGAGTTGCCGTAAAGTACATTGAGCTAAGAAAAAAAAGAGAACAGAAGAAAATCAGGCAGAATGAATCAGCTAATCTCATAAATTCGACAAAAAGCTTCACAGATGCTGAATACAATAAAAAGGCAGTTGCGGAGATTCATCAAAACAACGATGCAGCTATTGAAGAAAGCAAAAATAATATTGATGTAGTGGATTTAAGCAAGGACGAGGAGCTAAAGGATGTCGAACAGAAACCACTTACAAATGAGGATAAGCTTGATTTACTTTTGGCACAGATGATGCAAACACCTGAAAAGTCATCTGAAAAAGTAACGCAGGTACACAAGCAGAACCAAAATGTTGATGAAAATATATCACAGGAACAGAAAATAGAAGAAATAATTCCGGTCAAATATGTAACACCTGCACCTGATATAACCATTGATATAGAAAAAAATATTGAAATAGAAAAGGAATATCAGCAAACTAAAAAAGAAAACCAGCCTGAGGATATATCTGTACATATAGAGAAGGAAATATCAAAGAAGGCTTCAGAAGATAACAGAGCTGGGAATATAGAATCTGGGAATAAAGAAGCTGAGAATAAAGAAGCAGAGAATAAAAGCACTGAGAATAATGAGGGTACATCGGGCTATCGCAGTATCATGACAGACGACTATGACCGTTATAGCGATGATCTTGGCATAAAGGAGCTGCGTCAGGAACTGAGAAGAGTGAAGTATAACAACAAATTTGCAGCAACACTCTTCAATACCGTAGGAACACTTGTGGTAGTGGCAGCGGCAGCAATATTGGTCGCAAACCTGTGGCTTCCTATTTTGAAGGTGACCGGAACATCTATGTCACCGACGTTACAGGAGGGACAGGTGCTTATGGCATCAAAGGGGCATGACTTTAAAACAGGAGATGTCATAGCTTTTTATTACAATAACAAGATACTTGTAAAAAGAGTTATTGCGATGCCGGGTGACTGGGTCAATATATCAGAGGATGGCACGGTTTATGTAAACGATATCGCAATTGATGAACCGTATCTCAATGAAAAAGCTTTAGGAGACTGTAATATAGAGCTGCCTTATCAGGTTCCTGAATCCAAGATTTTCGTGATGGGCGATAACAGAAGCGTATCACTTGACTCAAGAAATACAGCTATAGGCTGTGTCTCAGAGGAGCAGGTAGTCGGCAGAATTACATTTGCCATCTGGCCATTGTCTAAAATTGGCAAAATTGACTAGTGTTATTTGGAACTTTTTGGTAAAAAAGTAGAAAATCCCGATTTGAAGGCTCGTGTGACCGTTGTGTGACCAAAAGTGTGTAATATATTAGCTGTTGAATAACGATTAAGTAAAATGAATTATATATAACTCTATGAAAGGAGGATGCAGAATGGATAAGGATATGGAACGTCTCGGCAAAGAGCGGCTTAAAAGAGTGAGAAGACGTAGACAGCTTGCTACATTTATTATATCGATGGCTGTTATAGTGCTGGGCATTACTGCGTACAGACTTATACAACCTGCATCAGCAGCAGATCAGAATCAGAAGGATTTTACCATAGATAATGTCACAGAAAACTATGTTAATCTTCAAAAACTGCAATCAAATGGCTCATATACCAAAATGTCAAGTGAGGGCAAACCGGTGGACTGGAACGGCGAGAAGTTCAAGCTTGAGGTTCAGCTGGACTTTGGAATCGGAAAGAATGATACGGTAGATGCCAATGGCAATACTGTTAAGAATTATTATTATGTCTATGATCCATCGGTGACTATTCCGGATGAGCTGTGCAATTACTGGAAGACAAAATGTGATGACAACGGAGATACGGAACAGTTTCAGTACAGATATATCAAGAATGAGGATGGTACATATGCAATTCTTATCAAGTTTGCAGATGGTTATATTGAGGGTAACAGCAGCGATATAAAGGGCTGGGCAAAGGCAGAAGCTTTTGGTGAGGGCAAGACCAATGATTCTGGTGATGTGGATATCTATATCGGTGGTGATGTCACCATAACAGTAGACAAGAATAATGTCCACTGGAACGGAAATGATTCCTTAAACTACGATATTTCTGTAAAGAAGAGCAATACAAACAATAATAATATTGCTATTGATGAAAATGGTAATTATTATGTTGAGTTTACTGTGGATGTATCTTCTAAAAAAGGTACACCTGATGATATCGAAATCACAGATGAATTTAACGGCAATGGTATGAGGGTTGATACTACCGGATTTACCTACAGCATAAAGAAAAACGGTCAGGATGCTGAAAGCAGTTATACTGCAACAGCGACAGGAAAGAATGACCCGGCAGATGCTGGAAAGGCAACACTTACTGCAAAGCTTCCAAAATTAGAGGCAGGAGAGAACTGTTCTATTACATATAGGTATTACCTGACCAATGCTAGGGATTTGGGGAATAATGCTACATGGCAGGCAACTAATTTCGTTACCGGTAAATCAACAGACCAAAAATCAAAAGAAACTGTCATAGATACGTCAAGCAGCTATGTAAAGTATTACAAAAACCTTATACAAAAATCCGGTAAATATGATAAGACTAATAACCAAATTATCTGGACAGTTACAGTAAATAAAACCTGTGAGGATATTGCGGGAGCTGTCCTGATAGATGATATGTTTGATAAGATTACAGGCATTGATATATCACCTAGTGACGGATATACAATTAACAAAGACAGCAGTGGCAAGGTGACATCGGTTACATTTAATTCTACAGATGGTAACAAGAACTGCAATAAGTATACTGTCAAATACTATACAGAGGCATTGCAGACATTTGATGACCAGAAATTTAATAATAATGCTATTCTCACTAAGGATGATAAGTCATATAAGAGCTCTTCAAGTGTAAATGTTCCAAAAACAAAGCAGAATATTACAAAGAAGCTTGTTGATGCTCAAAAGACAGATAATGGGCTGTATACTTTAAAGTGGGAAGCAAAATTTACAATTCCGGCATCGGGATTTCCTAAGGCGTTTGGCATTGCTGATACAATGTCATCCAAATCTCAGAATAATTATCATTACATGACTTATACCCAGATGAATGATTTTGTAAGTCAGGTAAAGAAAGCGTTTGATGGATATATCGGTGACATTACTGTTAAATATCTGGATGAGAAAAATAAGTCGCAAAAGGCAGATTATAGTAAATTATCAGAAACAGCTAACTACAGATTTACCTCGGTAAATATCAGCTTTAATAAGGATTATCCGACAAGCAACAGTGAAAGAACAGTCGCATTTACATACAGCACAACCGCCGACACAACGCCAAGTGGAAGAGTTGAATATGTGAATAAATTTGAAGCTTTAAATTCAAGTGCATCTGCATCTTATAGCCATACGACATCAAAGATTGTAAAGACTGATGGAAACGGTAATACAAGTCAGACTTATTTGAAAACAACAGAAAGCGATGGAACACTCACATGGCGCGTTGATGTACTTATGGATGCTGATGCTACAGAGTATACTATCACTGATAAGCTTCCGGAGGGTGTTACACTGCAGAGTGTAAAGATAATGCTAAAATATCCTAATCAGGAGGGCTTTGTTTATCCTGACTTTGATGGTACGCCACATACGGTATCAGGCAGCGACTGGTTTATAAATGGAATTCAAACAGGTACTACGCTGGATAAAAACACAAATACTGTGGTTACAAGGGTTATAAAGCCTGATAAAGCCAATACAGAAATACATGGCTGGAATGAGAACTCTCACATATATGTAGTATACAAGTGCACGATAGATGATTTTGAGAATTTTGAAGTCGGTAAAACAGTGGCTTATAAGAATACAGCCACAGCATCTTCAAATACAAACAAAGAAATCGGATCGGCTTATCAGACACAGACCATGTCAAAGCCTGATGAATCGGGCGGTGATAATCCTACTGAGGGGGATAAGGTTATTTCCAAGAACTACAAGTGGGATGAGGATAATCACAGGCTGCGTTATACGGTTATAATAAACCCTGATGGCAAGGACTATCTGCCTGATAGCGATACATTAAAGCTGACAGATGTGCTTAAATTTACGACACGCACATATGGCAATGGTATTCAGACATTATGGTATATCGATTTAATGCCGGCTACAGTTCAGTTTAGAGAAGCTATTAAGCAAAGCGATGGAACTTATAAGCAGGGAAAAACGATAGATGAATGTAAGTGGAATTACAGTACACAGGATGGTACCTATGATTGGAGCGCCGATTCATATAGAACCATAAAAGCAGATATACCTGACGGTAAAGCCATTATGCTGACATATACTTATCAGGTCAATGCACAGGTTATTGGTACCCCTGGTGAATACAGTCCGATTATAATGAATGTCAGCAATACAGCAAAGCTTGAAGGCATTGAAAAGGGAGAAGACCGTAAGGATAACAATACTGTTTACAAAGAGTCTAAATCCTCTGCCGGAGTAATTAAGAGCAATACATTTACCTTGTATAAGGTAGATAAGGCTGATTATGGCAGGCTGCTTAAAGGCGCTGAGTTTGAGCTGGTTGGATACACATCGGATGGTTCTTATGCGTCGTTAGGCAATTATACTACCGATGAGAACGGCAGAATTGATATCAGTATGAGTACTGATGATCTGGAGTATAATACACAGTATTACATTGTTGAGACAAAGGCACCGGATGGCTATTTACTCTCGACAGAACCACATAAGGAGTATTTCTATTTCAGTGCAGATAACTCAGCACATCCTGTTGTAGCTGAAAACAGCTCATTACAGGGAAGTGATATGGCAAAGGTAAATACACCGTACTATTATGAGGATGTAGCAGTTCCGACCACCAGCATTTCAGTTGATAAAAAATGGACTGATTCTAAGAATAATCCGTTAGATAAGACTGATGGAAAGATCTTTCTGCAGCTGCATCAGGTGGATTCAGCTAATAATGATAAGAAGTATGGCAATCCGGTTGAGTTGAAAGCTGATTCGGCAGGTGAATGGTCATATGTATTTAAAAATCTGCCATTACAGAGTGTAGATGAAAATGGTATTCTGACCGGCACCACATATAAATATTATGTGACAGAGGTTGGAATAAATCAGAACAACAGTATGTCAGGCTATGATGTTTCATATATATTTAAGGATATAAATGGTACACAAATCACAAAGACCGATGCAAACGTTGCACCGGGCAGCGCCAATGCAATAGAGTCTGGTACTGTTGAGATTACAAACAAACTCATAGAGTATGAGCTTCCGGAAACAGGAGGAAGCGGTAACAGATGGTTGTATATGTTAAGTGGAGCTGTGCTTATAGCAATAGCTGCAATAACACTTTTCTATAAAAAACATAAAACATTATAAAAAAGGAGAATGCGATATGAAAACGATCAAAAGAAGCATTGCTTTTGTTCTTGCAATGATACTTACACTTGCAATGAGCGTTACAGTATTTGCTGAGGGCGAAGGCGCAAAAAAAACATTTACCATCACGGTTAATGAGGCAAAGGCAGGCCACACTTATGAGGCTTACCAGATTTTAAAGGGAGATCTTTCAAAATCACAGACAACACTTTCAAACGTTGACTGGGGTACCGGTATCAAGGCAGACAAAAAGACAGATCTTGCTAAGGATGCAAAAGCTTATGTAGAGAAGCTTTCAGGAATGAACTCTTCAGATATTAAGGCAGAGGCACAGAAAATTGCATCAGCTTTAAGCGCTACAGTAGCAGGTTCTGTTTCAGTAACACAGGACAATGCCAAGACTGAGATTACAGGACTTGAGCCTGGTTACTATCTCATCAAGGATAGGGATAGCTCTTTAACAGGTGACGAGGCTTACACAGAGTATATTCTCAATATCGTTGCTGATACAACAATCACACCAAAGACAGATGTACCTTCTGTTGAGAAGAAAGTAAAAGATACAAATGACACAACCGGTGATACAACCGGATGGCAGGATTCAGCCGATTATGATATCGGAGATGTGGTTCCATTCCAGCTTACAGCTACATTACCTGTAAATGTTGAGTCATATAAGTCATATTTCCTCAAATTTGATGATACTCTTTCACAGGGACTTGATTTCAATGAGGGAACTGCTACTGTCAAATTAGGTGATAAGGATGTTACATCATTCTTTACAACAAATTATGACGCAGCTGGCAAAAAGCTTACTTTTACATGTGACAACATTTTAGCAGAGGGATTTGAAGCTAAAAATGGTGATAAGGTTGTAGTTGAGTATAATGCAACTCTCAATGAGAATGCTGTTATCGGCTCAAAAGGAAACCCAAATAAGGTTAAGCTTGAGTTCTCTAACAACCCTAACAATGGCGGAGAGGGAGACAAAGGTGAGACTCCGGAAGATACAGTAATCGTATTTACATACAAGGTTGTAATCAACAAGGTAGATGAGAACAATAAAGCACTCGATGGTGCAGAGTTCACTCTTTATAAAAAGATTAAAGGCGAAGCAGACAAAGAAATCAAAGCGGTAATTTCCGGTGATAAGAATGATGTCTTCACATTCAGCGGTCTTGATGATGGTGATTATGTACTTAAGGAGACAAAGACTCCTGATGAATACAATACTGCAAATGATATTGCATTCACAATCACAGCAGACCACTCAATTGAGTCTGATGCTCCTGAGCTTAATTCATTAAGCGGAGATAAGGTGACCGGTAATATTACACTTAAAGCAGATAAAGCTGAGGGTAGCTTAAGCACACCTGTACAGAACTTAAAGGGCTCAGTCCTTCCTTCAACCGGTGGTGCCGGACGTGTTGCAATTTATGTAATCGGTGCTATATTAGTTGTAGGTGGCGGAATTGTTCTTGTAACAAAGAAGCGTGTTAAATAATATCATTTTATGATAAAATATATCTGCCGTGAGCCACTTTAGTGGTTCGTGGCAGTTACAATAGGCATAATTATATTATGCAAATGATAACAGTAAGGAGAGTGCTATGAGAAGAAAATTATCAACTATTTTGTTTGTCATAGTGTTTCTTGCAGGACTGTCCTTACTGCTATACCCGACGGTGAGTGATTACTGGAATTCATTCCATCAGTCAAGGGCAATCGCAAGCTATGTCGATGCAGTAGACAATACAGATGAACAAAAGCTTGAAGAAATGAGACAGGCGGCAGAGGCTTACAATGAAAAGCTTTTAAGCAAGCAGGACAGATATGATATGTCTGATTCGGACAGAGCAGAGTATGAAAGCCTCCTTGATGTATCAGGCACAGGAGTCATGGGCTATATTGAGATTCCGTCCATCAATGTCTCATTGCCGATTTACCACGGCACAGACAATACAATACTTCAGATAGGTGTTGGCCATATCGAGGGCACATCGCTTCCGGTTGGCGGAGCAAGCACACATTGTGCTGTTTCAGGCCACAGAGGACTTACGTCATCTAAGCTTTTTACGGATATTGACCAGATGGCGGAGGGTGATACCTTCAAGCTGTATGTGCTTGGTGAGACGCTGACCTACGAGGTTGATCAGATAAGGATTGTTTTACCTGATGAGCTTAATGACTTAAAGATTGAGGAAGGTCAGGATTACTGTACTCTTATCACATGTACACCGTATGGTGTGAATTCCCACAGGCTTCTTATCAGAGGCCACAGGATTGCGAATGATGCACAGGGACTTATTGTCGAGGATGTAAGGCAGATACAGCCGTTACATGAAGCCATAGTGCTTGGTATTTTGTTTCTGGTTTTGTATATTGTAATTTGTAAGATACTTAGTAAAACGATATTGTATAGATTCAGATAGAATCAGGAAGGAGGAAAAATGCACAATAGTATAAAAAGAGCTGTCAGTATAGCTATAGCAGCGATAGTCTTATTTTCTCTGCCATGTGGAAGCATTTTTGCAAGGACGCATATTGATATTGATAAGAAATGCTCTATAACAGTTGATATCCCTGATACATGGGAGGATTTGTACACTGTGGATTTTCCCGTAGAGCTTTACAGAGTGGCAGATGTAGATGAGAACGATGCATACACTGCAACGAAGCAGTTTGATGAACTGGCTAAATCTATATCAGATATCAGCAGCAAAACTACCGCAGATGACTGGGAAAAGATGGCAAAGACTGCTGCGGACATTGCAGACAAAGGTTCTCTGACAGCAGATGAGAAAATAGATGTCTCAAACGGAAGGGGAACCGTCACAGGTGTTAAGACGGGACTGTATCTGGTGTATGCAAAGCCGGCTAATTCGGCAAGATTTGGATACACATTTGTGCCGTATCTGGTTTCGGCTCCTAATAATGAGTTTGCTATGACAGGAAGCGGCTCAGATTCATGGATATATGATGATATCGATATCGAGCTGAAGCCTGAACAGACCGGGCTTATGGGAAGCTTACAGATTAACAAGACATTAAAGACATACAATACAGCACTCGGTGAGCCGGTGTTTGCATTTGATGTTGAGGCCTACGACAGGGATGGCAATGTGGTGTTTTCCGATATTGCGTCAATCAGATTTGACAGTACAGGAGCTAAGAGCGTAGTTATTGACAATATTCCGGCAGGGTCAAGGGTGATTGTAAAGGAGGTATATGCCGCTGGCAGTTATCAGGTGACCTCCTCAGACAGCATAGAGACACAGATTGTGGCCGGTGAGACCGCAGATGTTGATTTCACGAACGATTACAACGACAAATTGATTTATAGTACCGGTGTCGTAAACCATTTTGAGTATGACGGAACCGGATGGGAATGGGTGCAGAATTAATGAAAAAATTATCAGAGTCTTGTAAAAAACTTAATAGAAATCACCGTATTCTTGTATGTGCAGCCTTTGCTGCAACACTCATTGTCTGTGGTGTTTCAGTTAAACCGACACTGGCATATTTTACAACCTATGCTACGGCAAAGGGCGGTATCTCAGTAGATATCGGTCCTACAACTGATGTCAAGGAGAAGTTTAAGGACTGGAAGAAAACTATTGAGATTGAGAATACAGGAAAGGCAGACTGTTTTGTCAGGGTAAAGGTAATTGCAGCAAGCCAGTTTGACATACAGGCATCTGGCTCAAACTGGAGCCTTTCAGATGACGGCTACTGGTATTACAGTCAGGTAGTGCCGGTTGGTGGCAAAACCGAGCCAATTGTTGCAGCTATCACAGTTAGTGAAAAGGTAAAGACCAGCTTCAATGTAGTTGTGGTTCAGGAGTGTACTCCTGTCACATATGATGAGAATGGCAATCCGTGTGTCGCACCTGATGCAAAATGGGATGCGACAGCACAATATGATAAAGAGGAGGGCGAAGAGTAATGAAGAGAAAACTTCCAATTATACTTGTAGCATCCTCTGCGATAATGCTTGCAGCATCGACAATCGGATCTACAAAAGCGACTCTTACATATATGAGTGATAATTATCTGGCTCAGATTGATATCAAATCCATCGGTGTTACTTTAACTGAGAATGGCAATGATGTGAGCTGGCGTGATTATAAGCATAAGGATGACGACTGGAGCGAGGCAACAGGAGTGCTGCTTGGCGATATGTTAAAGAATGCCGGAGATGAAAAACTGATTCTCGACAAAAAGTACGATGAGAAGCTTGCTGTCAAAAACAGCGGCTCGATAGATGAGTATGTGAGAGTGACTGTGCAGCATTACTGGGCAGACAAGGAGACAGGTGATAAGCTTTCAAACCTTGATCCATCAAAGATACAGATTGACTTTACAAACGATGGCTGGACAGAGGATAAGAGTGCTGAGACTACAGAGCGAAATGTATTTTACTACAATTCTATTTTAAAAAAAGGTCAGACATCCACTGATTTTACAGACAAAATCAGTATATCCGGCGATATCGCAGCTATTGTGGGTCAGACATCACAGACTGATGATAACGGACTTACAACCATCACTACTACCTATGAATATGATGGTGCGCAGTTTGTGCTGGAGGCAACTGTTGATGCAGTACAGACACACAATGCAAAGGACGCAATTAAGAGTGCGTGGGGTGTTGATGTAAATATATCAGATGACGGGGCACTTAGCTTAGAGTAAAGGAGGACAATATGAAAAAATTTATCGCATTATTATCATGCATGTTGTTTATCCTTGGTTCGATAGGCACTGTATTTGCAGATGAAAATACTACTACAGCCGGCTCATGTGAGTTTACCGGCAAGGAGATGGTCAGTTCGTTCGATTCAAATAAAATAGCAGCCTCTGTCTCACAGATGGAGCCCGGAGATTCTGTAACATTTTCCGTTGATATAAAGAATAACAGCAGTATTTCGACGAAATGGTATATGTCCAATGATGTATTAAAGAGTCTTGAGGATACACAGGCTGTGGCTGAAAATGGTGGATACTCATATATTCTTACTTTCGTAGGACCGGATGGAAAAGAGGACACTATATACAGCAGCACCAGTGTAGGTGGAGAGAAGGAGGCAACAGCCGGAAAAGGACTCAATGAGGCTACAAACTCTCTGGATAAGTTCTTTTATTTAAAGACATTAGAGCCTGGAGAGGGAGGCAGCATAAAGCTTTTAGTAGGGCTTGACGGAGAGAGTCAGGGTAATATATATCAGGATACACTCGCAAAGCTCATGATGAACTTTGCAGTAGAGGATAACTCAGATCCAACTTTATCAAATCCACCTACATTTACAACTACAACAAGCAAGGTAAAGACCGGAGATATCTGGTCAATAGCGTCAGCTGTAGTGTTTGTGATTGGTATTATTTTGATGATACTGGCTTTCGTAAGTGACAGAAAGGGGGCTAAGCAAAATGAAAAGATTGCTTAAATATTTTCTTGCAGCTCTTGTTGTCATAACCGGTGTTTTCTCACAGACAGCAGATGCAAAGGCATTTTCATATACATACACTGTTTCCTTCTCAGCCGGAGGTCAGGGAAGCATAAACGGTGGTGTGCAGGTGCGCAAGGCATCAGGCAATGAGGCTTCGGTTTCTGTTTCTGCTAAAGGAGACAAAATAATTGTCACAGGTCTTGAATATGGAGATGTCATCAGCTGTGATGCACAGGGCAGTGTGGCACTTAATGAAAACAGCAAGTACTACGTAAAGGGAATCAGATTAAGCGGCCGTGACAATAATACAGTTGCACAGTCGGCTTTTCTCGTATCAGGAGATCAGGACTATGTTGTAGCGTACGGCATACCGGGCGAGCTTGCTGAGTATACAGTCAACTATGTGGATACAGATGGCAATAAGCTTGCTGAAAGCCGTACCTATTATGGTAATGTGGGCGATGAGCCGGTTATAGCATATCTGTATATAGATGGATATATTCCGGACAGCTATAATCAGACAGGAAAGCTGTCGTCAAATGCGTCAGAAAACGTGTTCAATTTTGTATATTCAAGGGCTGCATCAAGCATGGCTGCTGCCGGAAATGGATCAAATGACAATACTGCGGCAGACGGCAATCAGGCAGCCGCAGGAGCTGCAAATGCAGCCGGGACAGCTAATGCAGCGGGCAATGCAGCAGGAGCGGCAAATAACGGAGCTGCAGATGGAGTAAATGCCGCAAACACAATAGTGCCTGACGGACAGAATGATCCGCAGGATGGCATCCAGGCACCGCAGGCACAGCCAAATACTGATATAGCAGATGAGCAGGTACCGCAGGCAGCAAACGACAATAAGCATGATATAGCTGATGAGAAGGTACCACTTGCCACCATGATTAGTGAGAGTGGAATGGCCGTTCCGCTGGCTATTGGTGCGCTTGGGATAGTTGCAATTCTTGCAATTATGATATTTGTCATAGTAAAGAATGTTAAGTCTGTCCGTGTTCAAAAAAATAGTATGAAACATAAGGGAAAAGATAATAAAAATTAGTTGATATTTGCTGAAATTATGGTATTATTAATGTGTGCGCTTGTATGAGTGCACACATTAATCAAGTATATGGATGGTTTTTTTACCATACCAGAAATAAAATTTAGGAGGAATTGCAAAATGGCAAACAAGTGGGTATATACCTTCAAAGAGGGTAACATGACCATGCGTAATCTTCTCGGTGGTAAGGGTGCTAACCTCGCTGAGATGACAGAGATTGGACTTCCTGTACCACAGGGCTTCACAATCACTACTGAGGCTTGTACACAGTACTACGAGGATGGACGTAAGATCAATGATGAGATTATGGCTCAGACTATGGAAGGTGTAAAATGGATGGAAGAGGTTAACGGAAAGAAATTCGGTGACCTTAAGAATCCTCTTCTCGTATCTGTTCGTTCAGGTGCTAGAGCTTCAATGCCGGGTATGATGGATACAATCCTTAACCTTGGTCTTAATGATGATGTTGTTGCAGCTATGATCGCTGGTAACCCAGATCCAGCATTCGAGCGTTTCGTATATGATTCATACAGACGTTTCATTCAGATGTTCTCAGACGTTGTTATGGAAGTAGGAAAGAAGTACTTCGAGCAGCTCATCGACAAGATGAAAGAGGACAGAGGTGTTAAATTTGACGTAGACCTTACAGCAGCTGATCTCAAAGAGTTAGCAGAGCAGTTCAAGGCTGAGTACAAGAATCAGTTAGGAACAGACTTCCCTTCAGATCCTGTAGAGCAGTTAAAGCTTGCTATCGAGGCTGTATTCCGTTCATGGGACAACCCACGTGCAAATGTTTATAGAAGAGATAACGATATCCCTTATTCATGGGGAACAGCTGTTAACGTAATGCCTATGGTATTCGGTAACTTAAATAACGAGTCAGGTACAGGTGTTGCATTCACACGTGATCCTGCAACTGGTGAGAACAAGCTTATGGGTGAGTTCCTTATCAATGCACAGGGTGAGGACGTTGTTGCCGGTGTTCGTACTCCAATGCCAATCGCTCAGATGGAGCAGGAGTTCCCAGAGGCATACGCTGATTTCCTTAAGGTTTGTGAGACTCTTGAGAATCACTACCATGATATGCAGGATATGGAGTTCACAGTTGAGAACAAGAAGCTCTATATGCTTCAGTGCCGTAATGGTAAGAGAACAGCTCCAGCTGCTCTTAAGATCGCTTGCGATTTAGTAGATGAGGGACATAAGACACCAGCTGAGGCTGTTGCAATGATCGACCCTCGTAACCTTGATACATTATTACATCCACAGTTCGATGCTGCTGCACTTAAGGCTGCAACTCCACTTGGAAAGGGTCTTGGAGCATCTCCGGGAGCTGCTTGTGGTAAGGTTGTATTCACAGCTGACGATGCTGAGGCATGGGCTGAAAGAGGAGAGAAAGTCGTACTTGTACGTCTTGAGACATCTCCAGAGGACATCACAGGAATGAAGGCTGCTCAGGGTATCCTTACAGTTCGTGGTGGTATGACATCTCACGCAGCCGTAGTTGCACGTGGTATGGGAACATGCTGTGTATCTGGTTGTGGTGATATCAATATGGACGAGGAGAACAAGAAGTTCACACTTGCAGGACAGACATTCACAGAGGGATCTGAGATTTCTATCGATGGTACAACAGGTAACATCTACGCTGGAATCATCCCAACAGTTGATGCTTCAATCGCTGGTGAGTTCGGACGTGTTATGGCATGGGCTGATGAGTTCAGAAGACTTAAGGTTCGTACAAATGCAGATACTCCTGCAGATGCTAAGAAGGCTCGTGAGCTTGGTGCAGAGGGAATCGGACTTTGCCGTACAGAGCATATGTTCTTCGATCCAGAGAGAATCGCTGCATTCCGTGAGATGATTTGCTCTGATACAGTAGAGGAGAGAGAGACAGCTCTTAACAAGATTCTTCCATATCAGCAGGGAGATTTCGAGAAATTATACGAGGCTCTTGAGGGATGCCCAGTAACAATCCGTTTCCTTGATCCACCTCTTCATGAGTTCGTTCCTACAGAGGAGGCTGACATCGAGAAGCTTGCAAAGGCTAAGAATAAGTCAGTAGAGGAAATCAAAGCTATCTGTGAGTCACTCCATGAGTTCAACCCAATGATGGGTCATAGAGGATGCCGTCTTGCAGTTACATATCCTGAGATTGCTAAGATGCAGACAAAGGCTGTTATCCGTGCAGCTATCAATGTAAAGAAAGCTCATCCAGACTGGGATATCGAGCCTGAGATCATGATCCCATTAGTATGTGAGATCAAAGAGCTTAAGTTTGTTAAGAAGATTGTAGTTGAGACAGCTGACGCTGAGATCGCTGCTGCAAATGCTGACATCAAGTACCATGTTGGTACAATGATCGAGATCCCAAGAGCTGCTCTTACAGCTGATGAGATCGCTACAGAGGCTGATTTCTTCTGCTTCGGTACAAACGACCTTACACAGATGACATTCGGATTCTCTCGTGATGATGCAGGTAAGTTCCTTAACGCTTACTATGACAACAAGATTTTCGAGAACGATCCATTTGCTAAGCTTGACCAGACAGGTGTTGGTAAATTAATGGAGACAGCTATTAAGCTTGGAAAGCCAGTTAATCCTAACCTTCACGTTGGTATCTGTGGAGAGCACGGTGGAGATCCTTCATCAGTTGAGTTCTGCCACAAGATTGGACTTGACTATGTTTCATGTTCACCATTCCGTGTACCAATCGCTCGTCTTGCTGCAGCACAGGCTGCTATCGCTGAGCAGGCAAAATAGACGAAGGTTCTAATTTAAAAGTCTATATATAATTTATGCAAGGGAAAGTATTTAATACTTTCCCTTGTTTTTTATTGCCAATCTGCATTTCACACCATAAAAACTACATTTCGCGCCGAGAGTATAGATTTTAGGCACTATATGTTGTATAATTGGTACTAGAAATACAAGTATATGTGATATGAATAGAGAACGAAGCACAGATACGATGTAGGTAATAAGGTATGGAGAGAACACATTTATGATTATAAAAAAGAAGAACATCCGTACAATTGTGATAACCTGTGCATTGCTAGGTATCATAATATTCAGCATTCACAGCTACAATGTATATATGAGCCGCCAGATATATAATGAGGGTACATCAAATGTCAAAGCCTCATACAGTCAGGTGAACCAGACCTTTAATATGTTTGCGCAACGCAACTGGAACGTTCTTTCTGACTGGAATGTTTATTTGACCAAAATACTTAATAACGACAGTGGTCTGCAGTGGAATGATTTTGTCAGGGAAAAGGAAACGTGGCATTACAGTGATTTTTACATGTTTAATGAGCAGAATCAGTTTATCACCATAGAAGGCAGAAGCGGAGTGGCTGACAATGCAAAAGATGCATTCAATGAGCTTTTTAAGGCAAATGAACCTGTGATATCCAGCTATATATCTACAAAGGGCGTGAGAAAGGTGTTTTTTGCTTTTCCGTCTGATGGGATTACTGTGGATGGAATTACATATACCGGGCTTGCTGTGAGCTATGATAATACGGACGTGGAAAGGATGCTCGGAGACAAGGCTTATAAAGACCAAAGTGATTGTTATATTGTTGATTCTGCAGGAAATGTCATACTTTCAATCGAACCAAAGACAGAGATTGATGATATGGTTGATAATCTGATTAATTTCATAGGTGATAATGCAACAGATTACGATACAGATGATTTTTACGATGTAAAGACCAATATAGCTGATGGCAGTGATGGCTGTTTTGCATTTTCATACAATAAAAAAGATTATTATATGACATATCAGCCTACCGGAATAAAGGACTGGTCTATAGTAGGTATCGTTGAAGCAAAGGCTGTCAGCTCATTCATGTTTCAGGTGCAGTACAGTACAATTTTGCTTATAGGCATAATGTTCATCTGCGTAATACTGCTTATTTGTATGTATGTAATGAAGAATACCAGGCTTAAGCTTCAAAAGGAAAAGCTCACTGTCATGGCAGTATCTCATGAAAAGGAAATCTCTGATATGCTGTTGAACAGTCTGGCAAGAATTGTGGACAGATACGCACTGTGTGATATTGAAAATGATACGTACGAATATCATGAGAGACTGGCGCGAAAGCTTTATCCTGAGCGTGGCAGCTACAGTGACCTGGTGGAGACTATATCAAACAGATACACCCTGCTTTCAGAGGATGAAAATAAAAAAATCTCTGAGCTGCTTTCTCTTGAAAATATTTATAGTCAAATTAAAAATGAGCATGATTATTTTAAATTTGAATGTGCAGAGAACAACAGCAAGCTATTTCTTTCAATGACCGTTATTCCGGCAAGATGGGAGGATGGCAGACTGACGCAGTATCTGCTTGTCTCACAGAATATAGGCGAAAAGCATAAGATGGCAGATCTTGCAAACACGGATGTGCTTACTGAGCTATATAATAAGAGGTATTTTGATACCATCATGAATATGAGAGTCCAGAGAGGAAAAGCATTTGCAATGATTTTTATGGATCTTGATTTTTTCAAGCCGGTCAATGATATATATGGTCATCCGGTCGGAGATGAGGTCCTTTGTAATGTAGGAAAGCGCATTATAAACAGCATACGAACAGCTGATTATGCATTCCGTATTGGAGGCGATGAGTTTGCATGTATAATAGATGGCAATGCAGATGAAAAAAATTGCTTAGAGGGCATAGAGAGGCTTCAAAGAGTTATATGCAACCCATATAACATACATGGTCGTAAAATAAAAATAGGAGTAAGCTGTGGATATGCACTTTATCCGTCCGATGCTGACACGGTTGAGAGCCTGCTAAAGATAGCAGACAGCCGGATGTATGCAGAGAAGGAAAAACATCATGCAGATAGAAGATAAAGATAATAGATAGAAGATAATAGGATAGAAGATTATCAATCAAAAAAGCTATGAGAGCCCGGTTAAAGGCTTTCATAGCTTTTATTTTTATGAGTGAGCACGAAGCTGTTCATCGACATATGTCTGGATATAATAATTATCCTCAGGCATCTGGCAGCCGACGATATATGTTCCGTCGTTATTTGAGCAGCGGATTACATATCCATCCAACACTGAGTGGTCAGCAAGCACAAAGTCCTCTATCGAGATAGTAACCTTCGCTCCTTTATGATCCACGAAATAAGGATCCTTGGTCAAAAATGCAAATCCGTTTGCACTTATATTGTCAAGCGTGCCCTTGAATGTGGTGTCGGTTCCTTTAAGCTTGATAGTGCAATTGTTTGATAAATCCATGCGGGGGTATTTCCTACGGTTCAAGATTTCAGGCTGCGTATTGACTGTTATCATAAGGTCATCTGTAATTGTGAGATCCTTCCAGCAGTACATTACATTGCCAACTGTAACATACAGATTGCAAGGTCTGGATGAGTCTACAGATAGGCCGCCTGATACAAGCTTAAGCCCATTTTCGTCAACAGCCTTTACTTCGCAATGGAACTCGTTGCCGGTCTGTACATCTGTCAGGATCACTTTGGCCTTCATACCCGGGCGGATATCATCAAGTCCCATAAATCCACCAACTCCGAGCTCGTGCATGAGAGATTGGATAACAGTCTCGATATTATTGATATTTGTTGCACTTTCATCATATTTACTGAGCATCTTGCGGCTTATCGCGTCAGATGCATCGATACATGAGGTCATGGTTTCTACGATGTCAGATACCTTTTCCATATTGTCGACAAGCTGCTGGTTAGATGCTTCAACCTCCTGCATTGCGGTATCGATTTCACGGATATGGCTTCCGAGCTTATTGGAATCCTTTGTGATCTTCTCAACATTTTCACCGGTCTGCATTACCTTTTCAAGAGTGAGCTGGATGAGACGGAGCGTTTCTTCAATGGATGAGGTCATCTTTCCGGAAATCTCGTCAAGCCGTGAGAGAGCCTCACTGATCTGACCGGATGAATTTCTCGTCTCAGTGCTCAGAGTACGGATCTGTTCGGCAACAACAGCAAAGCCCTTACCTGCCTCACCTGCACGTGCAGCCTCGATAGAAGCGTTAAGAGCGAGGAGGTTCGTCTGGTTTGAAATATTATCAATTGTTCCGGTTTCATTTTTAACCATCTCAAATTCATCTCTGAATGTAGTCAGGATGTTTTCAACCTCTGTAGAAAGCTCCGACATAGTTTTTGCTGTCTGGGCAAGACCTTCAAGGTCCTCAGAGCTGACCTTGGCATGCTTGCCTGATTCAGTTGTCAGGGAAACCATATCATTTATCATGGCTGCAACATTCTCAACCTGTGAGCTTATATCGGTAGTCATTTCCTGGGAAGAAGCAGTGTGGGACTGAAGCTGCTTGTTATTTCCGGTAAGCTCATTCATCCCATCGACGACAACATCTGAGCCATGCTTGTTTTCAGAAGCAAGCTCACGGACCACTGTTATACCGTCCATTATAGTGTTGCTGGCAGTTTTAACCTGCTCAACTGTCGTGACAACACGGTTTAAATCAGACTTTATGCTCTCTGTGAGTGCTGCATCGGACTCAGTCAGGTGGCGCACCGACATGATATAGCCTATGTAGCAAAGCAAAAGACATGCTATCTGAAGCTGAAAGTTTTTATGATCTATAGCAGTGTTCTGACCCAGCACAAATATGTGAAATGCAATACTTGCTATAAGGCTCAGCATATTTGCAACAGCGCAGTAAATCATGAATTTCTCATCCTTAAATATTACAATAAGGCTGATTATCGGAAGTATGTAGGTGAATGCAATCGGTGAGGTTGTCGTACACAAAAGAAATACGTAAAAAATACCATATCCGATGACGAATGCTAGCCTGTAATGATCATTATCCTTTCCCTTCCTTTTTAGAAGTATGTCACCACACACGAAAGGCAGCCAGCATAAAATAACAAAAATGATATAATTACTGACAGAATAAGCGCCATTTGCGGTGTCGGTACCATAATTTGCAGTCAGCAGAATAGCAAAAACAAGCCATAATCTGCGGGCCTTGATATTCGCCTTTGCTTTAAAAATTTTTTCATCGTAACCCATATGAATTCTCCTGAGACGTAATAATATAGCTCTATTTTACTATCATAGTACTATAATTACAAGGCATACTTAAGAATTTGAATGTATTTTGAATGTATAATTATGGTATTGTTTCTAAGTCTAAACTTTAATTGTTTTTTGCCTGTCAATCCGCTATACTAAAATTAAATATATACTTACAGGAGGGCATAAAGCATGAACATACTTCTGATTAACGGAAGTCCAAAAGGCAAACGAAGCAATTCGTTAAGGCTTGCAAACAGCTTTATAGAAGGCTTCAAAGAAGGATATAAGAGCAAAAATGTAGCTATATCCATTGATGAAATGCATGTAGCCTCAATGAATGTAGGAGCGTGTAAGGGCTGCTTTGCATGCTGGCAGAAGACACCGGGGATGTGCTGCATAAATGACGATATGCAGATTGTTATTGGGAAAATGCTTGAAGCGGATATTGTTGTGTGGTCGTTTCCTCTGTACTATTTTAGTGTGCCGGGAATACTAAAGAACGTGATTGACAGGCAGCTTCCCATGAGCCTGCCGTTTATGAGTACAAATGATGACGGATACGGAAGCGGCAGCCATGATTGCAGATATGACATGGAAGGCAAAAGGCATGTTCTAATCTCTACCTGTGGCTTTTATTCTGCAGAGGGAAATTATGACAGTGTACTTCGGATGTTTGACCATTTCCTTGGAAAAGGGCATTATACAACCATATTTTGTGGTCAGGGTGAGCTGTTTCGTGTAAAAGAGCTGTCAAAGAGGACTGACGAATATCTGGCTACGGTAAAAAGTGCCGGGGCAGAATATGCCATCACAGGAAAAATATCTGAAAAAACAGAAGCGGCGCTCCATACTCTTTTATATCCAAGGGATGTATTTGAAAGTATGGCGGATGCCAGCTGGGGAATCAGCAAAACAACCGGAGAGAAGGAAGCAGATGACCTTGTTTTCACCAGACAGATGGCTGCATTATACAATAAGGATACCTATGACGGAAAGGAACGCGTGCTTGAGATATGCTATACCGATTTGAAGCATACATACCAGATAAAGCTTGATGATAAAGGTAGTGAGGTGTTTACTGACCAAAGCCTTGCCGCGACTACACGCATAGATACGCCTTTTACGGTATGGTCGGCTATTTCCCGAGGCGAGATAGGCGGCGCAGAGGCATTGGGAAAGCAGATGTATACGGTAACAGGTGATTTTTCCTTGATGGTAAACTGGGATAAATATTTTTCCAGCCCATCGGCAGTAAAAGAAACAGAAAAAACATCACAAAGTGAGACAGTTCTGAAAAATCCATCCATGATGACAATGCTCATACCATGGATTACGTTTTGGATAGCAGTTTCTGTCAATACTGAAAAGGGTTCTGTGATTGCTCTTTTGGTGGCATCCGCTATACCTTTTATTATGAGAAAACATAAATTTGTAATATGGGATCAGCTCTCAATTGTTGCTGTTGCTATACTTTCTGCGATTGCAAGCCTGACAGGAGCAGGTGACATATCAACAGATATCGGATATCTGGTGTTTGGGCTGTTCTGGCTGGTTTCATGCCTGACAAAGGAGCCTTTATGCGCAACATATGTGAAATACAATTATGGCGGTGAAGCCGCACATAAAAATCCTCTTTTTATGAAGACGAATTATATACTTGCGGTGGCATGGGGAGCATTATACGTGCTGACAGCAGTATGGACATTTCTGCTACAAAAGGCAGGTGTTGGAGTCGCACTTATTGTCGTAAATAATCTGATGCCTGTATTGATGGGCATATTTACAGGATGGTTTGAAAAATGGTATCCCGCAAGGCTGGCAAGAGGCTTAAAAAAGCAGTAATTCGTAAGATTTCTTTAATATTTTATGTATTCTATTTACTTTAGGCTGATAGGAGAGTACTCTTTAGAAAACGTACTCATAGGAGTGCTTATCAATAAAGAAAGAGGTATATCATAATGAAGAAAAAACTGATAACAATTGTAATAGGAGCTATGCTTTGCGCAGGATTGTTTGCAGGCTGCGGACGGAGCGATACAAAGCAGGATAAGGCAGCTGGTACTGAAAATGCAAAGCAGGCTGAGACCAAGGATGAAAATGAAAAGGGCTCACAGGAAGAGAAGGAGCTTACAGGAACAATCGATGACATAAAGGACTTCATGTTTGTAGTGACTGATGACAAGGATACACCATACAGCTTTACCTTCGACGAGAAGCCGGACGGACTTGAGAATGTCGTAAGCGGAGATAAGGTGACTGTAAAGTATACCGGAACTATTTCAGAGGTAGACCCGTTTGATGGAAAGATAATATCTGTTGAGAAGGCAGAATAAGCTACCATAATCATGGATTGTATTTTGACTGTTAATCCGCTATACTATAGCTAAGTATAGCGGATTATTTTTGTGGAGGCTTTTATGGCAAGTACTATGAAGTTACCGGTTGGAATTGATGATTTTAGGAAATTGCGGGAATCGCATTTTTATTATGTGGATAAGACAAGACTTATTGAGCAGCTTTTATTAAACTGGAGTGAAGTGACACTTTTTACACGTCCGCGCCGCTTTGGAAAAACTCTTAATATGAGCATGCTTAAGAGCTTTTTTGACATTGGCACAGATAAAGCTTTATTTGATGGCTTATATATTTCAGGTAATAAAGAGTTGTGTGATGAGTACATGGGAAAGTATCCGGTTATTTTTCTTTCGCTTAAGGGTGTGGAGGGATTAACGTATGAAGAAGCCTTTGAAGCATTTGTCAGGATTATGGGAAAAGAGGTAAACAGAGTTTCGTTTTTGGCTGACAGTGATAAGCTTACACAGATTGAGCGGGAACAATATAAAGGGCTTACTATTATAAAAAATGGCAGGCTTGCTTTTGACAAGGAAAAGCTCATATCTTCTTTACAGCTTCTTTCGCAGCTATTGTATAAGCACTATGGAAAAAAGACAGTTATTCTCATAGATGAGTATGATGTACCGCTTGATAAGGCCTTTCAGAATGGTTATTATAATGAAATGGTTTCGCTTATCAGAGGTCTTTTCGGGCAGGCACTAAAGACTAATGAATTTTTACAGTTCGCGGTGCTGACAGGGTGCCTTCGCATATCAAAGGAAAGCATATTTACCGGACTCAACAATTTCAAGGTAATGTCGATTACAGATTCGCGTTTTGATGAGCAGTTCGGTTTTACTGATGAAGAGGTGAGAAAGCTGCTGTCGGATTATGGAATGGATTCGCATTTTGACGAGGTAAAGGAGTGGTATGACGGATATCACTTCGGCAGGGCGGATGTCTACTGCCCTTGGGATGTTATTAATCATGCAGATCATCTGCGTGACGACAGTGATGCAAAGCCTCAGACATATTGGATAAACAGCAGTGGAAACAGCTTGGTGAGGCGTCTTATCAATAGGGCTGATTCATCGACAAAGGATGAGATTGAGCGCCTGATTGCAGGTGAGGCAATTGAAAAAGTGATTCGCCTGGATCTGACCTATGATGAGATTGAGAACAGCATTGACAATATATGGAGTGTGCTTTTTACTACAGGCTACCTTACCAAAATCGGGGAGGTAAAGCTTCCTGATAGCGAAAGCTACGCTTACATGCTTGTCATACCCAACAAAGAAGTGCGTGAGGTATTTGTACTTCAGATTCAGGAATGGTTCAAGGCGGTTGTCGCAAATGACAATGATGCTATGAATCTTTTATCAAAGGCGATTTTAGATAAAGACGAGGAGATTCTTGCAAGGCAGCTCAATATCGTGATGGGACGCATGATAAGTATACTTGATACAAAGGCACCTGATGATATGAAGGAAAACTTTTATCATGGCCTGCTTCTTGGTTTGCTTAGAGGAAGCAATCCGGACTGGCTCATCAAGTCCAATCGTGAGTCGGGAGATGGCTTTAGTGACATACTTATAAAGCCTGAGAATCCTGATTTGGGCATTGTTATCGAGGTAAAGTATGCTAAGGAGTTTAAGGGGCTTGACGCAGCTTGCGATGCTGCGATGGCTCAGATAAAGCAGAAGAGGTATGATGAGACTCTACGAGATGAGGGCAGGTGCGATATTTTAGCTTACGGCATTGCTTTTTGCAGGAAGAGATGTAAGGTAGCGGGAGAGAAGCTGTAGGCTTTAAATAATTAGTATATGAATGTTTATAAAAGGGAGGACTTTTATTGATGAAAGAATCAGGTAAAGTATCACGAGCTATTTACGTAGTTCCTGTAATATATGTGCTAGGCATGTACATGATGCCGGTTTTATTTTGGATAATATGCAATATGCAGGAAGCAACAGACAACTTTGATGCAGGCTGGATAATGGTCATGCCGATTGTTTTGGGGCTGATTAATCTGGCTGTGGTGCTTATCCTTGGGAAAAGAATAAGCAGAGTACAGCTTCTCATTTGCACAAGGATTATAAAATATGCGTTAATACCATTTTATGTAATAGGTGGATTTTGCATTATAGTGGCACTTCTCTTAATGCTAACACCGGTTGTTATCATGATATTTGTAGGACCGACAGTTGCAATTGTGCTATCAGTTATTGGCTGGCTTGGGCTGTTAGGTGCAGCACCTTTTTCAATTGCCTATATTGTAAGGGCATGCAGTGAGGGAGTACAGGGAAAGGTGCTGTCTGTATTTGCAGGCATATTTCAGTTCTTTTTTACTTTGGATGTGATTTTTGTAATCGTACTGGCGGTGAAGGATAGAAGCTTTGTGAAAGCGCAAAAGGGATATGGAAATATATTTTAAAAAAATAGTACAAAATTTTTAAAAAGGGGTTAAGCATTTTGAATCTATGCCGAAATATATGGTGTAAACGGAATGAAACACATTATCCATTGTGTTTCACCATATGTGGACATGTGAACCTAGGCACATGCTCATAGTGAAAATTTCATAACATGCCGGATAAAATGGATTTTATCCGGAACAAAATAACAATACATGGAGGTACATATTATGGTAGTACAACACAACATGCAGGCAGCAAATGCCAACAGAATGCTTAATGTAACAACAGGACAGCAGGCAAAGTCAACCGAGAAACTTTCTTCTGGTTACAGAATTAACCGTGCAGCAGATGATGCAGCTGGACTTTCTATTTCAGAGAAGATGAGAAAGCAGATTCGTGGTCTTGATAAAGCATCTTCAAATGCAGAAGATGGTGTTTCATCTGTACAGACCGCTGAGGGAGCTCTCACTGAAGTACACTCAATGCTTCAGAGAATGAACGAGCTTGCAACACAGTCAGCTAATGGAACAAACTCTACTACAGATAGAAGTGCTATTCAGGATGAGATTTCACAGCTTACAACTGAGATTGATCGTGTAGCTGAAACAACAAAATTCAATGAAACATATCTTCTTAAGGGCGGAGATGGTACAAAGCTAGAATATATGAAAGGACATGATGCTGGTCTTAAAGGTACTCTGACTGATGGAACAACAACAGCAACATTTAAAGTTGCAGCTGGTGCACTTGACGAAGGTAAATCTGTAACAATCGGTGGAAAAGATTATACAATAGGTAGTGCAGTTGCTGATGTTCAAGATGCAGTTGATAAATTAACTGCAGCTGATGATAAGGTTACAGTTAATGATAAGACATATACATATGTAGCTGCAAATTCTAAGGCTCCTGGAGGTCAGACCGTAACTATAGCTGGATGGGTGTTAGATGGAGATAAAACATCAACTACAGGAACAAAATTAACAATCGCAAATGGAGATAAAGTTACAACTACACCAAAAACTGGTGCTTCTGCTAGTTACACGGCTGCCGAAATGGACAATGGCGTCAGCAAAGCCGATCCATCCATTATATCAGCTGAAAAAGCTGTTAGCTTAATGAAAGATGAGCTTATAGCAGCGAATAAAGTTGGTGTAACAAATGGTACTGTAGAAATTACAGGAAATCCTGCATATGATAAGGACAATGGTGTTACTTTTAACATTAATAAAGGTTCAGCTGAGGTTGCCAACAAGCTTTCTTTCAGTCTTCATGTTGGATCAGACGCTGATATGACAAATAAGATTACTGTTGGTATTGAGACAATGAACTCTTCATATCTTGGTATCAAAGGTCTTAACGTAAATGATGACTCAGGAATCGCAGGAACATACGCTATTGATGCTATTTCAGATGCATTGCAGAAGGTTTCAGACCAGAGATCTTCACTTGGTGCTGTTCAGAATCGTCTTGAGCACACAATCGACAACCTCGACAACGTTGTTGAAAATACCACATCAGCTGAGTCTCGTATCCGTGATACAGATATGGCTAAAGAGATGGTTAACTACAGCAAGAACAACATTCTTGCTCAGGCAGGTCAGTCTATGCTTGCACAGGCTAATCAGTCTAATCAGGGTGTTCTCTCACTCCTTCAGTAATTACAACTACTATATGATTTAATTTGCAAAAGGAACCTTCGGGTTCCTTTTTGTGTTATATCAATATTTTGTATTATTATGATTACCCGATACATTTTAATGTTAATATTCTATGAATATGTTAAGAATTCCTTTGTCAAAATAGCTAAATTTATAGGTATATTTTATATTATTTAATAATTGTCAAATTAGTATATAAAAAGTATAATTTATTACAGTAAATGATGTTTAAGCACAGTATATGGAGGTACTAATTATGGGACAGTCAAATCCAGGTGGAACACATTATCAAGATTTATTGAGAGAATATGAAAGAAATCTTTACAATGCTCAAGCGAGAGATAATAGGAGTGAAATTGATCATTGGGAGAGAACAATTGATGGTTTAAGACAAGAGGCTGCTAATAGGGGAATACGAATATAATAAATATACATAGGAGAAAAGTTTGAACGAAGAATATGAAGGTAGTATGGATGATGAAAAATGTGAAAATTGCACATATTATAGGAACGATATTTGTTTAAGAAAAGCTGGGGCAGATGAAAAAATATGTGTACATTATGTAAATAGATGGAATGCAAAAAGTGCCAGCAAAGCATTAGATGAATTAATTGATACCATGGCAAAATCTCTTATAAAATAATAGGAGGCTAATATATGAGTGTTTTGTTAGATAAGCTTATTGCAAAAAAAGAGTATTGGACTCAAATTGGGTTTACATATGGACAGATGATTATAGATTTTGTCTATATGTATGAGAATAATCTTGATATTTATTTTGATAGAGATAATCCTAGAGTATGTTCATATAAAAAGCAACTTATAGAGTTACTGGGGAGTGATAGTGAACAACTTATTCTTATGGTGCATTGTGAGGCAGAAAAGTCTTTTGGTGGTAGTAAATATGACAATTTATTGTATTCAGAATTAGGGGATGAAGCATATTCTCATTATATACAGTTTGGGGAAGCATATCCTTTTGAGTGTTTGGATTTTCATATATGTATTTTATATGGATTGTTGGCGGTGGGCGACATAGATAAATTTAAGGATTACTTATATGGAATTCTGGCTACATACAGAGAAAATTTTGATGATAATAAATTTTTGCTTAATAGAAACAAACTATATATAATATATAAGTTTTTATGTGTTCATTTACCAGATTTTGCGGAGAATATGTTTGAAAATGAAAAGAGTAATTTTCTTGATGTAATGAAGGAGGATGCACTTTTATATTTTACTCGTATCTGTATAGCTGAGAATAAGGTTAAGAAAGAAAATAATCTTGAATATATGAAAGAGGCTATTGAAGAGTGTGAAAAATGGATAAAAGAATGTAAAAATAAAAATAACGATATATGTGTATTTTTGTATTTGGAAAAGGGGATTTATTATCGTAATTTAGGGGAGGTTGAAAGTGCTGTCCAAGAGTTTGAAGAGGTAATCAGAGTATCAAATTATGTACCAGAAAAGCGAGCTGCACTAGCTCAGACTGCATCGCTATATTATGCAAATAATAGTTGGAAACTGTTGAGTAGTTTACTTGATTCTTATTCAGAAATATATAAAAGTATGGAAGAACCTGATGAGAATGTTGCATATCTGTATGGAATAGAAGGATTATTAAACGCAAGAGAGAAAAAACAGAAAATAGCATTAGAAAATATTAATATTGCAGTTGACGTTGCTCAAAAGCTAGAAGGAGAAAATGGTGAACTCACAGTAATAATGCAGAATAATAAGTCAATGGTGTATTGGATGTTAGGTGATTATTATAATGCTCAGAGAATTAATTATGAACTCATGAACGTTATTAAACCACATCCGGAAAGTTATCCAGAGGCAATCACTATAGTGCTTAGTAATAATTTGATGTTTAATGGCTATACGGGGTTTGAAAAGAATAATATCAAGAGTACAAAGAGTTTACTCATTAACAAGAAAATATCATATGATGCGATCACAAATTATCCTTTGAAAAGCAATTTATTTTTGTTTAAAAAAGTAGGCGAATTAAATGATTCAGAAGATGACAATGATCCTTTATTTGAAGAATTAGATGCATTCTTTTCAAAGAATAAAAATGTAAATGGATATTTTCAATTTTTGCGAGGAGCGATTATAAAGTTTAGCAGACAGGGAAACAGAGAGAAAGAAATAATTTATCTTAATAAAGTTATAGATTATGTTCGAGAGATTAATATAGGTACATTGAGTATTGAAAATTTTATTGCGATACAGGCAAGAATAAAATTGGCAGAATATAGTAATAATTTCTTTGAAATTGACAAGTATATTAACCTTATTTGGAAAGAAAGAATTATTCCGTTATTAAAATTAATATGTAATAGAGAATATGAAGATGAATTATTAATGTTGACTATGTTATCAAATTCATATATGGGTTTAATAATGTCTGTATGTAAATATTATATTCGATTAAATGATCAAATTTTGTATAAATATGTTGTTAATTATAAATATATTTTAGAAAAAGTACAGAAAAACGATAGTAAAATAACATGGAGTGAGATTGATAATTTAAATTCAATAAAGTTTTCAAAAGATTATCTGGTAGTAGATACGTTTGACTATAGATATATTGATTTTGGAAATCCTTTATATATTGTTTCAATGGATGGGATTGATTTAAATGATATTATACATAAAGTTTTTTTTGCCGTAACTTGCGAGAAGCATCTTATAATAAAGTGTAAAGTTCAAATTCTATTTGATGCATCAATCAATACGCTATGCGGCATAACAGATAATTTGTCATTAAATGGTACAGATTTAAGTATAGACAATAATATAATGAGTCGATTGAAACCATTTTTAATCAATAAAAAACGCATTTATGTTTGCGATAATATGGTTTTGACAAGATATATAGCAAAATTGTTAATGATCACTGAATCTTCGTTTTTATGTGAACAGATACCGATTATATTTTGTTCAAATATTCTGAATTTGATTGATGATATTGACGTAAGAGATGTATCAAATGCATATATTTTTGGAAAATCACAATTTATACAACCTAAAAATTCTGATGGGATTTTGCAGGATTATTTGACAGAGATTCCATATAGCGATAGGGAAGTTTCTATTATAGGAGATGTATTGGGCTGTTATGTAAATAAACAAAAGTTTGATAGAGCAATCTTAGAGAAATCTAGCTATTCTATAATTCATTTGTCAACGCATACAAAGATTTCCGGTGATGGAAACGAAGAATTAGTTATAGGTGAGCATAATGAAAGTAGTTGTGGTACTTTAGGCCATGATGAAATTTCTGATGCAAAGTGGGAAAAAGTTGATTTGGTTGTTTTATCTGCGTGCAACACTGGTGGATTAACGGAATATGGGGATAGTGATATGACGCTGCAGGAAGCAGTACATGATTCAAAAGCAAAAAGTTGTATTTCAACATTATTTGAAGTTGAAGATGGTGTTAATGCCTTCTTTATGACATGCTTTTATAAGGAGTTAAAGAAAACACAAAAGGTAATAAATTCTTATGTTAATGCTATTAATACAATGCATCTGATAACAAAAAAAGAAATTTTACAAGATCAGGACTATAGGAAGTTAGGAATGGAGCAATATCTAAAAGAATATGCGTTTGACGAACAACCATTTAATGGAATTGACGATTTTGGAGCTTATATTTTAGATATATACTAGAGAGGAGACAAACATGATATTAGAAAACAAAGATAAGTATAAAGTATTGGCAGAGGAGCCGCAGCGAATAAAAGATTTCCTCTCAGACGAATTATTTAAAACTGCTGGAATAAGCTTAACCGAGGATCAAATTAATATTCTGGAGAAAGCATTTATAGATAATGTTATTATTGAGGTTGAAGAGTCGAACGAAAATGCAAATGTAAAGACTAGCCTAAAAATTTTCAACAACAAGATTGTTGTAATAAAAACAAAGAAGTTGTCTATTAAAGAGATGATAAATGCTGTAATAGCTATCGGTTCGATAACAACGAAAGCAAATGAATTTGTTGTTATAGCCATACTTTTAAATTTGGTTGGCGTATTGTTTATAACAAAACTTAATGATGATGAGGGAGAGATATATGCTTATTTAGCGTATCAGTATTTTGGAAAGAATAAAAAAGTATCTAATGTGGACATATACGAAACGATAAAGCAATATTATAATAAAACTTATGATGAGACAATATCAGACAGAAAAATAAATTCGGTTTTAAAGAGGCTTGAAAATGATTTGAGAGTCATTGAGTTTGTGGATGGGTATCTTGTTGTTAAGGATGAAATATATTTTGAATAAACTGGAAGTGTAGGAGAGTATCTATGAATTCAGAAAAAGAAGCTAAAATTATAAATATTTTAAATAAGGCTGAGCAAATTAGAAATAATAATAAAAGCATATTGGACGCTAAACTTGGAAAAATTAAAAGTGGATATATTATATGTATAGGTGGAAGCTTTGTTGGAATGATTATAGGCATTATTTGGGGTTCAAGCGGAGGCGTATTTGCTGCAATGATTTATGGCGTATTATGTGCTGCAATAGGTGGTAGTTTTAAAACATTCCTTGAAAGAGCGGTCTTAGTATTGCCTGATTGTTTTGTGCATACTGGAAATTTTGTGGCATCGTTTATTATTGGTATCATAAAAGGAATAATATATTTGATTGTATGTGCAGTTATGGCGCTTTTTGAGACAATAAAAAATATATGGAATTCAAAAAGAATCATTAAGAAGATTGATACTATTATAGATGATGATAATAAGAGTGTTAAATTAATAAGAGACTATTTAGAGTATAGTAGATGTGTTTCTGATGAAAAGCATACTGTATTAAAAGAACTTGTAACTGATGGTGGAAAATTACATGATAATTCGTTTGCTAAACTAATTATAGAGTATGATGTAAATTATGCAGTGAATGAATTGAATCATAGATTGGATTTATTGGAAAAGAATCAAGATGTAGTTAGAGAGATATAGTTTTTAAGTATCAACTGACGGAAAATAAAATTGATAAGTGTAAAAATATTTATACGCACCAACGATATCTTACTTTGAACTAACATTAGATTTGTGAGCATAATAAAGATTTAATTATAAGGTTCGACAGTGATTTATTCTGTGTAATATTTAATATTAGCGTGATTTATAATCTGATAGATAGTATTCTTGCTTTTTCACAACAATAAATAGTACAATAAATTTGATATCGATTTTTCCTTAGATATTATGATTACAATTGTCAAAAGAAGGCAAAATAATAAACAATAACATTTTAAGTAAGTTTCTCACTAAGCACAGAGCAGAGGTGATAGATGTGTGTATAACAGAGTATGATGAACGGGCATTTGTTAACGGAATTATAGAAGAAGGCAGGCAAGAAGGTAGAAAAGAAGGTAGGCAAGAGGGTAGAGCCTTGACACTGTTTTCATTGGTTAATAGTGGTAACCTAAAGCCTGATATTGCTGCTAAGGAGCTTGGAATCAACATTCATGAATTTGAGATTGCAATGAAAAAGGCTGGAATGAACCAGCCTGTATCTAAGGTTTAGTAAATCTGTGATACTATTCATGTATCCTCCTTTCTGTTTGAGATTTCCGCAAAAATATCATACGAAAAGAAGGATAAAAAAGAAACAGGATTAACCATTGTAATAATGACTAACCCTGTTTTTTATTTAATTCATCATAAGTCAAACCCTCAAACCAGCCCCTCATGAAAGCCCCTCAAAAAGTTTGATTACCCCAAAAGGAACCTTCGGGTTCCTTTTGTTGTTATATACATCCATACAATCCATATATGAGATAATATTTATACTTGCCAATTTATAGCTGTAAATAGTATAATAAAGTTGACATCGATTTCTCCTTAGATATTAAGCGTGTGATTATCAAAAGGAGTACTATATGAAATTAAATAAAAAATATAAGGATAGATTGTTCTGTCTTTTATTTGGAAATGAAGAATACAAGGAGAACATATTATCTTTGTATAATGCTTTATGTAATACAGCGCATACGGATGTTAATGATATCAAGCTTTACACAATTGATAGCGTGATTTATATCGAGATGAAAAATGATGTATCGATTCTCCTGGATAGTTATTTACATCTATGGGAGCAGCAAAGCTCCTACAATCCAAACATGCCGCTTAGGGGCTTGATGTATTTCAGTAAAATGTATGACCGCTATGTTGTCGAGCATTCCTACAATATCTATGGCTCGACGCTGGTGAAGCTTCCCACACCGAGATATACGGTGTTGTACAATGGTACATCAAAGCAGCCGGCATTTATGAAGCTTAAGCTGTCAGATGCGTTTATCCATGAGGATACAAGCGGAGATTTTGAGTGGACCGCCAACATGGTAAACATTAACCATGGCATGAATGATGAGCTTTTAAACAATTGCAGACCATTGCATGAATATATGCTGCTTATTGACGAGATACGTAATAATCGTTCCAATGGCATGGAAGTGGAGCAGGCAGTTGATAAAGCTGTAACTTATTGCATAAACAATAACATTTTAAGTGAGTTTCTCACTAAGCACAGAGCAGAGGTGATAGATGTGTGTATAACAGAGTATGATGAACAGGCATTTGTTAACGGAATTAGAGAAGAAGGCAGGCAAGAGGGCAGAGAAGAGGGCAGAGCCCTGACACTGTATTCATTGGTAAAAAGTGGTAACCTAAAGCCTGATATTGCTGCTAAGGAGCTTGGAATCAGCATTCATGAATTTGAGCTTGCTATGAAAGAGGCTGGAATGAACCAGCCTGTATCAAATTAGTTCAAATAAACAGTTTAGTTTATCAGGTTTATTTATTTTTTTTATTTCTGATATGCACCTCAGGTATGGCAACATTGTCATAGCTGATAGGTGCATTTTCTTTATCGGTATCCTCGTGGCTTCCGGTGCTTTTTACATGCACCTCGGGGATGGCCACGTTGTCAAAAGTTAAATCGTAATTATGTTTTTCTTTTTCTTCTCTGTTTTTAAATATTTTTCTCAGTTTTTCAAACATGTTTTTCTCCGGTTGTTTTATAGTAGGTTTATAAAAAATGTGATTACAAGGCTGTTCAAAAAGTCGGCAAACAGGCTTCCTACAAGCGGTATGAGCAAATATGCCTTAATGGATGGCACATATTGGTCGCAGACAGCCTGCATATTTGCCATGGCATTTGGGGTGGCTCCGGTTCCGAAGCCGCAGGTACCTGATACAAGTATGGCTGCATCGTAGTCGCGTCCCATGATGTTGAACTCGATAACATACGTGAATATGATTATGAGAAGCACCTGTGCTGCAAGCAGTATGACGAGTGGGAGAGCGAGTGATGCAAGCTCCCAGAGCCTTAGTGTGATCATTGCCATGCCTAGGAATAGAGAGAGGCTTATACCTCCCAGGTCATTTATCTCTCCCATATGGATGGTGGCGATTCCTGTGTACTCACATATGTTTCGCATGAGTGCTGCTGCGAGCATCGCTCCTATATATATCGGGAAGGTAAGCCCTGTCTTTGTGAGCAGCATTGTAAAGATGGTTCCGACACCTATTGCCAGGATAAGCTGGAATACGGCATCAGCATACATATTTGTGTGGCGCTCATGCTTTTTCTCATCCTCCACCAGCAGGCTGTCATCCTCGTTTGCTGCTGTATTAAGCAGGCTATGCTTTTCAATCAGTCTTTTTCCAAGAGGTCCGCCTATCAGGCTTCCAAAGATGAGACCAAAGGTAGCTGCAGCTGTACAGATGGTCGTGGCGCCTTTTATGTTCAAGTCCTCTAGCACCGGGCCAAAGGCTCCTGCGGTGCCGTGTCCGCCTACCATAGGAATAGAGCCGGTGCACATGCCGATTAGCGGATTCAGGTTTAAGAGCTTTGCAAGTCCCACGGCGGTTAGGTTTTGCAATATGATAAGAGTGATAACAAGTCCCAAAAATACGATGAGCGATTTGCCTCCGCTTTTTAATACCTTGAGATTTGCCTGGAAGCCTACAGATGTAAAGAAGAATACCATGCAGACCTCGCGCAGTGTGTCATCAAAGGAAAATTCTGCGATTCCTGTGACATAGCATATGCATGTCATGATGGCGAAAATCAGCCCACCTATGACAGGTGCCGGAATACAGAATTTCTGAAGAAAATATATTTTCTTTTTTAAATAGTTTCCCAGTAGTAGTACAAGCACGGCAGCGGCCAGTGTCTGGTACATGTCAAGTTGTATTTTCATGTGTTACCTTTCAATGTTTATTTGTTTTATTCTTTGAGCAATATAATGTATTAGAATACAAAAATTAATTCGTAAATTAATTTACACTATATCCACAGGAACTATAATACTTTTTTGCTCCATCGTGAAATGGAATAGGTATATCGCCTGTTGCAAAGTCATACGTCAGCTCAAGCTTAAGAGAGTTGGAGTAGGAGAGCTCCTTTTCCTTTTCAAACAGGAGTGAGGTAAGCTGCTCAATTGTATCCTCGGATACATTAGCCTTTGTGATTAGTACGGATTTTACACCTATAGTGCTTATATCTGCGGCCTGGCCTGTGTATGTGCCGGCAGGTATGACCTCGCTTGTGTAGGCCGAGCTGCTTTCAAGCATCTTGCTTATCACCGTGTCTGTCAGCGGGATAAGCCTTATGTCACATTCCTTTGAGAGCTCATCTATGACAGTGGTGGTGAGTCCTGCAGTGCAGAAGAAGGCATCTATATCACCGGCTTTTAGCTCTTTTGTGGCCTCGATATAGTCCAGGTTTTTGGTGGCAACAAGGGATGATGGCATACCGGCGAACTCAAGAATCTGTGTGGCGTTTCGCTCGGTACCGGATTCCTTAGCTCCGATGCTTACAGTGTGTCCTGACAGGTCGTCAAGAGTCTGTATGTCTGAATCAGCGCGGACCACAAGCTGACAGGTCTCGGTGTAAAGCCCTGCTATAGCCCTTAAATCTTCATTTGTCTTGTAGGCATCGGCTATCAGGTCGGCCTGTGCGATGCCTATCTCTATATAGTCATCGGATAAAAGCCTTATATTGGCATTAGAGCCTGCTGTGGTACGGACCTTGCAGGTAAAGTCATAGCCCTGTTCATTGGCAAGCTCCGTAAATGTATTTGCAAATGAATAGTACATTCCACCAACATCGGCTGCTCCAAAGCGTATTGTGCTACCGGAGTTGGTGCAGCCTGTCAGTGCGAAGAGTACTATGCAAAGCATGATACTGATTTTTTTCTTCATGTTTTGTCTTTGTCCTTTCACTTTTTCATAATTGCTATGAGTATTTTACAAAAAATTTTCTAATATGAAAAGATTTAATTTAAATTTTTCTTAAATTCCATGGACTTGTGATTGGAAAAATAATATAATAAATTGGTTGTAGAAAATATTTTAAAGGAAGGAAATTTATTTATGGAAATCTTTGACATTATCAAGTCTGTTATATTTGGAATTGTGGAGGGCATTACAGAGTGGCTGCCTATCAGCAGCACCGGCCACATGATTCTTCTGAATGAGATTTTACCACTAAGAATAGGAAAGAACCCGGACGATTTTTACAGTATGTTTGAGGTTGTTATCCAGCTTGGAGCCATTATGGCGGTTGTTGTTTTGTTCTGGAGCCAGATCTGGCCATTCGGCAGGAAGGATAACAAAGCTCCTCTTGCAAAGACCGGCATCGGTGCATGGGTCAAGACTGATATCTTTGTGCTGTGGTTCCACATTCTTGTTTCAACTATTCCGGCAGCTGTTATAGGAATACTTTTTGATGATGTATTCGAGAGACTGTTTTACAATTTCCAGACAGTAGCTATCATGCTTATACTCTTTGGTATCGCTTTTATCGTGATTGAGACCAGACATAATGGCAAGTCTGCTAAGATTAATTCACTTGTCGACATCAGCTACACGACAGCGCTTATGATTGGATTTTTCCAGCTTATTGCAGCTGTTTTTCCGGGTACATCACGTTCAGGCGCTACTATTGTCGGAGCTCTCTTAATTGGTGTTTCAAGGACTGTTGCCGCTGAGTATACATTTTTCCTTGCGATTCCGGTTATGTTTGGTGCGAGTCTTCTGAAGCTTGTTAAATTTGGATTTCATTTTACAGGGGAAGAGGCTGCTATTCTGATTATCGGCATGATTGTGGCATTTGTTGTTTCACTTATTGTTATCAAATTCCTGATGGGCTACATAAAGAAGCATAACTTTATTGTGTTTGGATGGTACCGTATAGTTCTTGGTGCGATTGTGCTGCTTTGTGGTATCGCAGGGCTTCTCTAAATACATTTTGACGCAATTTTGCAGGAAGAGGGTTTAAGACATGCATGATGAATTGACAGCAAATGATATAAAGAAAATGGAGGACGAGATAGAGTACAGAAAGCTCGTTGTCAGAAAGAAGGCTCTTGATGATGTAAAGGTGGCAAGAGCCCAGGGTGACCTGAGCGAGAACTTCGAGTACAAGGCCGCCAAGCAGTTTAAGAACCAGAACGAGAGCCGTATCAGATACCTTGAGAAGATGATTAAGACGGCCGTTGTCATATCCGATGAGTCAAAGGATGATGAGGTGGGGATGTTCAATACGGTTGATGTGTATTTTGAGGATGATGATGAGACTGAGACATACAAGATTGTCACAACCGTAAGGGGCAATTCCTTAAAGAATCTGATAAGCAAGGAGTCACCGCTTGGTGCCGCTATATTCGGGCACAAGGTGGGTGACAGGTGTGAGGTAAAGGTAAATGATGACTACTCATACTTTGTTAAGATAATGAAAATAGAAAACACTGTCGATGACGGCAGTGATGATTTGCGAAAATTTTAATCTGGAATTAATTTTTGCGTTTTATTGGGATTTCAGTAGCTTAATATGTTTATGACTATATAATAATGTTTGATGTCAGACGTGGGGAGATTTATATGATTAAATTAAAAACTTTTGGCAGCTTTACGGTGGGTAATGACATAACCTCTGTCCAGGAAGGAGCATGGAGGTCTGAGAAGCTTGAAAAGCTGTTTGTATATCTGGCGATGAACAGAAACAGGGGTGTCTGTATAGAGGATATTTCAGAGGCTATATGGCAGCTTGACGAGGATACCGATAATCCGGTAGGAGCCCTTAAGAATCTGGCATACAGGCTCAGAAAGGCTCTAAGAGATGCTTCCTTTGACGAGGAGTGCATAGTCTCTGTTAGAGGCGGCTTGTACAAATGGAATGATGATGTGGAAGTAACCATTGATGTCGAAGAGTTTGACAGATATATAAATGAGGCGGAGATGGCATTTTGCAGGAGCAAGGAGACCGCTATTGAAAGCTATGAGAAGGCCATAGCCCTTTACAATGGTGATTTTCTGCCTCATAGGACAGATACACACTGGTTTATGACACTCAATGCATTTTACCATTCAAGATACGTGAATACAGTAAAGGCTCTGGCAAAGCTGTATATTGATACAGGGCGCTATGAGAAGCTTGAGCAGCTGTGCACCAGGGCAATTGTATATGAGCGTTCTGATGAGCAGTTATACTCATATCTGATTGTGGCACGCATGCGTACCAAAAAGGTACAGATGGCTTTTGATACTTATGAGACTGCCAAGACCATTATGGACAATGAGCTTGGTGTTAGAAAGACTGTCATGCTCAACAAGGTGTATGAGGAGCTTTTATCTGTCACTAAGGGTGTTTCAAGCTACAATATAGATGAGGTGAAGGAGGATATCAACGAGGAGAGCATGGAGGGTGTTTTCATGTGCGGGTATCCTGTATTCAAGGAGATTTATCATCTGGAGGTCAGAAAGAGTGCGCGCTCTAATGTTCCGGAGAGTCTTGTTCTGATTACTGTAGCACCAATGTTTAACACCTCGTCTGATAAGGAGAATAGCCAGACAAAGGATTCTATGGTCACACTTGACAGGGCACTTAGGAAGTGCCTGCGTGTGGGGGATGTGGCGGCAAAGTACAGTGATTCACAGTACATTGTGCTTTTGTCGAAATGCTCATGCGATACCGCCTCCGATGTCATGAAGCGGATTGTCGATAGGTTCAATCATACCTGTGATACACATTGTAATATGACGATACACTTTGACATTGAGCCTGTAAGCTGCCATAGCAGTTTTGTGAGTGATAAATGATTTTTCTTGTATAGAGGTTTTTTCATGAAGAGATTTATTAATATTATTTCAAGTGTGATTTTATTAATTCTTGTTTTAATTATCGCTGTAATATTTGCTCCTAAGCTGTTTCATATCGAGCCGATGATAGTTGTAAGCGGCAGCATGGAGCCCTCCTACATGAAGGGCAGTCTATTGTATGTAAAGGAAGATACGGGTGGTATAAAGACCGGTGATGCCATTACATTTTACAGACATGGCGAGCTGGTGACTCACAGGGTGGTTGAAATCAATGCAGATGAAAAGACCTACATTACAAAGGGCGATGCCAATCAGGTGAATGATGTAGAGCCGGTTGCATGGTCTGATGTGGCCGGTGTGCCTGTGTTTGATATCCCGGTGCTCGGTTATCCGGCTTCTTTTTTAGGAACCACGCAGGGTAAATTTGTATTCATTGTAATGTTAATTATTTTTACCGGTATTACGGTACTGACTGATAAAAAAATGGAGAAAACAAATGGTTAAAAAAGTAATTAGATGTATAGTTCTGATAATTGGTCTGTCTCTGGTGGCTTATTCGGGGTATCATCTGTTTAAGATATTTTGGGATTATAGAACCTCAGATAAGACATATGAGAAGCTGCAGGATGAGTATGCTGTGGATGATTCAAAGAAGTCGGATGACAATGGCAGTGAAGCTGCTGATACACCGTGGTATGATGATATAGACATTGATTTTGCCGGCCTAAGGAGCGAAAACCCAGATGTGGTTGGCTGGATTTACTTTGAGAATGAGGATATCAGCTATCCTGTCATGTATTCGGGCGATAACAGCTATTACCTCAGAAAGACCTTTAAGAGAGAGCATGCCACTGCAGGCTCCATCTTTCTTGAGGGTTCAAACAAGACTGATTTCAGCGACTGCCACACAATCATTTATGGACACAATATGAAAAACCTGTCGATGTTTGGAAAGCTCAAGTACTATAACCGTGATGAGAATTACTATGACAGCCATCAGTATTTCCAGATACTTGTCGATGGCAAAAAGTATAGGTACCAAATTTTCTCATATGAAACGGTAAGTGATGACAGTGATGAGTATACTGTGGGCTTTGAGCCTGACGAGACATTTGGCAAATTCGTACAGAGGATGGCTGCCTCATCAATGAAGGATACAGGCATAGTCCCGACAAAGGATGACAAGGTTGTGACTCTTTCAACCTGTTCCACAAGCGGTGAGACATACAGGTTTGTGGTTCACGGAGTGAGAGTAGATGAACATTGATTTTTAAAATATAAAAACAGGTGTGTAAAATGAAAAAAGAAGATGAATTACTTAAAGAGCTTACCGATATGGTAAAGGAAACAAAGAAGGGGCAGATTAAGTGGAAGCTTTCCTGTCAGACTACAGAGTACAATGATGAGGCGGTAAAGCCGACAGTGACAGAGGATGGTATCACATGGACTGTTGATGAGTGCTACGTGTCATATGAGTGTACTTATAAAGGCAGTGATTTTGTGATGATTACATATGAGATGATTCATACTGCCGGTGATAAAAGGCAGACAACCAACCTTGTTTTCCTGCCTCCACTAGGTATCAGATACTTTGATATCAGCACTCTGCTTCCATACTCAGTGCCTGCATCCAATATTCTTACATACGAGATTCATACGCTGTGGCTTTTGCTGCTTGAGATGTATAAGAACGACAACACAAGCGTAGAGCTCGATGCAAGCGCCGGAGAGCTGATTATTGAAGAATAGAGGTATTGATATATGTATGCAGTGATTACAGGAGCAAGCTCAGGAATAGGTGAGCAGCTTGCAAAAAGACTTGCGAAAGAAGGCTATGACCTGATTCTTGTTGCCAGAAGGAGAGAGAGGCTTACAGCTCTTTCTGATAAGCTTAAAGCCACACATAAGGGGCTTGGGTGTGATATATTTACCGCGGATCTGATGCAGCTTGATGAGTGTCAGAGGCTTTCGGACTATCTCGAGGAAAAAGACGTAGAAATATTTATAAACAACGCAGGCTACGGTGACTGCGGTTTGTTTGAGGAGACTGATATAGCTAAGGAAATGGGCATGATAGATGTCAATGTGCGTGCTGTACATTTCCTGACGAAAAAGCTTTTAAGGCAGATGAGGGTAAAGGACAGAGGCTTTATCTTAAATGTGGCAAGCTCTGCAGGTCTTATTCCTGCCGGTCCGTACATGGCAGCCTATTATGCCTCTAAGGCATATGTTGCAAGCCTTTCAAGGGCTGTTGCATGTGAGCTTCGCCAGAGCCACAGCCATGTGTATGTAGGTTGTCTGTGTCCGGGACCGGTTGATACAGAATTCAATGATGTGGCAAATGTGCGCTTTGCACTGAAGGGGATTTCCGCTGAGTATTGCGCCAATTATGCCATAGACTGCATGATGAAGAAAAAAACTGTCATTGTGCCTACTCTCAGGATGAAGCTTGCTACAACCTGTGGCAGATTTATCCCACAGCCGCTGTACATTAAGCTTGTTTCACATCAGCAAAAGAAAAAATGGCACATTGACTAAAAAGTCTTTGAAAATTGGTTGAATTGCCCTATTTACAGTTATTGTAAATTTTATTATAATGTATACGAAAATAAACGAAAAGGATATTATTATGAAATTAGGAGCGATTTATTCAAAGGAAAAGACAACATTTACACTGTTTTCGCCTGTTGCGGACAGTGTTTTTGTTATTTTTTATGATAAAGGAAATGATTCGGCCGAGACAGGCAGGCTTGAGATGATGCGCACAGAGGGAGAGCTTTTCGGCATTTTTTCTGCTACGGCAGAGGGTGATCTGGATGGTGTTTATTATACATATGAGGTTCACACTTCGGATGGCATATTTTGCTCGCATGATCCGTATGCAAGAGCCTGCGGTGTAAATGGGCACAGGTCTATGGTTATTGACCTGTCAAAGACTGATCCTGATGGATTTGCAGATGAGGACAGGCCAAAGCTTGCTGATCCTATGAGTATGGTTATCACCGAGGTGTCTATCGCGGATGTGTCTGCCGGTGCATCTGCTCATTCTAGGTATCCGGGTAAGTTTAAGGCATTTACTGAGGATAAAACTCTTTCATATTTCAAGGATATGGGAGTGACACATCTGCAGCTTATGCCGTCGTATGATTTTGCCAGCATTGACGAGAGTGATTCCTTAAAGGAGCAGTATAACTGGGGCTATGATCCGTACAATTACAATGTGCCGGAGGGCTCCTACTCGACAGATCCGTTTGATGGAGCCGTGAGAGTGAGAGAGTACAAGGAGATGGTACACTCGATTCATGAGGCGGGGCTTGGCGTGATCATGGATGTGGTCTACAATCATACCTTCAATGTTCATGACAGCTGTTTTTACAAGACTGCCGGCAATTATTTCTACCGTATGCTGGATGATACAAATTACTCCGATGCATCAGCCTGTGGCAATGAAATAGCATCAGAGAAGCCTATGGTCAGAAAATATATCATTGATTCGCTGTGCTACTGGGCAAGCGAGTATCACATAGATGGCTTCAGGTTTGATCTGATGGGAGTACTTGATATCGAGACCTTGAATGAAGCCAGAAAAGCTCTCTTAAAAATAAATCCTGATATAATAATGTATGGAGAGGGCTGGACAGGTGGAGAAAGTGTTCTGCCTGAATCAGAGCGTGGCATGAAAATAAATGCCCCAAAGATACCGGGCATCGGCATGTTTTCGGATGATATACGTGATGTGGTAAAGGGACATGTATTCTATATGGATGAGCTGGGCTTTGTCAATGGAGCTACAGACAGAGGCGAAGAACTAAAGAAGGCTGTGACCTGTGCAGAGTGGGCCAAATCACCTATGCAGTCCATAAACTATCTGTCATGTCATGACAACTATACTCTCTGGGACAGGTTTATTATATCCAATTCACATGAGAGCGAAGATATGCGCATCCGCATGAATAAGCTTGCAGCATCCATTCTTTTCACAGCACAGGGGATTCCGTTTTTCCTGCATGGAGAGGAGTTTGCGAGAACAAAGATTAGTGAAGCTGATGGTGCTCCTGTAGAGAACAGCTATTGTAGTCCGCTTTCTGTCAATGCAATAGATTATGACAGGGCAGAGCAGTTTTCAGAGCTTAAAGCCTACTATAAGGGGCTTATAGCACTAAGAAGGGCTCATAAAGCATTTTACCTTGACACAATAGATGAGATTAAGAAATCCGTTCATTTCATGGATGATATGCCTGATGGGGTGGTTGCGTATACTATTGATACTGATGCAGAGAAGGTGTTCGTGGCTTACAATGCCGGCAAAAATAAAATCACAATTAAACTTGCAGACGCTTTATGGGAGGTTCTCGCAGATGAAGCTTCTGCGGGAGATAAAGCTCTTTACACAATAAAAGACCAGGCAGTAATACCCGGGGTATCATGCCTGGTTGCAGTTTGCAAATGCTAGTGAGTTGATTTATTGATGTAGCTTGTCTTGTATTTTGAATATACTATTTTCTGGCTGCGATACAGGCCAAAGTATCCTGACAGCATATAGCTGAATGGGATTGCCAAAAGAAAGTACGGCATGCCGTCGTAGCCAAACAGCTCAAAGCTGATGAGCAGTGATGTAATCGGACAGTTGGTGACACCACAGAACAGCGATGTCATACCGACAGCTGCACACAGTGATGGCTCAAAGCCTGTCAGATTGCCGAACAGACATCCAAAGGTTGCTCCTATGAAAAAGGATGGTACAATCTCGCCGCCCTTATAGCCTGCGCCAAGAGTCAGTGCGGTGAAGATGATTTTTAGCAGAAATGCTTCAGGTCTGACGGAACCGTCTATACTGCTTTGGATAACACTCATTCCGGTGCCGTTGTAGGTCTGGTTTCCTACAAGCATAGTTGCTATGATGACAAAGCAGCCACCAATGAATACTCTTGTATATTTGTTTGGCAGATATTTTTTGTACAGCGCCTCACCTGAGTGAAGGGACACACAAAAGAGTATGCTTACGAGTGCACACAGTATTGCAAGCGCAGAGATTTTTACTGAGTTTAAAATAGTAAAGTCCGGTATGTTTTCAATAGCAAAAAATTCATTTGTAACATTGAAGTATGATGCGATACCGTGAGCGATGAGGGAGCTTATCACACATGGAACGAGTGCTATATAATACATGACACCGACGCTTATCATCTCCATGGAGAAAATAGCGGCTGCCATCGGAGTGCCAAACAGTGCACTGAATGCAGCACTCATACCACACATAATCATGACATGCTTGTCCTTTTCATCAAATCTGAATATCCTGCCTATAGAGCTTCCGATGCTGCCTCCCATCTGCAGAGCGGCACCCTCACGGCCGGCAGAACCACCGAACAGGTGAGTGATAAGTGTGGATACAAATATAAGCGGGGCCATTCTAAAGGGCACCTTGTCGTCTGAATGGATAGCCGATATTACCAGATTGGTTCCGGTGTCGTTATCGTCTTTACACAGATGATAGAGACCTACAATGACAAGTCCGCCGATTGGAAGGAAATAAATGAGCCATGGGTATTTCATCCTGAAATCGGTTACGACCGACAGTGCAAAATAAAATGCTGTGCCGCAGCTTCCTGCGACTATGCCGACAACGATAGAAAAGATTACCCATTTAATGGATGTTATAAGGCGTTTCGTATTATGCTTTACCTTATGCACAATCAATTGCCTGGTTGTTTCATTCATTATGTTACACCTCTTTTAAACTTTTTATTAATTTGATATTAACATTAACTAATTTAATTTACAAGTTGCACTTTATGATGTTATAATAACTAAATAAAACGAAAATATCATATGATTTCATATGTATATTATATATTATTTTAAAATACAGGCTCACGCGGCCAAACAATGAGTATACAACAAAAGGGAGGAAAAATAACATGAGAACTAGCGGTGTATTAATGCCAATCTCATCACTGCCATCACAGTATGGTATTGGAACTATGGGAAAGGAGGCAAGACGTTTTGTCGATTTCCTTGAGAAGGGAGGCCAGACATACTGGCAGATTCTTCCAATCTGTCCTACCAGCTATGGAGATTCTCCATACCAGTCATTTTCAAGCTTCGCAGGTAATCCTTATTTTATCGATCTGGAGCTTTTATGCAAGGACAAGCTTCTGACAAAGAAGGAGTGCGAGTCATATAAGTGGGGCAAAAAGCCACAGTATGTAGACTATGGCATCATGTATGTCAACAGATATGCTCTTTTAAGAAAGGCATATGAGCGTTTTTCAAAGAAAACACCGGCTGACTATGAAGCATTTTGCAGTAAAGAGGCAGAGTGGCTTGATGAGTACACACTCTTTATGGCATTAAAGGATGCCAATGGCGGAGTGGCATGGAGCGAGTGGGATGATGCTCTTAAGTTTAGAAAGCCTGAGGCTATAGCAGAAGCAAAGGAGAAGTATGCTGATGATATTGCCTTCTACAAGATGCTCCAGTATCTCTTCTTCAAACAGTGGACTGCCTTAAAGGCATATGCTAATGAAAAGGGCATAAGAATTATCGGAGATGTACCTATTTATGTTGCCATGGATTCGGCAGATGTATGGGCTAATCCTACACAGTTCTATCTCGATAAGGACTTAAATCCAATCGAGGTGGCAGGATGTCCTCCTGATGCCTTCTCAGCTGACGGACAGCTTTGGGGCAATCCTCTTTTCAGATGGGATGTTATGAAGAAGGACGACTACAGCTGGTGGACAAAGCGTATCAGTGCTATGGCAAAGCTTTATGATATAGTACGAATCGATCATTTCAGAGGTTTTGATTCATTCTATGCTATTCCTGCAAAGGATGATACAGCAAAGAACGGTGTATGGAAAGATGGACCTGGCATGGATTTATTCAACGTGCTTGAGAAGAAGCTTGGTAAGCTTCCTATCATCGTGGAGGACCTCGGCTTCCTCACACCTTCCGTAAAGAAGCTTTTAAAGGATTCAGGATTCCCTGGCATGAAGGTTATCCAGTTTGCCTTCGATTCAAGAGAAGACAGCGATTATCT
>OGYN01000160.1_pt1 | contig 62038 bp, 61 predicted proteins | sample 1576551 | NCBI WGS metagenome assembly OGYN01 (sample SAMEA3541589, study PRJEB24748) | human gut metagenome | biome: human gut; feature: human-associated habitat; material: faeces | place: China | collected 2012 | reverse complement strand
TCACGCAGGCTGTGGATACCACCGTGGCCTCCGGTGCGGTCATCCGCACCGACCCTGCCGCCGGTACGCAGGTAGCGGCAGGCTCTACGGTCATCCTTTATATCAGCCGTCCGCAGGTGTCCACCACCACCAAAGTACCCTCCCTTACCGGCATGAGCGTGAATGATGCCCGCACCCTGCTGGTGCAGAACCATCTGGGTCTTGGCAGCCAGAGCGAAGAATACAGCGACCAGCCCGCAGGTACGGTGCTCAGCCAGAACCCTGCGGCAGGTACTACCGCGAAGCTGAACAGCCGCGTAAACGTTGTGGTCAGCGCGGGCGCTGCACCGGTACAGGAGCCGGAGCAGCCCGGCAGTGACGGCACTTCCGGCACCACGGGTGAAGGCTCTACCGGCGGCGAGAGCACCAGCGGCAGCAGCGAGTCGAGCTCCAGCAGCAGCTCCACCGGCGGCGGTATTCTGGACTGGTGGTCCTCGCTGCTGGGTTGACGGAGGATGTGCATGAACGGTTATATTGTAAAAGGCATCGGCGGCTTTTACTATGTAAAAACGTCGGATGGCATCGTGGAGTGCAAGCCCCGCGGCATCTTCCGCAAGCAAAAGATCACCCCCGTGGCAGGGGATGAGGTGACGCTGGAAACCGAGAACGGCGCAACAGTCATTGCGCAGATCTCGCCCCGCAAAAACGTTTTTGTGCGCCCGCCGGTGGCAAATCTGGATGTGCTGTTTCTTGTGGCAAGCACCACCCAGCCCACCCCCAGTACGCTGGTGCTGGATAAGCTTTCCGCCATTGCGGTGGATAAGGGTGTACAGCCTGTGGTGGTGTGCACCAAAAGCGATCTTGCCGAGGCGGATTTTCTGGCTAACGCCTATGCAAAGTCCGCCCTGCCGTTTATCCGCATCGACTATGAAAGCGGCGCGGGACTGGACGAAGTAAAGCAGTGGATCAACAGCAGATTGTGTGCTTTCTGCGGCAACTCCGGTGTGGGTAAATCCACCCTGTTGAACGCATTGCTGCCTGACGCTGCCCGCGAGACCAGCGCCATCAGCCAGAAGTTGGGACGCGGCCGCCACACCACCCGTGAGGTGACCATCTTTGAAGCCTACGGCGGACGCATTGCCGACACCCCGGGCTTTGCCAGCCTGGAAGCCAACCGCGCCGGATTCATCTCCAAGGAGAATCTGGAGCACGCTTTCCCGGAATTTGGCCCTTATCTTGGTCAGTGCCAGTTTACCGGCTGCTCCCACCGCAGCGAAAAAGGCTGTGCTGTGCGGGCTGCGCTGGCAGAGGGCAAACTTTCCAAGACCCGGTACGACAGCTACTGCGCCATGTACGACGAAGTAAAGGATGTCAAGGATTGGCAGCGCCCGAAAGTGTAAAACGGAAGGAAGAATAAAATGTCCCGTTGTGTGATCCTTTCCGCCTGCCCGGTGCAGCCTGAGCTCAAGCACCTGCTGCGCAGCGATGATTTTATCATCGCCTGCGATGCGGGATACCGCAACTGCGAACGGCTGGGCTGCAAGCCGGATATCATTGTAGGCGATTTTGATTCCGCTCCCTGTCCGCAGCAGGATGCGGACGATATCGTTGTGCTGCCCCACGTCAAGGACGACACCGATACCGAGTATGCCGCAAAGCTTGCTGCGCAAAAGGGCTTTGACGAGGTGCTTTTGCTGGGCGCACTGGGCGGCAAGCGAGTAGAGCACACCCTTGCAAACCTGTGCACCGGCCTTGGGCTGGAGCAGCGCGGCATCCGTGCCGCCTTGCAGGACGAGCGTTCCCGCATCACCTTTGTGTTGCCGGGCGAGAGCCGTTGCTATCCCAAGGAGGATTTCTTCTACTTCTCGGCTTTTCCCATGGAGGGACACGCCGAGGGCGTGTACGAAAAAGGCTCCTTCTATGAACTGGAGGATGCCGTGCTCACAGCAGGCTATCCTCTGGGCGTGAGCAACGAGTACGCTGAAGGCTCAAGCTGCATCACCGTCAGCACCCGGCAGGGTGCGCTTGTGGTGGTGGAGACTATCGCAGATTGAACTATCGTCGGAACATTTTTGCCTGCCAGACGCTATAATGGGGTAAACATAAGCGAAAGGCGGGGTGGAGATGCAGGTAGTGGTCATTCGCAGCCCGAAAGCGCTGTGCGGCATTCTGCGCAAGCTGTTCGGCATCCGCAAAGAGAACTGAATCCATGAAAGACCGGTGTGTTGCAAAATTGCTGCACACCGGTCTTTTGCTGTCGGCATACCGCCGCCTGCCGCCGCATACACTCTTACGGAAACGGACAGGGAAAGGAGCGCACTGCACATGGAACTGAAGATATTCCGGGACACGCTGCCGCAGGGCGGGGCAGGCTGTACCGTAAAAGCAGAACTTCCGCTGGAGACCGAGATCCGCATTTCGGATGATCTGCCGCCGGTGGGCAAACTGGTCAAATGCTTTGTCCGCCCGGTGGTACTGCAGCGGCAGCTGCAGCCGGGCAGGCTTACCTTAGAGGGCTATCTGCGCTGCACGGTGTTTTATCAGAGCGAAGCAGAAAAAGGCCTGTGCCAGACCGAGCAAAAGCTGCCCTTCACCCGACAACTGGAACTGCCGGAACTTGCCTTTACGGCATGGACAGCCGTGGTGGAAGGGCAGACAGAGTACCTCAACACCCGCGCGGCAGACCCGCGCCGCATTGAGGTGCGGGGTGCCTATGGGTTGGTGGTCACGGTGCACACCCAGTGCAAGACCGAGGTCATCACCGCACTGGCAGATGGCGGCATCGAGCAGCAGCTGCGCACCCTGCAAGGCGTGCGCAGTGTGGCCGTGTTGGATAAGCTGGTTACCTTAGAGGGAGAGCTTGTCTTTGCAAAGCCCCCGGCGGCTGTACTGGATATTACCGGCAACGCCTGTGTGGCAGAGGTAAAGCTGCTTGCCGGAAAGGCTGTGGTTAAGGGGGAACTGCGGGTGCAGTGTGCATGGCGGGCAGAAGGGGACACTGCCCTGCAAAGTCAGGCGGCGGCGCTGCCCTTCCAGCAGGTGATAGATCTTGAGGGCATCACCGAGGACTGTCATTGCTTATGCGTGGCAGAGCCGGTGGGCTTTACCCTGTCGCAGGCAGAAAGCGCCACCGCCCAGCTGACGGCGAATGTCATGCTGCACCTACGGGCATGGCGCAGCTACCAGCTGCAAGTGGCGGTGGATGCTTTTTCTACCCGGTTTGAAACGGAGCTCACACCGCAGCCGCTTGTCACAGAACAGCTGCTCTGCACCCTGAACGATACCGCCACCGCCACAGGCTCCGGCCCGCTGCCGGATGCAGGGGCGCAGCTGCGGGCCTGCTTTGTGCACTATGGCCCGCAGCAGGCTGTCAAAAAAGGGGAGGGCTGGGCACTTGCCGCCAAAGCGGTGGTAACAGCCCTTGCGGAGAATACCCTCGGTGAGTTGGAAAGCTACGAGAAAACCTTGGAGATCAATATTCCTCTGCCCATCACGCCGCCGGAGGGAACGGTGCTTGTATCGGAATGCTGGTTGAGCACTGAGAACGTGCAATGCACCTGTGCGGGCGGCACACTGGAAGCTACGATTACTGTCCGGGCAGAGGGCGCGATTTTAGGCTGCACCACCAGCCCGGTCATCGGCAACATCACCCTTGGCGACCCGCTGCCCGATACCGACCCCGAGATCGCTCTGCGAATCTACTACGCGCAGGCCGGGGAGGAGCTGTTTGCAGTGGCCCGGCGGTTCCATGTGGCCCCGGCACAGATCCTTGCAGCGAATCAGCTGGAAGAGGAGCTTGCCAGTCTGCCGCAGGCACAGCGGCTGCTGATCCCGGTCACCTGAGCTGCAAACTTAACTGTACCCCTTTCCCGGATGGCACAAGCTGCCGCGCCGGGGAGGGGGATTCTTTTTGCCTGTGCCTGCGCAGAAAAAAGCGGCACAAAGAATTACTAAAAGTCACTATAAAAGGATACATAAAATAAAACGCATTGTCGATGTAAAATATCGTTAATATACATTTAGTATCTTTCGCAAGTGATTATAAATCAACGTACAAACTGCACTGATATCGATTTCAAAGCATGAGAGCACTTCAAAAATACGATTTGTATTTAACGCTTTGCAGACCATCCATGGATGTGGTATACTAAGGAAGATGCAAATGCAAACTACTACCGCTCGTCTGCTGTGTCCGGTGCACAGCACTGTTTCTGCCGGGAAAGCAGCACGGCGGGCGGCAAAATGATATCGCGGGAGAGTGGAATATTTGGAACTGGAACAGGCAAAAAAGCGTGTGGAAGAGCTGCGCGCAACTATTGAGAAAAACAACCGGCTTTACTACGATCAGGATGCGCCGGAGCTGGAAGATTTTGAATACGATGCCCTGACACGGGAGCTGAAAGAGCTGGAAGCGCAGTTTCCCCAGCTGGTCACAGCGACATCGCCCACCCAGAAGGTGGGCGGCACCGCCAGCAGCAAGCTGCCCAAGGTGACTCATGCCGTCAAGATGGAAAGCCTGCTGGACGCATTTTCCTTTGACGAACTGCGGGACTTTGACCGCCGCGTCCGCGAGGCCGGAGTAGAGCCGGAGTATGTTGTGGAGATCAAGATCGATGGCCTTTCCTGCAGCTTGGAGTATGAGAATGGACAGCTTGTCCGCGCCTCCACCCGCGGTGACGGCGTGGTGGGTGAGGACGTCACCGCAAACGTGCGTGCCATCCGCAGCATCCCCAAGACCCTTAAAGACGCACCGGAGTTTCTGGAGGTGCGCGGCGAGGTGTATATGCCCCACGAGGCCTTTCAGCACCTGTGCGCCGAGCAGGAATTGCAGGGTGCTGCACCCTTTAAAAATCCCCGCAACGCAGCGGCCGGTTCTCTGCGGCAAAAGGACGCCCGCATCACCGGCAGCCGTGGGCTTTCCATCTTTGTGTTCAATGTGCAGCAGATCCGGGGCAAGACCTTGACCAAGCACTCCGAAAGTCTGGATTACCTCAAGAGCCTCGGCCTGCCTGTATCGCCGCGCTACCATGTGGTGCATGATATCGAGGACGCTATTGCTGAAATCGAGAACATCGGCCAGAACCGTGCAAAGCTGGATTTTGACATGGACGGTGCTGTTATCAAGGTGAACGATTTTTCGCAGCGGGAGCTGATGGGTTCTACCAACAAATTCCCGCGCTGGGCCATCGCCTTCAAGTACCCGCCGGAGGTCAAGGAGACCACTCTGCGCAGCATCGAGGTTGCCGTTGGCCGCACCGGTGTGCTTACCCCCACCGCCTGCTTTGACCCGGTGTTTCTGGCAGGCACTACGGTAGCTCGCGCCACCCTCCACAATGAGGACTTCATCCGACAGTTCGGGCTGTGCATCGGGGACACCATTCAGGTGCGCAAAGCGGGCGATATCATCCCGGAGGTCATCGGGGTCACCCATCATGCAGAGGGAGCCGAACCCTACACTATGCCCACGGTCTGTCCCTCCTGCGGTGCGCCGGTAGTGCATCTGGAGGACGAAGCTGCCCTGCGCTGTGTAAACCCGGAGTGCCCGGCACAGGCACTCCGCAATATCATCCATTTTGCCTCTCGGGATGCCATGGACATCGAGGGTCTGGGCGAGGCGGTGGCCACCCAATTGGTGGAAAAGGAACTGGTGCATTCCGCAGCAGATATCTACACGCTGACCCGGGAACAACTGCTGGAACTGGACAAATTCAAGGAGAAAAGCGCAGACAATCTGTTACAGGCCATTACCGCCTCCAAGCAGAACAATCTGGATAAGCTTTTGTTCGGCTTTGGCATTCGCAATATCGGTGATAAGGCGGCGGTGCTGCTGGCAGAGCATTTCGGTACGCTGCAAGCCATCCGGGAAGCCACCGCAGAGCAGATCAGCCAGATCGACGGCTTCGGCGGCGTGATGGCGCAAAGCGTGGTGGAATTCTTTGCCAAGGAAGGCACCACTGACCTTGTGCACCGCTTGGCAGATGCAGGGGTCAATATGCAGTGGAAGGGTGAACCGAAGGGAGACAAACTGGCGGGAAAAACGCTAGTGGTCACCGGTACACTGGAGACCCTCTCCCGCAACGAAGCGGAAGCGCTGATCGTGAAAAACGGCGGCAAAGCCAGCGGCTCTGTCTCCAAAAAAACAGCCTATGTTGTGGCCGGTACGGCGGCAGGCTCCAAGTTGACCAAAGCGCAGGCGCTGGGCGTGCCGGTGCTGACCGAACAGGAATTTCTTGCCATGCTGCAGGATACTCCGGCAGAACAGGGAGCGACCTGAAGAACCTCCATGAATGCCGGAATATAAGTAATTTCAAAAGCTTCTGCAATGCTGTTGCAGGGGCTTTTTTGTTTTCTGATTCGCGGTTCTAAGAACGCACAAAGCGCATACAATGCTAGCACAAAGCTTTCGTGGAAGGAGAAACCAAAGTGGACGAGTATTACCGGGCTATCAGAGCCCTTCCCGCTTGGCTTGCATCGCCGCTGGCACAGCTGCCCGTACAAACGGCAATGCGCATACAGGAGCTGCGGCTGCGTACAGACTGTGCGGTCACATTTACCGTGCAAGGACGGCAATGCCCTGCTTCTGCACTGCCGGGCTGTCCTCCAATACTGGCTGCAATGCGACTGGACGCGCTGCAAATAGAGGAGATATTCTACACACTTTGCAACGGCTCAGTGCACACCCACGAAAAGGAGCTTGCTGAGGGCTACCTGACAACTGCTGTCGGCAACCGCGTGGGCGTGGCGGGGCAGTTCGTGCAGCGGGAAGGGCAGTGCATTGCTCTGCAAAAGGTCACTTCGCTCAACCTGCGGATTGCACGCAGCTGCAACATTCACCTGCCGCTGGAGCTGGACAAGCTGCTGGAACAGCACTTTACCGGGCTGCTGGTGGTGGGAGAGCCCGGCAGCGGCAAGACCACCCTGCTGCGCACCATTGCCCGGACGCTGGCAGAGCGGCAGCGTCTGGTGGCAGTGATAGACGAGCGGGGCGAACTTTTCCCGCCGGAGCAGTCTCTGCCGCCGCTGGAGCGCATTGGCGGGGTGGATAAAGCCCACGCCGTCCAGATGGCGCTGCGCACGCTGGCACCGCAGGTGATTTTGCTGGACGAGCTGGGCAGTCTGGAGGAAACGATGGCACTGGAGCAGGGCTTTTTCAGTGGGGTGGACTTTATTGCCAGCCTCCATGCGCCGGATGCTGCACAGGCACGATGCCGCCCGCAAGTACAGGCTCTGCTGCAACGCGGGATGCTGCGGCAGCTGGTCGTCCTTGCCGGGCGGGAGACGCCGGGCTGCATCCGGGAAGTGTGCGCCGTATGAGTGGCCTTCTGCGCGGGTTTGGTCTGATTTTGCTCCCATTGTGCGGCTGGCTGGCAGGGGATGCAGTACAAGCCAAAACCGCCCTGCATCTTGCTGCTTTACAGCGCACTATCGAGCTATTACAGCGCATCCGGCAGGAGATCCAGTACCGCCGGGCAGATCTGCAAAGCCTTTACCGGCAGCTTTGCCGCGAGGGGCTGTTAGCGCAAACTCACGGCGGCACATTGCAGCAGCTGCCTGCGCCGGAACGGTTCTCTGCGGCAGAGCGCGCCTGTTTCACAGAGTGTTTCGATGGTCTTGGCCGCGCAGAGGCCGCACAGGAATGCGAACGGCTGGGCTACTATACGGCGCGGTTTGAGGACTATTTACAGCAGGCGCGCCGCACAGCGCAGCAGCAGGCCGGTCTGTCGCACCGTCTTGGGCTGGCGGGCGGCATGATGCTGGCACTGCTCTTTTTGTAAAGGCTACACGGAACAAAGGAGAAACGGATGGATATCGAACTTGTGTTCAAAATTGCAGCTATCGGCATCATTGTGGCGGTGCTCAACCAGCTGCTCATCCGCTCCGGGCGGGAGGATCAGGCCATGATGACCACGCTGGCGGGGCTTGTGGTGGTGCTTTCCATTCTCGTCAAACAGATCAGTGCCCTGTTTGCCACGATCCGCTCTCTATTTGCGCTATGAGCGCGGCAGTTCCGGTGCTGGTGGCACTGTTGCTGGCAACCTTTGCCGGTATTCTGCTGCAGCGGTACTCCCCGGCGTTTGCACTGCTGCTTTCGCTGGGTGCTGCGGTGTGGCTGCTGCTCCGTCTGGCGCAGCCGCTGCGCGGGATACTGCAAGCATTGGTACAGCTGGGGCAGCGCACCAATGCACAGGCCTTTTCCTGCCTTTTGCGCAGCGCGGGCATCCTGTTGCTGGCAGATTACGTCCGCACCCTCTGCGAGGAAGCAGGAGCAGATACCCTTGCATGGTGCGCCGGGCTGGCGGGACGGTGTCTCGTACTGGCGGCAGTATGGCCGCTGCTGGAACAGATATTCCAGACGATCTGGGGGTTGGCGGGATGAAAAAATGCGGCCTTATCATTTGCATGGCAACGCTGGGTTTTCTGTGCAGTAAAACCGCTCTGAAAGCTGTGGCTGCGGAAGCTGCACCGTGGCAGACTTATCTTGACAAAGCACCTGTACAGGCCGAGCAGTTTGCGGCAGACCCGCTGGGCATATTGCTGCGTTTGTTTGCTGCCGAGCCAGTGCAATTGCTGCGGGAAGTGCCGCAGCAATATACCACTGTTCTGCTGTTTTTATCTCTGGCAGCCGGGCTTGCATTTCTTTTACAGGATACAGCCGACAGAGCACTGCTGGAACTGGCGGCTGCCGGCGGCTGCGGCGTTTTATTGTGGCAGGAACTGGACAAGCTTGCCGCTGCCCTATGCACCCGGATGGCTGGATGGAAAAGCTACCTTCTGGGCTTTTTGCCGGTGTACAGCGGCGTGCTGGCAGCTGGCGGCGAATGGAACGCCGGAGCTGCCGCAAATGGCTTTCTGCTCACGGTGCTGTGTTTTATCGCACAGGCGGTCACTCTCTGGCTGCAGCCGCTGCTGCGCAGCTACCTTGCCATCAGCATGGCCTGCGGCATCAGCTCCCGCAAAAGCCTGTCCGAGGGCTGCACCCTGACCGGGCGGCTGCTGCGGCAGGCCATCGGCTGGGCGGGCAAAGCGTTCGCCTCCCTGATGAGCCTGCAGCGCGTAGTCACGGTGCAGCTGGATCGTTCTGCCTCTCGTCTGGGACAGCTGCTGACCGGCAGCGTGCCCATTGTGGGACAGGCACTGAGCAGCGCGGCAGACGCAGTGCTGGCCGGGATGCAGCTACTCAAAAGCACCCTTGGCATTGCCGCATTGCTCAGCATTGGGGCAGAATTTGTGCCATTGTATCTCGGGCTTCTGGTGCATCTGTTTTTTCTGTCCTGCTGCAGCTGGCTTGCCGGGATCGGAGGGCTGGAGCATTGTCATAAACTGCTGCAATGCTTTGCCGAAGCCGTGCGCTGCATGGCGGCAGTTACAGCTTTGTTTTTCATGTTGTTTGTGGTGGGCATCGTGCTGCTGATGCTGACAGGAGGTGGTTAGATGCAGGCGTTTCAGCGGGCTGCGGCAGTGTTCTGCATGGCGTGCATCGGGGCGGAACTGGTCAGCCTTTTTGGCGGGCAAAGCTGGGCTGGCCGGTGCATAAAAGCCGTAGCCGGGCTATATATTTTAGCAGTCCTTCTTGCGCAGTTGCCGCACCTGCCGGGCAAGGTTACGACCGTTTTTTCGGGGAATACAGCCCCGGCGGCCATGTCCACTGCACAGCCGGATGCACTGGAAACGGAGATCCTGACTGAGACCAAGGCTCAACTGGAAGAGTATTGCACTGCACAGTGCCGACAGCAATTCGGGTTGGATATTCGTGTGACGGTCACGCTGAAAAAAGCCGGGCAGCAGGTCGTGGTAAAAAAGGCTGTTGCTGCCTTTCCGGCGGACTGCACCGCTGCACAAAAACAGGCGGTGCTCAGCTTTTTGCAGCAAACGCTGGGCACCGCTCCTACGGCGGCGGAGGAGAGCGCACCATGAAGAAGGATGAATTTCTTTCCGTTTTCCACGCTCTGCAAAACAGCAAAAAACGCACTTCTCTGGCGGTGGCGGTCGGCGTACTGGCAATGCTGCTGCTTTTGCTGTCGGAGCTTTTACCCAGCGGGAACACGCAGAAAGCGGCGGCATCCACCGCCCAGACAGTTGCCGTCAGCCAGTACCAGACACAGCTGGAACAGCAGCTGGAAGGACTGATCAGCCAGCTGCAGGGAGCAGGGCGCACCACGGTCATGGTGACCCTGACCACCGGAGAGGAGACCGTCTATGCACTGGACACCCAGACCGGGGATACGCAGCAGCAGGAGACCCATGTTCTTTTACAGGATGGCTCTGCGCTGGCTGAGACCACCTATCTGCCGCAGGTCTGCGGGGTCGCCGTGCTGTGTGAAGGCGGGGGAGACGTCCGGATTGCAGCCCGCATCACCGAGCTGCTGCATTCGCTGCTGGATCTGCCCACAAACCGCATCTGCGTGGAGCAGCGCAAGCGCTGAGCCGCTGCTTTTATCAAGTGCCGAAACAGTTTACCAAAAAGCCAAAGGAGGAAACGTTTTATGAGAGCACTTTCCAGAAACACCCGCAGGGTCACCGCTCTGACACTGGCGGCAGCGCTGGTCATTGCCGTCTACTTAAACTGGCAGTATGCCCGGGAGGATATCACCCCGCAGACAGAGGAAGACACCCTTATGGTCTCGGCAGAGCCGGTGGAAGCAGCTGCGGAGACCACCATCACGGATGCACTGCCCACAGAGGCAGAGGCAGCCTCGGGTGTCAACAAAAACTATGGCGAAGCGCAGCTGGTCAGCGTAGCAAACGACAGCGGCACCCGCTTTTTTGAACAGGCTCGGCTCAAGCGGGAAAAGGCACACGATGAAGCGATGGACACCCTGCAAAAGAGCCTGAAGTCCTCCTCCCTGACAGCGGAGGAGAAAAAGGAGTACACCGCACAAATGGCGGCAGGGCTGGAGGATCTGAATGCGGAAAATGAGATTGAGACACTGGTGCGCGCCAAAGGTTTTGCGGATTGCCTGTGCTTTTTACAGGCAGGGCGGGCAGACCTGACCGTGATGACGGCAGGCGAGCCTCTCACGGCGGCACAGGTGGCGCAGATTCGGGATGTGGTGATGAACAAAAGCAGCGTGACTGCTCAGAATATCACGGTGGTGGAGGTAAAATAAGCGTTCTTTATTTATGCTGACACCCCGGCGGCGCAGGTGCAGCTTTTCTTGCAGGCAGAAAGCCGTCTGCACTGCCGGGATGCCATTCCGTGCTGATTTCCATCTTCTTTTCCAAACAAGTATTGAAATTGCCCCTGCATTGATGGTATAATAACTCTATCAAAAATGAATGCTGCGCGCCTTTATGCACCGCACAAGGGCGCGTTTGAACACAAAAGGCAGGTACGGCGGAGCGGTTTCATCGCTTTGGAACCGCCGCCGGAGCAGCCTTTGGATGGAGGACAGCACAATGGATTTACAGAACATGGATCTTCAGGGCGGCAGCCTTCAGATTTCGACCGAGGTCGTGGGCAAGATCGCCCGTTGCGCCGCACTGGAAGTGGACGGCGTTGCCGAGGTATCCTGCGGCGTGCAGAACAAAAAGCTGAAAAGCCTGCTGGAATCTGCCAGCATCCAGCCGCCTGTGGCGGTGGAGATGCGGGACGGCACGGCCAGCATCACCCTGCACCTGATGATGAAGTTCGGCGCACGGATCCCCTCTGTGGCTGAAAAGGTACAGGAGAACGTCAAGTCTGCCGTGCAGAACATGACTAATGTAACGGTCAGCCGCGTGGATCTGGTCATTGCAGGCCTTGCAGAGGCGCAGTAACAAATTCGGCAAAAAATCATATCAGAAACGATCCTCCTCCCGGTACGCCCGGCGGGGAGGGTTTGTATTGCGAAAGGAACATTATGGAAAATATTCTGCCCCGTAGAGAAGCCCGTGAAAACGCCTTTTTGCTGGCATTTTCGCAGACCTTTGGTGACATTCCTCTGGCCGAGGCACTGTCCAATCACGCCGAGAACGACGAGGAGCATCCCGTGGACGCCTTCAGCCGTCTGCTGCTGAACGCCTACTACGATCATTCCGCAGAGGTGGATGACGAGATCCGCGCCCACCTGCGCAACTGGACCATGGAGCGTCTGCCCCGCGTCAGCCTGACCGTGCTACGTCTGGCCGTGGCCGAAATGCTGTTCGGCGGTGAGAACAAGCCCGGCGTTGCCATCAATGAGGCTGTGGAGCTGACCAAGAAGTACGGCGCGGGCGAGGACTACCAGTTCGTGAATGGCCTGCTGGGTGCTGTGGCACGCGACCACGGCCTGAGTGATGAAGCCGTCGCGGAGTCGGCTGAACAGTGAGCCGTTATACGCTCGGGGTCGATACAAGCAACTATGCAACCTCTCTGGCAGTTTTTGATACAGCCGGGGAGGTTGTTTGTGCAAAAAAGCGCTTTTTGCCGGTAAAAGCCGGGCAGCTTGGCCTGCGGCAGAGCGATGCGCTGTTCCATCATACAGCAGCTCTGCCGGAGATGCTGCAGGAGCTGGCGCAGGAATTCGACCTGACAAAAATAGATGCCGTAGGTGTTTCGCAAAAGCCGCGTCCGGTAGAGGGCAGCTATATGCCCTGCTTTCTGGCTGGTGTCAGCGCGGCGACTGCCTTTGCGGCAGCGCGGGATATACCGCTGATCCACACAACCCATCAGCAAGGTCACGCTGCTGCGGCACTGTATGCCGCAAAGGGCGAGGCACTGTTTTCCCAGAAGGTGCTGCTGTTCCATATCTCCGGCGGCACCACAGATCTTTTGCTGTGCGATCAGGTGCGTGCTATCACCACCCTTGGCACCAGTACCGATCTGTACGCCGGTCAGGCGGTGGACCGCGTGGGCGTGCGGCTGGGCTTTGGCTTCCCCGCAGGGGCAGAGGTCTCCCGCCTTGCTGCGCAGTGCGCCGAGGATATCCGGCCCAAGTCCAGCGTAAAGGGGCTGCAATGCAGCCTTTCTGGGCTGGAAAACCAGTGCAACGCCCTGCTTGCGGCCGGAAAAGCACCGGAATACGTTTGCAAGTACTGCCTGCTTTGTGTGGCAGATACTGTTGTCCGCATGACAAAGGCCGCGCAGAAGGAATACCCCGGTCTGCCGGTGGTCTGCGCCGGCGGCGTGATGAGCAGCGATATCATCCGCACATGGGTGCAGCAGCGGCTACCGCAAGTCTATTTTGTGCCGGGGCAGTATTCCAGTGATAACGCCATCGGCGTGTCTATTCTTGCTGCACGGGAGGCCGGTCTATGGCTGATGTGATCTCGGTCTCAGAGCTGAACCATTATGTCAAAACGCTGCTGGATGTGAACGACGGCTTGTTTGATCTTGCCCTGCGTGGCGAGATCGCAAACTTTGTGCAGAACGCCCGCAGCGGTCACTGCTACTTTTCTCTGCGGGATGAAGCTTGCAGCGTAAAGGCAGTGATGTTCCGCACCGATGCCCGCCGTCTGGCATTTCGCCCGGAAGAGGGGATGCGGGTGGTGGTGCGCTGCCGCGCTACCCTCTACGAGCGGGACGGCGCGTTTCAGGTCTATGTGAACGAGATGTTTCCGGATGGTCTGGGCGCAGCACAGCTTGCACTGGAACAGCTGAAGGCCCGGCTGGAAAAGGAAGGTCTGTTCGACCCGGCGCAAAAAAAGCCGCTGCCCGCATACCCCAAATGTATCGGTGTCGTCACCAGCAAAACAGGGGCGGCATTGCAGGATATCCGCAACGTGATCAGCCGCCGCTGGCCGTCCGTCCGACTGTTGTTGTGCCCGGTAACGGTGCAGGGTTTTGAGGCCGCCCGGCAGATCGCCGCCGCCATCCGCATGCTGGATCAGAGCGGACGGGTGGACGAGATCATCGTGGCCCGTGGCGGCGGCAGCAGGGAAGACCTGTGGGTGTTCAACGCCGAGGAGATCGCCCGGGCGGCATTTTGCTGTAAAACGCCGCTGATCAGTGCCATCGGACACGAGATCGACTACACCATTCTGGACTTTGTAGCCGACCAGCGTGCGCCCACACCGTCCGCTGCCGCAGAGCTTGCAGTGCCGGATCGGGAGGAGCAGCAGCGCATTTTTGAAATTATTAAAGAAAATATTCACAAAAATATACAAAAACGGCTTGCGTTGTGCTATAATGGTCTGGAGCAATACAACTTTTTGTTGGAGCAAAGTGCGCCGAGCAAAATCTTACAGCAGTATTCAAGCCGTCTGCAACAGGTGCAGCAGGCCATTCAGGCGCAGCAAAAAACGCGTATGAATGACAAAAATATGCAGCTGCAACATGCGGCCGCGCTGGCGGCATCGCTGGACCCATACCGCGTGCTGGCCCGTGGCTATGCCCTTGTGACCGATGCAAAAGGAAAGGTCTGTACCGTAGAGCGGCTGCAGCCGGAGCAGATCATCTGCGTGCGCAGCCGACAATATCAGGCACGATGCCGTGTGGAAACGGTGGAGGAGATCAATGAGAGCACCCAAAAGCTTTGAAGAAGGAATGGATCGGCTGAACACGATCCTTGCACAGATGCAGCAGGAGGATACCTCGCTGGCAGATTCCGTCAAGCTGTATGCGGAAGCGGCCTCCCTGATGCAGTACTGCCATGCAACGTTGGAAAAGACGTCGCTGCAGATCGAGGAGATCAGTGCAAAGATCGCTGAGACCGTAGAAGCCCCGCAGGAGCAGGAGGAAGAATAATGGAATACAAGGCGCAATATCAGGAATATCTGCTGCAAGCCACGGCTGCGCTGGATGCTGCCAGCGCCCGTTTTCTGCCCGAGGAATCGGAGGTATGCAGAGCTGCCCGTTACAGCTTACTGGGCGGTGGAAAGCGCATCCGTGCAATTCTGACGCTCAGCGTCTGTGATATGCTGGGCGGCGAGATGCAGGCTGCGGCGCAGTTTGCAGCAGCGGTGGAGATGCTGCATTGCTACTCGCTGATCCACGATGATCTACCCTGTATGGACAATGATGATCTGCGCAGGGGGCGGCCCTCCTGCCACAAGGCTTTCAGCGAGTCCACGGCAATGCTGGCAGGTGACGTGCTGCTGACCGAGGCCTTTGAGGTGATCGCCAATGCATCCGCTGCGCCGCAGATCTGCGTGGCAGCCGCCCGAGCGCTGGGCGCAGGTGCAGGCAGCCGCGGCATGGTCTACGGACAGGAGCTGGATCTGAAATATGAGGCATTGGCTGCCACTGAAGAGCAGTTACGTCTTATCCACCGCAACAAGACCGGTGCACTGATCAACGCCGCCGTTCAGATGGGTGCTGCTGCAGCCGAAGCAACGCCGCAGCAGTGCGAGATACTGGCCTCCTACGCATACGGGCTGGGACTGGTGTTCCAGATCGTAGATGATGTGCTGGATGTTACCAGCACCCCGGAGCAGCTGGGCAAGCCTATCGGCAGCGACAGTGAAAACGGCAAGACCACTTTTGTTACTCTGTATGGGGTAGACGGTGCCATGGCGCTGGCACAAAAGCTGAACGAGCAGATCTGCTGTGATCTGCAACAGCATTTTGGCGTAAAGGCGGCTTTTTTGCAGCAGTTGGCACAACAACTTCTGGTGCGCAAAAACTAAAGAAAAGGGAATACGGATATGCAGTTTATTCAAAACATCTTATCGGCCAATCAGATCTTGACCGCATCGCTTCTCAGCTGGTTCATTGCGCAGGTGCTAAAGACCATCATCAATTTCATTCTGCTGGGCAAGTTCCAGTTAGAGCGGATGTGGGGTGATGGCGGTATGCCCAGCGCACACAGCGCGACCGTCTGCGCCATGGCCATTGTTACCGGGCGCAGCGCTGGCGTTTCCTCGCCCATTTTCGCGGTTGCCTGCGTTGTAGCAATCATCACCATGCACGATGCTATGGGCGTCCGGCACGAGACCGGCGAACAGGCAAAAGTGCTGAACCAGATGATCGCCCAATGGATCGATGTAAACGAGAAAAACGCTCCCTTTTTGCAGAATATGCACCTGAAAGAAATGGTCGGACACACGCCGCTGCAGGTCGTGGCGGGCGTGCTGCTCGGCTCGCTGGTGGGTTTTTTGTTCCCGGTCGTGTAAAAAGCGGCAGAAACGCCCAAAGTACAAACGCATAAAGGACGTGTGAATATGGAATCGTTGTTGCTGGACAAGATCGATCAGCCCAGCGATCTTAAAAAGCTGAATACACAGCAGGTGAAAAAGCTTTGCACGGAGATACGGCATTTTATGCTGGAAAACATCTCCAAGACCGGTGGGCATCTGGCCTCTAATCTTGGCACTGTAGAGCTGACCGTAGCGCTGCACCGTGTGCTGGAAACGCCTAAGGATAAGATCGTATTTGATGTAGGGCATCAGTGCTATACCCACAAGCTGCTCACTGGACGCCGGAAGCAGTTTGATCATTTACGGCAGCTGGATGGTATTTCCGGCTTTCCGAACCCCCACGAAAGTGTGCACGATGCCTTTATTTCCGGACATGGCAATACGGCGCTTTCGCTGGCCATTGGCATGGCCTGGGCAAAAAAAATCAAGCGAGAGCCCGGGCTTGTGGTGGCAGTGATCGGCGATGGTGCCTTTACCGGTGGCATGGTATACGAGGGTATGAATAACATCGGCGGGTTGGACAATCTGCTTGTGATCCTGAACGATAACAAGATGTCCATCTCTAAGAATGTCGGTGCGCTGGCGCGGTATCTGACCCATCTGCGCACGACTACGGCCTATTATGATGCCAAGGATAATGTGCGCAGCTTTCTGGACGGCGTGCCATTGATCGGCACACCGATGAAAAAGTCGCTGATAAGCGCAAAAGCGCTGGTTCGCCGCGCTATGTACCATTCCACTATGTTCGAGGATATGGGCTTTGAGTACATCGGCCCGGTGGACGGTCATAATGTGGAGGAGCTGGAGCGAACCCTGCGCTCGATCTATCAGCGACCGGGTACGTACTTTTTGCATGTTGTGACCAAAAAGGGGAAGGGCTATCAGCCGGCAGAGATGAATCCTGGCAACTATCACGGTGTATCTGCCTTTGACCCGGACGGAATGCCGGACCCGGAGGTTGCACCAAAGGAGTCCTTCTCCACCGTTTTTGGCAAGCTGCTGGTGCAGGAGGGAACCCAAAACCCGAAGCTCTGCGCGATCACCGCTGCCATGAAGTACGGCACCGGATTGCAATTCTTTGCCCATCGTCACCCGCAGCGCTTTTTTGATGTGGGCATGGCAGAGCAGCATGCCGTCACCTTTGCAGCCGGTCTGGCCAGTCAGGGAATGCTGCCGGTAGTGTGCATCTACTCTACCTTCCTACAGCGTTCCTATGACCAGATCATCCATGATGTCAACCTTTTAAAGGAAAACGTGGTCTTTGCCATCGACCGTGCAGGCTTTGTTCCCGCAGACGGTGAGACCCATCAGGGCATCTACGATGCTGCCTTCCTCAGCCAGATGGGCATCCCGGTCTATGCCCCCTCCAACTACGAGGAGTTGCAATACTGGCTGCACTATTTGCTGCAGGATACGATTTCCGGCCCGCGTGCCATCCGCTATCCCCGTGGCGGCGAGAGTGCAAAGCTGGCGCAGTATCCCTGTACAAAGCAGGAATACGACTTTTTGCGCGAGATGCCCGGGGCAGAGATCCTTCTGGTCAGCTATGCGGATGAGTTGGAGGATCTGCTGGAAGCTGCAGACCAATTGAACGATGCATCGCAATATACGGATGTTCTGAAGCTTGTAAAGCTATATCCCTTTACAGATAAACTTATCGATACTGTGTCGAAATATAAAATTGTACTGTTTGCAGAAGAATGTGTTGCAGCTGGTGGTATTGGCGAGCATCTGGCCTGTGCCTTGCAGCAAAAGGGCTGGAACGGCCGCTTTTTGCACTGCGCTGTTCACACGGCCTGTCTGCCGCACGCGACTGTTCCGCAGATCAAGCAGTGCACCGGTCTGGACGCTGCGGATCTTGTGCAGGCAGTCCGGGCTGCCCTTATGAAAGGAGAAAACGAGCTGTGAAAATTCGGTTGGATCAATATCTTGTGCAGAACGGCCTTGTGCAGAGCCGGGAGCGCGCCAAAGCTCTGATCATGGCCGGTGTGGTTTTTGTCAATCAGCAAAAGGTGGACAAGGCCGGTGAGATGATCAAAGAGGACGCAGTGGTCGAGGTTCGCGGCCATGATATCGGTTACGTCAGCCGTGGCGGTCTGAAGCTGGAAAAGGCCATGAAGTGCTTCCCGCTTACCCCTAACGGCAAGGTCTGCATGGACATCGGTGCGTCCACCGGTGGCTTTACCGACTGTATGCTGCAAAATGGTGCAGTGAAGGTGTATGCCGTAGACGTTGGCTATGGTCAGCTGGCATGGAGTCTGCGGACGGATGAGCGTGTGGTGAACATGGAACGCACGAATATCCGCTATGTCACACCGGAGGATCTGGCAGAGCCCATCGAGTTTTTCAGTGTGGACGTTTCCTTTATTTCTTTGCATCACATCTTCCCGGTGGCACAGCGCATCACAACCCCGGATGCCATGGGCGTCTGTCTGGTGAAGCCGCAGTTCGAGGCAGGCCGCGAGAAGGTGGGCAAAAATGGCGTGGTACGAGACCCCGCCGTGCACCGTGAGGTGTTGCACAACGCCATGTCTTATGCTGCGGAAAACGGCTTTGTGGTGCGCGGGCTGGATTACAGCCCGGTCAAGGGGCCGGAGGGTAATATCGAGTACCTGATGTTTGTGCAGAAGAGCGACCAGCCCGCTGTGCTGGACGATGAAGCCGCCGCACAGGTAGTGGCAGCAAGCCACACCACGCTGGATCGTTAAGGCCCAGCCGTCAGCAAAGGAGAAGCCGGTATGACGATCTACATTTCGCCCAACCCGGGCAAGACCTCTGCCAGCGAGATCGCGCTGCGTGCGGCGCAGATCCTGCTGACCCACGGCGCAGCTGTACTGATGAGCGATGCCCTGCGGGAAGGTTGCAGCACGGCAGGGGTCATTTATCTGCCGCTGGAGCAGTGTCTGGAGCGTGCTGACGTGATCCTTACCATCGGCGGGGATGGCACTATCCTGCACGAAGCGAATCTTTCGCTCCGGTACGCAAAGCCCCTCCTCGGCATCAATCTGGGACGCTGCGGCTTTTTGGCTACCTGCGAGATCGGCGAAATGGAAACAAAGCTGGCTGCCGTGGCGCGGGGCGAATTTCAGCTGGACAACCGGATGCTTTTATATGCCCGGGTGCTTGGTCAGGACGGCTGGGAAGATCATGCCCTCAATGATGTCGTTGTGACTAAGGGGCGCTTGCAGCAGGCCATCGACTTCAGTATTTATTGCGATGATATTCTTGTAGAGCACTACCGGGGCGATGGCGTCATTGTGGCGACCCCCACCGGCTCTACGGCCTACTCGCTGGCAGCCGGCGGTCCGATTCTGGACTCTCAGACTAAAGGCGTTGTGGTGACCCCCATCTGTCCCCACAGTCTGGCCAGCCCGGCTATGGTGTTTGCACAGGAGCGCAAGCTGAACGTCTGCGTGGGACAGGTGGCAGATGATGAAGTATTTATCAGCTGTGACGGCGGTACGGGCTACCCCCTCAAGGCGGGTGCCACCGCAGAGATCCGTCTGTCCGATCAGAATGTCAAGCTTATTACTTTTGGGCGGGCAGACCAGTTTCAAGCCATTGACCAGAAACTGCGTAAAAGACAATAACACGGGAGGCGATTTTTAAGATGGCACGCAGCCGCAAAGAAGATACAAAAACAAAAGCGGAACGTTTGCAGACGATCCTGCGTCTTGTGCAGGAGCATCCCATCAGCCGGCAGGAGGTGCTGCTGGAGCACCTGCGGAACGAAGGCTTTGAGGTAACACAGGCCACTGTTTCCCGCGATATCCGAGAGCTGTGCCTTGTAAAGGCAGCCACCACCGAGGGCTACCGCTATGTTTCCAGCCGGAACGAAAGTTTCAACCCCAAGACCCAAGGGCGCTTTGAGACCATCTTCCACGAGTCCGTTCTGGGGGTAGATTACGCCGGACATGTTGTGTTGGTAAAATGCTATTCCGGCATGGCCAATGCTGCCTGCGAGGTTTTTGACGCCTTACAGTGGAAAAACGTTGTCGGCACTCTTTCCGGTGACGACACCTTCTTAATTGTTGCGCGCTCGGAGCGCGATGCTAAAACCATTTGTTCGGAGCTGACCCGCTATGTGGGGCAGAGATGACGGTAGGAGAACGAAGCCATGCTGAGCAGCCTGCAAATTGAAAATGTTGCCGTGATCCAGAAGGCAGAGGTGCACTTTGAACCGGGGCTGAATGTACTGACCGGCGAGACCGGTGCGGGCAAATCCATCCTGATCGATTCCATCAATGCGATCCTTGGCAACCGCACCTCTAAGGACTTGGTGCGCACCGGGGCTGCAAAGGCGGTGATCCGCGCCGCCTTTGAGCAGGTGCCGCCTACTGTGCTGGATAAGCTTGAGCAGTCCGGCTACGAGCGCTCGGAAGCACTGCTGCTCAGCCGCGAGATCACCGCCGAGGGCAAAAGCAGCTGCCGTATCAACGGGATGCCAGCCACGGCAGCCGTTTTGCGTGAACTGTGCGGTGGGCTGATCAACATCAACGGTCAGCACGATTCTGTGGGTCTGCTCAATCCGGCGCATCATCTGGGCATTCTGGATGATTATGCGCAGAACCGTACAGTTTTTCAGGAGTACTATACCCTGTACCGGGAACTGGTGCAGGTCAAGCGGGAGCTGGACGCCCTGATCACCGATGAGACTGAAAAACAGCGCAAGATCGACCTGTTGCAGTATCAGGTGCAGGAGATCGAGGATGCCGGACTGACTGCCGGTGAGGAGCAGACGCTGGAAAACCGCCGCAAGGTGCTGTCCAATGCCTCTGCCATCCGGGATCGTCTGGCGCAGAGCTATGCGCTGCTTTCCGGCAGTGATGATGCCGCAGGCGCGGTGGATCTGCTGGGGGAAGCCTCCAACGCGGTGGACGCCGCTGCGCAGTTGGACCCCGCGCTTACAGCCGCCGCAGGGCAGCTGCTGGACTTATACTATAACGCCAAGGATGTGGCCGCAGATCTGATCGGGCGGCTGGATGCCTACGACACCAACGATGCAGAACTGGATGAGGTAGAGCAGCGGCTGGATCTCTTGTATCGGCTGAAGCGCAAGTATGGCAGCACGGTGGAGGATGTGATTTCTTTTGGGCAGAAGGCCCGGGAGGAGCTGGACAACATCCAGCATTCCCAGCAGCGCTATGATGCCTTGCAAGCAGAAAAGCTGCGTCTTTACGCAAAAGCGCGGGAAAAGGCAGAGGCGCTGACCCAGACCCGGCTGAAAGCCTTTGAGGAACTGAACACCCGCATTTCCGGCACGCTGGACTTTTTGAATATGCCGGGTGTGCGTATGACTTTGCGGCACACCCGCGGCCCGCTGGCCAGCCATGGGCAGGACAGCATCGAGTTCTACATCTCAACAAACCCCGGTGAAGCGCCCAAGCCGCTGGCAAAAATCGCATCCGGCGGCGAGCTGAGCCGTATCACTCTTGCCATCAAGAATGCAATGGCCGATAAGGACGCTGTGCCTACCGTGATCTATGATGAGATCGACAGCGGTGTGTCCGGCAAGGCAGCCGGACGCATTGGCGAGGTACTGCGTCAGAGCGCACAGGGACATCAGATCCTGTGCATCACCCATACGGCGCAGATCGCAGCGCTGGCCGACTGCCATCTGCTCATCCAGAAGAATGTATCTAACGAGCGCACCTATACCGAGATTCATCCGCTGGACGAAAACGGCCGCGTGGAGGCGTTGGCACGTCTTATCTCCGGCGACCACGTTACCGAGCTTTCCCGCGCCAATGCACGAGAGATGCTGCAGGAGCGCAAGCACGGCGGCTGAGCAGTTTTTGCAAAAACATGGAAATCAACTTTTGAAGTTTGTCCCGAAGTAAAAGCCTTCACCCTTTGGGGGAAGGTGGCGCGTAGCGCCGGATGAGGGGGAACTACCCGTAAGCCGCCGCTTGTCTGCGCCCTCGTCAGTCACCTTCGGTGACAGCTTCTCCCGACCGGGGGAAGCCTTTAGAAGAAAATTGATTTCCGTGTTGCAAAAAAGACGGCTCTTGACAAGGCGACGGTCTTGTGATAGAGTAGGCATTGTTAATGGCGATGAAGGGAACAAGTACCCTGAAGCGTTCTGTCCAGAGAAGTCCCGGTTGGTGCAAGGGATCACAGAACGGCAGGGGAAATACCTCCCGGAGCTGCAGGCTGAATGTGCAAAGCTAGTAGGCTGTGCCGCGTGCGAGCGTTAAAGACGCAGGAGTGTCGCTCTACTCTGGGGTGCGCACTCGTAAGGCCGTTTCCGTGAGGAAACGGCAAACAGAGGTGGTACCGCGAAGTTATCTCGCCCTCTGCCAAATTTATTTTTGGCAGAGGGCGTTTTTGTTTCCTCTGCCCCAAAAACAGGAGGTTTTTCCCATGACGCTGTACGAAGAACTGAAAGCCCGTGGTCTGGTAGCCCAGATCACCGATGAAGAGATCATTGATTTGATCAACAATGGCAAGGCTACCTTTTACATCGGCTTTGATTGCACTGCCGACAGCCTGACCGCCGGCCATTTTCTGGCGCTGACTCTGATGAAGCGCCTGCAGCTGGCAGGCAACAAGCCCATCGCCCTGATCGGCGGCGGCACTACCATGATCGGTGACCCCTCTGGCCGCACCGATATGCGTAAGATGCTGACCAAGGACGATATCGCCCACAATGCAGCCTGCTTTAAAAAGCAGATGGAGAAGTTCATTGATTTCTCCGAGGGCAAGGCTCTGATGGTGAACAACGCCGACTGGCTGCTGGATCTGAACTACGTTGAGCTGCTGCGCGAGGTAGGCGCCTGCTTCTCCGTGAACAACATGCTGCGCGCCGAGTGCTACAAGCAGCGCATGGAGAAGGGCCTGTCCTTCCTAGAGTTCAACTACATGATCATGCAGAGCTATGACTTCTACTACATGTTCCAGCACTACGGCTGCAATATGCAGTTCGGCGGCGACGACCAGTGGAGCAATATGCTGGGCGGTACCGAGCTGATCCGCCGCAAGCTGGGCAAGGATGCCTACGCTATGACCGTGACCCTGCTGACCGACTCTCAGGGCAAGAAGATGGGCAAGACCGCCGGCAACGCTGTCTGGCTGGACCCCAACAAGACCAGTCCCTTCGAGTTCTACCAGTACTGGCGCAATGTAGGCGATGCCGATGTGATGAAGTGCATCCGTATGCTCACCTTCCTGCCGCTGGAGCAGATCGACGAGATGAGCACATGGAAGGATCAGCGCCTGAACGAAGCTAAGGAAATTCTGGCTTACGAGCTGACCAGCATGGTCCATGGCAAGGAAGAGGCCGAAAAGGCTCAGAATGCTGCCCGCGCACTGTTCAGCGGCAGCGCAATGGATACCGAGCACATGCCCAGCACCCAGCTGACCGAGGCTGATCTGACGGACGGTGCCATCGGCATTCTGACCCTGATGGTCAAGGCTGGTCTGGCTGCTTCCAACGGCGAGGCTCGCCGTCTGGTAGTACAGGGCGGTGTGCTGGCAGACGGCGAAAAGGTCGCCGCTCCCACCGTCAGCTTTACCGCAGAGCAACTGGCCAAGGGTATCGTTATCAAGAAGGGCAAAAAGATCTACCACAAGGTTACGCTGTAAAAAGCATTAAAAATTTATGGGTCAGAAACGTCCACAGGCGTTTCTGACCCATTTTTTATATTTTGGCGCGTAACAGCTGCTGCCCCGCAGTTACCCGACCGGAGAGCAAAGGCTCTATCCGTGCAAACCGGTTGCTGTTGGTCACGATCACCGGAGTGGTCAGCGTGTAGCCTGCCGCTGCGATGGCTTGCAGATCGAACCGGAAGAGCAGCTGCCCCTTCTGCACATGGTCACCATCCTGTACAAACAGCTCATAGCCTTTGCCCTTTAGCTCCACGGTGTCCATGCCAACATGGATAAGCACCTCCAACCCGTTATCGCACAGCAGGCTGACGGCGTGGTGCGTCTTGGCGATCTTTTTCACGATGCCGTCTGCGGGTGCTACCACCTCGCCGCATCTGGGCTCAATAGCGCATCCCTTGCCCAGCACCTCGCTGGCGAACACCGGGTCCTTGATCCGGGTCAGTGTCCGGATACGTCCTGTGACCGGCGCATAAAGCAGCTGTCCGCTCTCCGCAGCTTCCGAGGCAAGCGGCTCGTTTTTCTCAAAATGTGCAATCAGCCGCTGCCGGATGCTGCGCACGAGCGTTACGGGATCTTTCATTCCGGTTTCCTTCTTTCAGCAGGAAATTTTGCCTGTTTCTGCGCATTTCGCAAAAACAGGGCCGAAAGGAAACTTGTCCCCTCCGGCCCCGGCTGATTACTGTTACAGCTCGTATGCCTTTTTCAGTGCCTCATAAGCGGCGTCCTCGTTTTCAGCGTGGACGAGCAGAGAGATATCCAGATCGCTGGTGGTGATCAGCAGCACCTCAATACCGGCCATAGCCAGCGCATTCAGCGCCCGCGCAGCCACACCGCAGCTGGTGACCATATCCTCGCCGAACAGATTCAGCTTGGAATAGCCCACGCTGATCAGGGGAGAAGCCTTGGCGTCCTTGTCCAGATTTGCCGCCGAAATCGCCTTCATCACCAGCGGAAGATCGCTGCTGGATGCGGTAAAGCTGAAATCAATGGTAGTGCCATGTGGGGCGCTCTGGCTGATCATATCCACCACCACGCCGGTCTCTGCAAAGATATCCAGATAGCGGGACAGGCTGTTGCCCCGGAACGCCACGTCCTGCACGCTGATCATCATCAGGTCGGTCTCGATATTGATCTTCGATACTCCGTACATAAAAAGTCCTCCGTTCTGCCCGAGTTGCCGGACACCGCTCAATCATTTCACATTTTTATGTAAGTACTAAAAAGGATGCGCTGATATTATTTTGCGCAATTTTTTGTATCCTGTCAAGGCTGAAATCAGAATAATTTGCCCGCACACCATGCGCTGCCGCCAATTCCTGCGTATAATCGCGCAAAAGATAGGTGCGCACGTTGGATTTTCCGGCATCGTAATGGGTCACGGTGGGGTGCAGCTGCGGCTCAAGCACTTCACACTGCACCGAGCCGTTCGGCTGGATGGTCTTTTGCAGCTGCAAAGTCAGAATGGCACCCACCAGCTGATCCGGGCGGCTCTGGGTGCTGAGAAAATTACCCAGCGAGAAGGCGACAAAGCTTCGCCGCCCATCTGCTGCGGTCAGCCACTGGGCATCCTGCAATACATGGGGGTGGGTGCCCACAATGACATCCGCGCCCCAGTCTGCCAGATTCTGCGCCAGTGTGCGCTGGCTGTCCACGATGGCGTGGCTGTCCTCAACGCCCCAGTGCACCCCAACCACCACAAAATCCGCCTGCTGACGCGCCAAGCGCACCTGCCGCTCGATCACATCAGTTTGGCTGGTGTAGATGACATTGGCCGTCATATTCTTGTTCTGGCGGATGCCGTTGGTGTGCTCAGTGTAGGAGAGATACGCGATGGTGACACCGTTGACAGTTTGCAGCGGGATACGGTCGTAATCCTCCTCACCGCGCCACAGACCAGTGGTGACCACATCCTCCGGCATGGACTCCCAGAATTGCAGTGTAGCCGCGATGCCGGATGCGCCCTTGTCGTAGGTGTGGTTATTGGACAGGCTGAACACCCGCACCCCGGCGCGGTACAGTGCCCGCGCACAGTCGCCGGGAGTAGAAAAGCATGGGTAGGTGGACGGCGCAAGGGTGTCACTGCAAAGGGTCTCCTGATTGATCCAATTTACATCCTGCTCAGCATAGAAAGGCGCAATATGCTCATAACAGTAGTCAAAGCTGTACTTTCCAGCTTCGCCTGCCCGGCGGGCAGCCTGATTATAGATAGGCGAGTGGATCAAGTTATCTCCTGTTGCGGAAAACCGGATGGTTTCCACCACGGGCTGCGGTTCCGGTTCCGGCTCCGAGGTAGCAACGGATGAAGCAGGGGATAGCGCATCCTCCGGCGGCTCAATTCCGCCCACCGGTACATCTTCTCCCGGCAGTCTTGTCCAGATTCCCAGACACAAAGTGATCACGCTTACGGTCAGAACCGACAGCACCACCGCCCGGAGCGTTTGCTTTCGACCACGCTTACGGGCAGCCGGACGCCGCCGCTTTAAAGGCTCCTGCTTCATCGTTCACCTCTTCTCCCGGCGTATGCCGGGGCCGTTTATTTCTCAGAGGGCGGCGATCAGGTCGCCCATATCATACAGGCCCGGCTCCTTCTTTGCCAGATAGACCGCAGCATTCACTGCGCCGTTGGCAAAGATGCTGCGGGAGTAGGCGGTGTGCCGCAGGGTGATTACCTCGTCCGGGCCGCAGAACAGAACCTCATGGTCGCCCACGATGCTGCCGCCGCGCACAGAGCTGATGCCGATTTCCTTCGGGTCGCGCTTCTGACGCACGGAGGAACGGTCGTACACATAATGGTACGCGCCGTCATTTTCCTCGTTGATGGCATCAGCCAGCATCAGCGCCGTTCCGCTGGGGGCATCCAGCTTGTTGTGGTGATGCTGCTCCACGATCTCAATATCATAATTGATGCCCAGCACAGCAGAGGCGCGCTTGCACAACTCTGCCAGTACATTGATGCCCATGGACATATTGGCGCTTTTGAACACCGGAACGCTGCGGGACAGTTGCACTACCTTCAGCTGCAACTCCTCCGAAAGGCCGGTGGTGCACACTACGATGGGCAGCTTGTGGGTCTGGCAGTAGGGCAGTGCCTTTTCCACCGCAGCAGGGGAACTGAAGTCGATGATCACATCGCCCTTGCCGTTCAGTTTTTCCAGACTGTCGTAGACCGGGATGCCGTTCTGCTCGCCGTCTTTCATATCGATACCGGCCACCACGCGGCAGTCCTCCCGCTGTGCGATCATATCGCACAGCACATGGCCCATGCGGCCGCCAATGCCTTGAATCACGATCTCTGTCATTGTTGTTTCCTCGTTTCTATAACATGACAAAATGCCCGGAAGCTGAAAATTCCCGGGCATTCTGTAAGCTTTTTATTCCTTGATCAGACCGGCAGCCTGCAAAGCCTGCTCGATCTTTGCCTTGTGGGCATCGCTGGGCTCTACCAGCGGCAGACGGCATTCGCCCGCGTTCCAGCCCAGCACGTTCATAGCGTACTTGACCGGAATGGGGTTCACCTCGCAGAACAGAGCCTCCTCCAGCGGCAGCATTTCCAGCTGCAAAGCGCAGGCCTTGGCGGTGTCGCCGTCAAAGAAAGCCTGGCAACAGTTATGCACCAGCTCCGGCGCAACATTGGACACCACGCTGATGACACCTTTGCCGCCCAGTGCCAGCAGGGAAACCACCTGATCGTCATTGCCGGAGTAGATATTCAGCGCATCACCGCACAGTGCAGCCACCTTGGCCACCTGAGAGATGTTGCCGGAGGCCTCCTTGATGCCGTTGATGAGCGGGTGCTTGCTCAGCTCCAAAGCAGTCTCGGGTGCAATGTTCAGACCCGTGCGGGAGGGCACATTGTACAGAATGACCGGAATTCCGCCAGCCTCAGCCATGGCGGTAAAGTGCGCCACCAGACCGGCCTGTGAGGTCTTGTTGTAGTAGGGGGTGACCATCAGCAGGGCATCAGCACCGCAGGCAGCAGACTTTGCTGCCAGTGCGCAGCCGTGGTCGGTATCGTTCGAACCGGCACCGGCGATGACCGGTACGCGGTGATTGACCGTATCCACGGTGAACTTGATGGCGGCCAGCTGCTCCTCATCGGTCATGGTAGAACACTCGCCGGTGGTGCCGCAGATGATGATGGCATCAGTGTGGCGGGCGATCTGATCCTCGATAATGCGGCCCAACTCGTCAAAGTTGATGCTTCCGTCCTCGTACATCGGGGTGATGATGGCAACACCCGCACCGGTAAAGACAGGCTTCTTCATAGTAAAAAACTCCTTTGCTGCGTGTATCGCGCAAAAATTCAGGCATTAGTCCATATAGCCCTTCGCTGCCAGCAGTTCGGCCAGCAGCACAGCACCGCCGGCAGCACCGCGCAGGGTGTTGTGGCTCATGCAGGCAAACTTGTAATCAAACAGGGTGTCCTCCCGCAGACGGCCGATGCACACGGCCATGCCGTTCTCGGTGTTGCGGTCCAGCTTGGGCTGCGGACGATCCGGCTCAGTAAAGTAGTGCAGGAACTGCTTGGGAGCGCTGGGCAGGTTCAGTTCCTGTGCCGGGCCGCGGAAGTTCGCCCAAGCCTCCAGCATCTGCTCCTTGGTGGGCTTTTTGTCAAAGCTTACGAACACGGCTGCGGTGTGGCCGTCCGAGACAGGCACACGGAAGCACTGTGCGGTGATGACCGGCTTCTCGGCATTGACGATCTGGTCACCCTCGATGTGGCCCCACAGCTTCAGCGGCTCGCGCTCGCTCTTTTCCTCCTCGCCGCCGATGTAGGGGATCACGTTGTCCACGATCTCAGGCATCCGGTCAAAGGTCTTGCCTGCACCGGAAATGGCCTGATAAGTGCACACCAGCGCCTTGCTCACGCCAAAGTCCTTCATCAGGGGATGCAGGGCAGGCACATAGCTCTGCAGGCTGCAATTGGACTTGACGGCGATGAAACCGCGCTTGGTGCCCAGACGCTTACGCTGGGCGGGAATGATCTCGATATGGTCTGCGTTGATCTCGGGAACCACCATGGGAACGTCCGGGGTGAAACGATGGGCACTGTTATTGGAGACCACCGGGCACTCTGCCTTGGCGTATGCTTCCTCCAGTGCTTTGATCTCGTCCTTGGGCATATTGACAGCGCAGAAAACAAAATCCACCTGCGAAGCAACTTCCTCCACCTTGGAAGCGTCCAGAACGATCATCTTCTTCACGCTCTCCGGCATGGGAGTGGTCATGGCCCAGCGGGAGCCTACTGCATCCTCATAGCTCTTGCCCGCACTGCGGCCGGATGCGGCCAGTACGGTCAGCTTGAACCAGGGATGATTCTCAAGCAGAGTCACAAAACGCTGACCCACCATACCAGTTGCGCCTACGATACCCACTTTATACTGTCTATCCATTTCCAGCACCTTTCCTTTCAAAAAAACAAACAGCAAATCTTATCATTGTGCACAACACGGCTTGCAAACCGGACAGCAATGCAATATAATAGATACTGTTTATACAGATTCTATAATATCATTGATACGTTGTCCGTGTCAATCATCGGAAAGGCAAATGCACAGTATGTTAAAAAAAGATTTTTGGTATGATTTACCCAAAGAGCTCATTGCACAGGAACCTGCGTCCCCTCGGGATGCGGCACGGCTGATGGTTCTGAGCCAAAAGGACGACAGCATCCGGCACAAGGTATTCCGCGACCTGCCGGAATTTCTGGAGCCGGGAGATCTTTTGGTAGTGAATAATTCCAAGGTGCTGCCCGCCCGCATCGTGGGCGTCAAGCAGCCTACCGGTGCCGTGTGCGAGTTGCTGCTGCTGCGGCAGGTGAAGGGCGACCAGTGGGAGTGCCTGGCAAAGCCCGGCAAGCGGATGCAGCCCGGCACAAAGGTAAGCTTTGGCGACGGAAGCCTGACCGCTGTGGTGGACGAGACCATGGAGGACGGCAACAAGTACGTTACATTCTATTATGATACCGAAACGCTTTATGAAAAGCTGGATGAATTTGGCAAGATGCCGCTGCCGCCCTACATCACAAAGCAGCTGGAGGATCAGAGCCAGTATCAGACCGTCTACGCCAAGGAGCTGGGCAGCGCAGCTGCTCCCACCGCCGGGCTGCACTTTACCCCGGAGCTGATGGACACCCTCCGCGCCATGGGCGTCGGCATTGCCGAGGTCACACTGCACGTTGGTCTGGGCACCTTCCGCCCTGTACAGGAGGACGAAATCTCCGACCACAAGATGCACAGCGAGTGGTACTCCATCAGTGAGGAGACCGCTCGGCGCATCCGTGAGACCAAGGCCGCAGGCCACCGGGTCATCGCTGTGGGCACCACCAGCTGCCGCACACTGGAGGCCGCCGCTGCCAAGTACGGTGAGATCAAGGCTTGCAGCGGCAACACCTCCATCTTCCTGTACCCGGGGGTGAAGTTCAACTGCATCGACGGTCTGATCACCAACTTCCATCTGCCGGAGAGCACCCTGATCATGTTGGTGTCCGCTCTGTACGGCTACGAAAAGACTATGCACGCCTATGAGGTAGCCGTGGCAGAGAAGTACCGTTTCTTCTCTTTTGGCGATGCGATGCTTATTTTGTAATTACAACATAATGTTGCTACGATTATTCTGATAACTTGCAGGCTTGCGGCCTGCATCGAGGCTGCACGACTGTTTTCCGTGCACAGAAAGGAAAAGACCATGCCTTCTTTGACGACCTACACCCTGCTCAAGCAGGAACACAACGCCCGGCGGGGCGAGTTCAAAACCGTGCACGGCACGGTGCAGACCCCTGCCTTCCAGAACGTTGCCACCGCCGGTGCCATCAAGGGCGGCCTGTCGGCGCAGGATCTGAAGGATATCGGCGCGCAGGTCATGCTGTGCAACACCTACCATCTGCATCTGCGTCCCGGCGACAAGCTGGTAGCGGATATGGGCGGTCTGCACAAATTTACCCGCTGGAATGGGCCTATCCTGACCGACAGCGGCGGATTTCAGGTGTTCAGTCTGGCAAAGCTGCGCAAGATCACCGAAGAGGGCGTGACCTTCGCCTCTCATCTGGACGGTCACCGCATCTTCATGGGGCCGGAGGAGAGCATGCAGATCCAAGCAAACTTGGGCTCTACCATTGCCATGGCCTTTGATGAGTGCGTGGAGAACCCCGCCCAGCACGATTACTCCAAGGACAGCTGCGAGCGCACCACCCGCTGGCTGAAGCGCTGCAAGGCTGAGATGGCACGCCTGAAGCACGAGGGTATCTCGGTCAATCCGGATCAGCTTCTGTTCGGCATCAATCAGGGCTGCACCTATGCAGACCTGCGTGTGGAGCACATGAAGCAGATTGCAGAGCTGGAGTTGGACGGCTACGCCATCGGCGGTCTGGCTGTGGGCGAGCCCACCGAGGTGATGTATGAGATGATCAGTCAGGTGGAACCGCACATGCCCAAGGACAAGATCCGCTATCTGATGGGCGTCGGCACACCCGGCAACATCATCGAGGCCGTAGCCCGTGGTGTAGATCTGTTTGACTGTGTTATGCCCAGCCGCAATGCCCGCCATGGCCACCTGAATACATGGAGCGGCATCATTAACATCAAAAATGCCAAATATGAGCGGGACGAGCGTCCCATTGACCCCGCCTGCGGCTGCCCGGTGTGCCGCAACTATTCCCGCGCCTACATCCGGCACCTGCTCAAGGCAGATGAGATGTTGGGTATGCGCCTGACCGTGATGCACAACCTGTGGTTCTACAATCATCTGATGGAACGCATCCGGGATGAACTGGATGCCGGTACCTTTACCGCCTTCCACGACAGATATGTGAAGCTTCTGGATACCCGAATTTAAACTTTAGCCTTGCAACAAGACTGATAAGAGGGTATAATAGCATTATCTGAATTTTGAGAGGAGATTTTGCCCCATGCAATTTCTGACTACCACGTCCGAAGGCTACATCAGCCTGTTCTTCACGCTGGCACTGATGCTGGTTCTGCTGTACTTCATGATCTACCGTCCGCAGAAGAAGCAGGAAAAGAAGGATGCCGCTATGCGCAGCAGTCTGGAGATCGGCGATCAGGTCACCACCATCGGTGGTGTCATTGGCCGCGTTGTCGCCATCAAGGACGACACCTTTGTTCTGGAGACCGGCGCTGACCGCGTGAAGATCCGCTTCACCAAGTCTGCGATCTCTTCGGTCGAAAAGCTGAACATGGACAAGGCTCCTGCCGACAAGAAGTAAGCGTTTACACCGTGCATACATGAACCGCCTCCCTGCATAGACTATGTGCAGGGAGGCGGTTTTGTTATGTCTGAGTCTCGAGGTTTCCCGGTGGAGCTTCTTTCGTTTCTGCTTTTCGGGTTGCTGGGGGTAGCTGTAACGGCGGCAGCTTTGGCCGGTTTTGCGCAGTTGATGGCCGGGCAGGGCTGCTTCGGCAGTGCAGTGCCGATACTTGCCACAACAGCTGTGTGCATGGGCAGTTTGCTGTGTGCACTGGCGGCGGCGTTCCGTAAAAAGGCACACGGTCTGTTGACGGGACTGCTCCAAAGTACATTTCTGGCAGTGCCGCTGGCGCTTTCTGCTGCATGGAACGGCACCGCCGCCGAGCCTGCTGTGGTATGCCGCATTCTGGTGGTGCTGCTCTGCGGCTGCATTGGCGGGTTGCTTGGGGTCACCCTGCGCAGTCGCAGACACACGCTTCGTTGATAGTTCTGATAAAACGAATCCATCAGAGGGGAAAACAGCGTATGTGGATCTACGAACAAGAAAAAACGGAAGAAAACCTGTCTTTGCTGCCGCAGATGGTCAGCTTTTCGGCGCAGAAAACAGAGTCCGCTCTGCCGACTGTACCGGAAACTGCACCGGAACCCGTAGAGCAATTGCCGCAAAAAGAGCCCTGCATCCCGTCAAAGCGGCACGCTACCCGGGATTGCTGGCTGCTGGCTGCGGCCTTTCTGCTGGGGTGTACGGCAGCCGGTGTGTTACAGGCCGTATGCGATGCCCGGCAGACAGAGCTGCTGCGGTATTATCTGGAAGCGTGGCAAGGGCTGTTTGCGCCGGGCAGTCTGCAAGGGGCAGTACAGCTTTTCGGCATGGAATATCTGGCTCTCGGCCTTGTGGTCAGCCTTTTTCTGGCACTGGGGCTTTCTGCCCTTGGGCCAGTGATGATCTTTGGCAGCATGATGTTGTACGGTTTGGGCAGCGGGTTGCTTATGGTACAGCTTTGCACAGCAGACGGGTGGAAAACAATACTCTCGACACTGCTGTGGACAGGCTTGCCTGCGGCGGCAGCAAGTGGTTGTCTGTGCTTTTTCGGGGCCTGCGCTTTGCAGGTCAGCAGCCGGATCCACGCTTATTCCTTCCGCAAGCATCCCGGCGGACAAGCCCGCCCCGGAGTGCAGGCACTGATGGGGCAGTATCTGCTGACCATGGTGGTGCTGCTGCCGCTGTGCGGTGCGGCAGCAGGGCTTTCGTATTTGGGCAGTCGCCTGTGAACAGCATCCTTTTCTTGCGGGTTTTGGCGCAGTGTGTTACAATAACAAAAGACCATAATAAATGAGGGACAGACATGAAACTAAAATCCGTCTATGTATGCTCCAATTGCGGAGAGACAAGCCCCCGCTGGATGGGGCGCTGCCCCAGCTGCGGCAGCTGGAATACCATGAACGAGGACGTTGTAGCCGAGGCACCCAAGGCTGGGACTCCTGCTGCCCGGCAGGCTGCTGCGGCTCGTCAGGAGGGCGTAACCACCCTGACCGCCCGGCGGCTGTCAGAGATCAGCACCACGGAGGAAAAAAGCCGCATCCTGACCGGCATCTCTGAGCTGGACCGCGTATTGGGCGGCGGCATCGTGCTGGGCGGCGTGGTACTTTTGAGCGGTGAGCCGGGCGTTGGTAAATCCACTATGCTGTTACAACTGTGCGGTGCCATCTCCAATCAGCACAGCGTGCTGTATATCACTGGCGAGGAATCTGTCCGGCAGGTCAAGCTGCGGGCAGCGCGGCTGAAAGTGCCGCAGGATAACATCTTTCTGGCGGCGGAAAACGACGTAGACGAGATCTGCGGTCTGATTGAAAAGGAAAAGCCGGATCTTGTAGTCATCGACTCCATCCAGACCATGCGCTGCATGGATATCTCGTCCTCGTCCGGTACGGTCAGTCAGGTGAAGGAGAGCGCTGCCCGGCTGCTGGCAGTCGCCAAAAAGCAGGAGATTCCCATGTTCATTGTGGGTCATGTGAATAAGGACGGTGCAATTGCAGGTCCTAAGGTCATGGAGCATATCGTGGATACGGTGCTCTACTTTGAGGGCGACAAGATGCTGCCGTACCGCATTCTGCGGGCAGCCAAAAACCGTTATGGCTCCACCAATGAGCTGGGAATGTTCGATATGACCGGCACAGGGCTTGCCGAGATCGAAAACCCCTCCCAGATGCTGCTGGAAGGCCGTCCGCTTGGGGTTTCCGGCAACTGTGTGGCCTGTACCATGGAGGGCAGTCGTCCCATCCTGAGCGAGATACAGGCACTTGCCACCAAGACAAATTTCCCGGCACCCCGCCGCGCCTGCAGCGGATACGACTATAACCGCATGAATCTTTTGATCGCTGTGCTAGAAAAGCGGGCAGGGTACTTCTTTGGCAACCTGGATGTCTATGTCAATATTGTGGGCGGTATTGCACTGCGGGATACTGCCTGCGACCTTGCAGTCTGCCTGAGCATGGTCTCCTCGCTGTTGGACCGTCCGGTCAGCGATAAGCTTATCGCCATCGGTGAGGTGGGTCTGGGCGGGGAAGTGCGCAGTGTGCCCAACTTGGAGCAGCGTCTGCACGAGGCAGAGCGCATCGGTTTTGAGCGGGCAGTCATCCCCAAGCACAGCCTTGCGCATCTGAATGCTGCAGATTATCCCGGTATGAAGCTGGTCGGTGCGGCGTATATTGCAGATGCCATCAATGCGCTGAAAAATGACCGCCTGTGATGAAACGAGGAAGCCATGTCGATTTATCTGGATGAAAGAAACCCCGGCAAACACGCACCCTTTGAGGATGCTGCCCCGGATATTGTAGAATATGTGCGTTATCTTGAAGTGATCGCCGGCAAAAGTGCCAATACGGCGTTCAGTTATTACTGCGACCTGCGCTCCTTCAGCCGCTTTATGAAGCGCCGCCGCGGGCTTGTGACCGCAGATGCAGAATTTAAGGAGATCGACCCCAAAGGGCTGGATACGGCCTTCTGGGGCAGCATAACAAAAGAGGATATCTACGAATATCTGTACTTTTTAAACCGGGAATGCGGCAACAAAAAATCCTCTACCGCCCGGCGGCTGGCCAGCCTGCACGGCTTTTATGATTATCTGGTCAATCAGGTCAACCGCTTATCCGAGGACCCTACGGCGGCCATCCGTCCGCCCAAGCAGGATAAGGTCTTGCCCAAGTACCTGACGGCAGAGCAGTCCATCTCTCTCTTGGAGAGCACCCAGACCCAGAGCGATTTCCCGGAGCGGGACTACTGCATGGTGGTGCTGTTCCTCAACTGCGGTATGCGTCTTGCGGAACTTGTAGGCATGGACCTTGGAGATATTGACCTAGAGCAGCGGCAGATCCGCCTGTTCGGCAAAGGCCATAAAGAACGCATGGTCTATCTGAATGATGCCTGCGTGGAGGCATTGCAGCTGTATCTGCGCAAGCGCAACACCATGGAAGGGCTTTCACCCAAGGAAAAAGCGGTGTTTATTACCCGTATGCGCAAGGAGCGTATCTCAAACCGCAGGGTAGAACAGCTGATCTCCGGTGCTATGAAAGCTGCCGGTCTAAAGGGTTTTTCCACCCATAAGCTGCGCCATACTGCCGCTACGTTGATGTATCAAACCGGCAATGTGGATATCCTTACCCTCAAGCAGCTTCTGGGCCACAGCAGCGTTGGAACAACGCAAATTTATACGCACTTACAAGAATTTCAGGTGCGTTCCGCCATTGAAGAAAACCCGCTGGGCAAGGTGCTTCCCATCAAAACTGCAAAAGCAAGCTTGGATACAACAGAAGCGGCAGGGGAGACATCTGCCCAAAATACTCCGGCGGGAGAGGACGGTTCTGAGCCGTCTGGCCCTATGGCGTCCTTTGAGGGCGCTGCACAGGATGGCTTCCGGGCAGATATTTCGGCAATATCTGATGAGAAAGTCGACGATTTATCAAGCAATACTTAAACCCGCACAAAACGTCTAACTGAGACGATTCAAAGACCTATGGCGCGATCCGGCTTGGCCGGATAATGTCATGGGTCTTTATAATTTGCATTATAAGCAGTCAGCATCATATATGTAGGAACATCCATAGAAACAATCTGATAGAAACGCGCAAAGTAATGTCCACACAAAAACAAATGAACAACCACAGCCGCAAACTGTAAGTCCTAAAACGCAGCATGAAATGTTATAAAGCACGCACATAGATGTTTGCTGGAATAAAATAAATTACAAACGAACCGATGCAGCAGCGCATAGCACAGGAAGCATCTGTAAGCGTGAGACAAATAAAACAATAAAATATGATAAAAAGTGCAGAATGCGCAGATCGGTTGAACCAAGCCTAAAAATGAGCCAACCGAGGCAAAAATGCCAAAAATCCGGGAAATGGGCATTTTTCACTTCCCTAAGTTTCGCATAACGTGCATTATACGAAATGTTTGTAATCAAAAGAGAGAAGCTGCCCTTCTCTCTTTCTGTCAGATTTCCGGCAGCTTCTGTAGATGCTATTCAATTCGTACACGCCCACTTCTACGCCGTTGGACATATTACCAGTATGTTCAAGCGTGTGACTTCAGCCTGCGGCGGCTGTTTTGGTGCGTTACAGGTCCTGTTATAAAAGCGGTATCGTTTCTTCTGCTTCGGTGATGCGATGTTCATTTCACTGGAAGCGGTTCTGTGCCAAAGTATGCACAGATGGCTTCGTAATAAATGCGCGCCACAGTCTTGCAGCTCTTCTCGCTACCAAAGCGCTCTACATCCTCGGCATTCGTTACAAAGCACTGCTCTGCCAACACTGCCGGACAATCCACATCTTCCAGCAGCGTAAAGCTGCGCTCAGGCCGCACCTGTGTGTAGGTGTTCTCCACCAGCTGCTTCTGGTCGTTTTCCAGATAATAAATGTACCGCACTCCCCCTCGCCCGCGCAGCTTTGCACCGATGCTCTGCATTCCACCGGCCAGCAGTCTTGCAAAATAAAAGCTTTCCTGATGCCATGTACGTCCGGGCACTGCCGGATAGCATTCAAAGCCGGATGCCGTAGAGCCGTTGGCTGCGGAATTGCCGTGGATGGACAGCAACAGCTGCGGGTTTTGGGCACTGGCTGCGGCTGCACGCTGAGCAGGCGTGGCGGTTGCATCAAAGCTTTCCCGGGTCTGCAACGGAATGTAATTCGGGTCCTGCTCTAACCATTGAAGCAGCGCAGCAGCCGTAGCTGCGGTGACCTGCTTTTCCTCGACTACTCCCCTTGCGCCCGGGTCGCTGCCGCCATGCCCGGCGTCTATTGCCACCCGGTACGGCGGGTCGCCCACAGCAGGGCGAAAATCATCCTCTGCGGCCGAGACTGCAGGTTCTGCGGGCGCATTCAGTTCCAGCGCCGCCTTCCATAAAAACAGGCCGAAACAGAGCATCAGCGCCACAAAAACAAACAGCAAACCGTGTAAAAACCGGTTCCTCGTTTTGCAGCGGTGCGTTTTACGTTTGCTATGTTTATTTACTGGTCTGCGCTGACTGGTTGGCATAAAGCTTTACTTCCTATTCGTTTTTACATTCATAATACGAGTATACACGCCTTTTCCCTGTACTGCAACAAAAAAAGACTGCCATTTTTTCAAAAGACAGTCTTTACTGGGTTATTTCAGTTCTACAACCGTCACGCCGCTCTCACCTTCGCCGTAACGACCAAGACGGAAGCTTTTGACCATGCGGTTGCCACGCAAATGCTTATGGATGGCAGTGCGCAGTGCGCCGGTGCCGTTGCCGTGGATCAAGTAGACCACCGTCTGTCCGTTCAGGATGGCACGGTCAATAAAGGAATCTACCTCGGACAGCGCCTCGTCCACCGTAAGCCCCAGCAGGTTGCACTCCATTTTGGCGGTGCGCTGTACGCGCTCTACCCTGCCGTTGGGACGGTTTGTATCGCCGGTCAAACGGGAATACCGCTGCTGCGCCTTGGTCTTGGGCGCAGTGGGTTCTTTCACCAGCTTTTCCGGCTGCTTCAGGCCCTTGAGGGGTACCTTGGTCTTGATGATGCCGGCACGCACCAGCACATCGCCGTTTTTATCAGGCAGCGCCAGAACGGTGGCCAGCTGGTTCAGCTCTGCAATGCAGACCTCCTGCCCTACCTTTACCTCCTTCAGCGGCACAAACTCCTTAACGGGATTATGCACCACCTCAGTACCAGTAAACAGCTTTTCGGTCTCCTTTTTGGCAATCTCGCGGGCACGCTGCGCTTTCTGCTGGGCGCTCATGCGCTCGTCCTTTTGCAGCTGGCGCAGTTCATCAGTCAGCGCGTAGGCCTGCGTTTCCACCTGCTGTGCCAACGTACGCGCCTTGGCACGGGCAGCCTCCAGTTCATTTTCGCCCTGCTGGATCAACTCGTCCCGCTTTTTGCGGGCGGCTTCCAACTGATGAGAAGCTTCGTTGCGTAGCTGCTCCACTTCGTTCTGGCTTTCCTTCAGTTGCAGTTTCAGATCATCCAGCTGACCCAGAACCGCGTCCAGACGTTTATCCTCGGCAGACAAATGCTGCTGGGCAGCCTCAATGACGCGGCTGGGGATGCCAAGCTTTTCGCTGATCAGGAAAGCGTTGGATTTGCCCGGTACGCCCACGCTCAGCTTATAGGTGGGACGCAGGGTCTCCAGATCAAACTCGCAGCTGGCGTTGACCACACCCTTAGTCTCCAGTGCAAAAACCTTCAGTTCCGCATAGTGGGTGGTCGCCATCAGCAGCACATCACGGCGGCGCAGCTCCTCAATGATGGCAACTGCCAGCGCGGCACCCTCGGCGGGGTCGGTACCGGCACCCAGCTCGTCCAGCAGCACAAGGGTGTGCGGCATGGCAAGCTCCAGTATGCCGGTGATCTTTTTCATGTGGCCGGAGAAGGTGGAAAGGCTCTGCTCAATGCTCTGCTCATCGCCGATATCCACCAAAAATTCATCAAACACGCAGATCTCGCTGCGCTCGTCAGCCGGGATCAGAAAACCGCACTGCGCCATAGCACACAGCAGACCGGCGGTTTTCAGAGTGACCGTTTTACCGCCGGTGTTCGGGCCGGTAATGATAAGTGAATCATATTCCCCGCCCAGTGCAATATCCACAGGAACACACTTTTGCGGATCGATCAGCGGATGGCGGGCGCGAATCAGGTTGAAGGAAGAATCCGTCCGCACAGCGGGTTTGAAGGCCTTCAGTTCCAGCGCAAGCCGCGCTTTCGCCAGCAGGATGTCGATTTCCAACATGGCCTTGTAGCTGTACTGGAACTGCGGCTCAATGGCGGCCACCTGCGCAGTAAAGGCCACCAGAATGTGCTCGATCTCCTGCGCTTCCTGTGCGCGGTATTGCAGGATGCGGGCATTGGCTTCCACCACTGCCTGCGGCTCCACGAACACCGTAGCACCCGTAGAGGATACATCGTGGATGATACCGCTCACTTCGCCGCGGTATTCGCTCTTGACCGGCACAACATACCGGCCGTTGCGCATGGAAACCACGCTTTCCTGCAAGTATTTAGAGGTATCCATATTGCGCACCATGCTTTCCAGCCGGTCGCGGATGCTATTTTCGGTGGCGCGGATCTTCTTGCGCAGTTCTGCCAGCGTTCGGGAGGCGGTATCCGCCATGGCGTCCGGTGCCAGAATGGCACTTGAGATCTGCTGCTCAAGGCCCGGTTCTGGTGCCAGCGCGTAAAACAGATCATCGGTCGGCAGCGCGTCATGCTCGGAGGAGCCGTACCAGCTGGTCAGGTGCTGAAAATTGCGCAGTGCACCAGCCACCATCAGCAGCTCGCCCATAGAAAGCACACCGCCCTTTACGGCACGGGCGGCAAGCTGGCTGACCCCCTCTACCCCGCCAAAGCGTGGTGATCCGTTTTTGATCAGCAAGGTGTTGATGCTATCCGTCTGCTCCAGCGCGTAGCGCACCTCGTCCGGGTCGCACTGCGGCTCAATGGCCAGCAGCATAGTACGGGCTTCCTTGCATACGCAGCCCTCCGCCGCACGCGCAATGATCTTATCCAGTTCTAATGTTTTTAAGTAGCTTGTTTCCATACTTTTCCTTTTTGGTCAGGGCAGCACACTTTTCAAAAAAGCATAGCTCTTCAGCGGCTTATCCAGATGCGTCAGGGCATAGTTTTCAGCCACTGCGGAAAGCTTCGCCAGACTGCCCACAGAGATCTTAAATGCAAATATTTTTTTGTCCTCTACCAAGCAGATGTGGCGCAGTGCAAACAGCGCAGCCTTATCCAGATTGCAGTTCTTGCCCGCCTTTGCCGCACAGGATGCACAGAGCAGATGCCCTTCCTGTGCGTCCAGATAAAAGGCATCTCCTTCATCGTAGGTGCCGCAGTCCCGGCAGCAGACCAGCTGCGGCATAAAGCCGCACTCGCTCATGGTGCGCAGCTCAAATACCGCCTTGATCACCCGCAGGTCGGTGCGGTGCTCGCTGATCATATACAGGCTGTTCAGCACCAGACGCAATTCCTGGGCTGCTTCCTCTCCGGTAGGCGAAAGCGCAGCAGCCAGCTCAGTAAGATACATGGCAAGGCTTACCCCTTCAATGGAGGAAGAAACGCCATGGAAGATATTCTGCACCTCGGCTTCCCGCACGGTATACATATTGCGTCCGGGCACCAGCGTAAACTCCGAATAGCAGAACAGCCCGCAGGCGCTGAACAGCTTGCTTTTCAGCCGCAGACTGTTTGCAGCCATTGCTGTAATGACACCCAGCTTTGGGGTGAGGATCGTCAGAATGCGATCTGCTTCTCTATAACGGGTCTCCTTCAGTACCAGACCCATGGTCACAAATGGTTCCATCGTCCGTTTCTCCTGCCGGATGCTCGGCGGGCAGCTGCACCCGTTGTTTGTAATCGAGATAACGAAGAATATTCCCCGTGCAGGCAAAGGCCTGCCAGCTTGCGGCAGCATCCATCTTCAGCACTCCTTCCCTTTCCTGTGCACAGGCGGCTTTTGTATAGTGTCAGCCTGATTCTAGCACAGCATACAAGGGAAAACTGTCCTGCTTTGGCAGCACTCAACGGTTGGAGGGATTCTGCTTGAAACCGAAGTTGTTCAGCAAAAATTCGTTATCCCGCCAGTCGGATTTTACCTTGACCCAGCACTGTAGATTGACCCGGCATCCCAGGAACTCCTCGCAGTCGGCGCGGGCAGCGCTGGCGATTTTTTTGAGCATGGCACCACCCTTGCCGATGACCATTCCCTTATGGCTCTCCCGCTCGCAGTAGATGTTCACATCAATGTCGATCAGGTCTGTGCCCGGGCGCTCCTTGAAGCGCTCCACCACCACTGCAATGCCGTGCGGGATCTCATCCCGCATAAAGAGCAGTGCCTTTTCGCGGATGACCTCGGCCACCAGCTCTTTTTCCGGCATGTCGGTATAAGCGTCGTCATCAAAGTAATGGGGGCCTTCCACGGCATAGCGGCTCAAGGCATCGAACAGTTCCTCACTGCCCTCCTTGTTGCGCACACTGATAGTGTAGATTGCATCAAACACACCCAGCGCCTTCAACTCTGCCTTGCGTGCTTCCAAGTCTGCTGGATCTTTCACAAGGTCTGTCTTGTTGATGACCGCAATGGCCGGGCCGCTGCGGTGCAGCGCCTCCACAAGCGCCATCTCAGATTCGTTCAGCGCGCCGTAAGGCTCGAACAGCATCATGGAAACATCCACATCCGCAATGGAATCGCTGGCGGTCTTATCCATGCGCTTGCCCAGCTTGTTGTGCGCCTTGTGCACACCGGGGGTGTCCAGCAGCACATACTGCAGCGGCCCCCGGGTGATCACGCCGGTAATGCGGGTGCGGGTGGTCTGGGGCTTAGAGGTAACGATTGCCACCTTTTCGCCGACCAAAAGGTTCGTCAGGCTGGATTTGCCCACGTTCGGCCGTCCGATGACAGCAACGAATACAGAGGAGGTGTCGTAATGCTCCTGAACGGGTGTTGTAGTACTCAAAGCGAACTCCTGTCTTGTTTTTTATGTTCTGTTGCAGTGAAGGGATATCATTCCGTGTAGCTGACCGTGCGGGGCAGACCCAGCTGCAGCAGCACAGCCTCTTCTTTTTCGCGCATACGCATGGCCTCCAGACCACCGTTTTCGTGGTCGTAGCCCAGCAGATGCAGCATGGAGTGAACGGTCAAAAAGGCTACCTCCCGCTGCAGCGGATGCCCATACAGATTGGCCTGCTCCATGGCGCGCTCCATGCTGATGACGATATCGCCCAGCATCATGCAGCCGTTATTCTCGTCGATATCATACTTGCCGTTCTCGCCCAGAGGAAAGCTCAGCACATCGGTGGGCATGGGCTTATTGCGGTATTGGTTGTTCAGCTCGGCAATGGCAGCGTTGTCCACAAAGGTAACGCTGATCTCTGCAGGACGGTCAAAATGCTCATATTCCAGCACAGCGTTGCAGGCGCGGCGGATGAGGATGCGGAGCCCAGAGGGTACCTTGACAGCTTTCTGGGAGTTGGTGATCAAAACTTTGTTGGACATATCGGTCCACTCCTTTCAAAGGGTTTATTTAGAATTCTTTTTATTTTCTACTTCGGCAGCCGGATGCGCTGCGCGCTCGTAAGCCTTTACGATCTCCTGCACCAGCCGATGACGCACAACGTCCTTATCGGTAAAGTAGCACTGTGCAATGCCGTTCACATCCTTCAGCACCTTCAGCGCGTCCACCAGACCGCTGCGGGTGCTGCCCGGCAGATCGATCTGGGTCACATCTCCGGTAACGACCACCTTGGAGCCCACACCCATACGGGTGAGGAACATTTTCATCTGCTCCGGGGTGGTGTTCTGTGCCTCGTCCAGAATGATAAAGGAATCATCCAGTGTCCGTCCACGCATATAGGCCAGCGGCGCAACCTCGATGATTTGTTTTTCCACCAGACGCTCATAGGTCTCTGCACCCAGCATATCAAACAGACCGTCGTACAGCGGCCGCAGATAAGGGTCTACCTTCTGCTGCAGGTCACCGGGCAGAAAGCCCAGCTTCTCGCCTGCCTCCACCGCCGGGCGGGTCAGGATGATACGGGAAACCTCCTTGGCCTTGAAGGCCTTTACCGCCATAGCAACGGCAAGGTAAGTCTTGCCTGTACCCGCCGGGCCAACACCAAAGGTGATGGCATTGGAGCGGATAGCGTTCAGGTATTCCTTCTGTCCAAGCGTTTTGGGGCGAATCGGGCGTCCCTTGACCGTGACGGTAACAAAGTCCTCGGTCAGCTCCTTTACCCGCTTCTCCGCGCCATCGTGTGCCAGACTGATGCAGTAGTGCACAGTCTGATCCTCCAGCGGTGTGCGGTTCTCGATCAGAAGAAGCATTCCCTCCACGGCGCGGTTCGCTGCGGCCACGTTGGCAGGCTCGCCGGAAATGCGCAGCTGTGTGCCGCGGCACACAGCGGTAACAGAAAACTCTTTTTCCAACAAGCGAATATTCCGGTCGCAGTTGCCAAAAACAGCCGCTGCGATCTCTACACTATCCAGTTCAATACACTTTTCCGCCATGGAGCTCCTCCTGAATTGCAGAATTTAATGACTATATTGTACCACCAAAATCTTCAGAAGAAAACTATGAAAAGTGCACAAAATATTTTCCTGTGTTCCATCGGTTTTTCCATACGAACCGTAGTTTAAAGCTTTTGGGTGGCTTTTTTCTGAAAATGCTTGACAAAGTATATCGGGAGGCGATATACTCTTGGTACGATATATCGGTTTACGATATAAAGACTTCCGATATCGTTCATGGAGTATTTCAGTATGGAAAACCTTGCATTGACCGAATCAACCTATTATATCTTATTGTCTCTTTACCATCCGCAGCACGGCTATGGTATCATGCAGCAGACGGAGCAGCTTTCCGGCGGCAGAGTCCATCTTGCCGCCGGGACACTGTATGGTGCCTTGACCTCTCTATGTGAGAAAGGTTGGATCCGTCCCCTGCCCGCTGAGAGCGGCAGCCGCAAAAAGGAATACCAGCTTACCGCAGAGGGCGTACAGATTTTAAAACACGAGCTTGCCCGCTTGCAGCAGCTTGTGGCCAATGGTGAGAGCATCCTGAAGGAGGAAGCCTTATGAAGGAAAAGAAAACCGTTTTCAAGCTTTTCTTTGTGTGGGATTTTGAAAAAGAAGAGCGCTGGCTGAACGAGATGGCACAGGAGGGCTGGGTACTAGACAATACCGGTTTTTCCTTTTACACCTTTGTGCGCTGCGAACCGGGCGAATATATCATCCGCTTGGAGATGAACCCCAGCAGCGATTACCGCGCCTTTGTAAAGGAACTGGGTGCAGAATATATCGGTGGCTGTGTCAACTGGGTGTACTTCCGTCGGAAAGCGGAGCTTGGCAGCTTTGAGCTGCTCTCGGATATCGACTCCCGTCTGACGCATCTGAGCCGCATCAATCGGATGCTTTCCCTGATCTGTCTGGCAAACCTGATTCTTGGCATAACGAACTCTCTGGATCCGGCTCGCTACGGCTGGCTGAATCTGTTGTGCGCAGCAATGCTCTCCTATGCACTGGGGCGTATCCACGGCATGAAAGCAGCGCTGGAAAAGGAACGCAGTTTGCACGAATGATTTGTCAATCCCTTCTTCGCCACAACCGCAGAGAAAAAAGCGGCGTATCTTTGGATAAAAAGACCATAGCAAACCGTTCTCCATCGTGATACAATAGCAAGCGTTGTGTGCCGCCGCCCGGCGGCCGTTTGGACTGCTTGAACACAAAGGAGAAGGAACCATGGAACAGCTTTTTCTGATGCCCGGTGAAGAACGATACGAGCGCTTCAAGGATGGCAACGGTGTTCCTAAGGTACACTACTCCTACCGCTCTATGCGCGGTGCCTTCTTCGACTGCGAGAGCCGCAGTCTTGAGGAAGCCCAGCGTCTGTGTGAAAACTGGCTTGTGGGACAGGATCGCTGCTACCGCAACTAACATAGAACCATAAACCCCTGCCGTTTTGCAAAAAGAGTCTGCAAATACGGCAGGGGTTATTTTGTTATATCAGTTTTACAACCACACCTGCGCACAGACAAGTTCCAATACACTACCGGCGATGCAACGGGATTTATCCGAGATCAGGAAGCAGTTGGAAAGTTCCTCCCGCCGGGGGTCGATATCCGCAATCTTAAAGCCCGGTGTGACCGGATAGCCGCTGCGCAGCAATCCGCGCAGAATGCCGGGAATCTGTGCTGTGACCGGAATCTCTGCGCCCTCCGGGGTGCGGATGGTGGCAATGGGCTCACCCTTCTCTACTAAATCGCCAATTTTACGCACATTCATAAAAACACCGGCGGCCTGTGCATGGATCACCCGCTCTGCACCGTACCCGCCAATGACGCCGGGAATGCCGGTATTAGGGATAGCACTCCCCTCCCGGATGATCCTGCCAAGCCGGTGGCCGCGCTTGGTTTCTACCACGGCGTCCACGTCCTGCCCGGCTACAAAGCCGGGACCGAGGGCAATGGTCAGCGGTGCCATATTCCGGCAGGTGCCAAGGTTGCGCTTGGCCAGAATAGCGTCCACTACGACCTCCGGCTTTGCCCGGGCAATACAGGCTCCCTCCGGGTCAACGAGCACCGGAACAGCGCCCTGCGCCCAGACGGACTGTGCCTGCTCCAACGCTTCAATGCGGACAGCACACAAACCCTCAACAGTTGTTTCGCCTTCGTACACTGCTTCACACAGGGCCACCTGACGGCGGATGGCCGCGGGCTGTGTCGTTTCCAGCACCAGCACCCGCAGCCCGGCGCTCCACAACCGGTGGATGGTTCCGGTGGCAAGGTCGCCGCCGCCGCGCACGATAATTAGGGCGTCCTTTTTCATTTTGCTTCCTCCCCAGGGAAAAGTGTTTGCAATAGCACCTCCATAGAGCCGCCACAGGCAGCAACAGCCGCATCCTCGTTTTTGCCGTCAGCCGAAAGCTGCAGGCATTGCAGAACGGGCACAGCCTGTGCCAACAGCTTCTGAGCAGCCTGTACCGTGTAATGCTCCATAATGCCGCCGCCTACGCTGCCCACGGTACTGCCATCTGGTAGAATGAGCATCTTTGCGCCCACATCCCGCGGAGTGGAGCCGTGCCGCGCAACGATGGTAGCCAATACCGCCGGGGTGCGGGCTTTTTCTGCCTGCACCATCGCATCCAGCAAGGCGATGGGATAGCCCTCGGTCTGGGGGCGGGCATTCTTGACCTGCACGATCTGCGCCAGAATGGAAAGCGCGATCTCCGCAGCGGTCTGCGCCCCAATGGCAAGGCCGATGGGTGCGCAGAGTGCATCAATTCGCTGGCTGTCCAGCCCGTTCTCCAACAGCTGACGGCGCACCAATGCAGCACGGCCACGGCTGCCCATCATGCCCACATAAGCCGCAGGCTTTTGCAGAATCCGGGTCAGGCAATCCAGATCAAAAGCATGGGAGCGGGTCAGCACTGCAAAATAAGTCTCGTCCCCACCGGGCACATCCTGAAGTGCCTGCGCAAAGGGAGCGCAGAGCACGGTATCCGCTCCGGCGGCGCGCAGCTGCTGGGCAAATTCCTCCCGGTCGTCTATGGCAAGCACCGGCATGCCGAGAAGCTTTGTCTGCTTTACAAGAGCAGCCGCCACATGACCGCCGCCGCAGACTGCCAGCTGCGGCACGGCACCAAAGCGCTCGGCAAATACCCGCCGCCCGTCCAGCGTAAGAAAGCCCGTGGCAGTACAGGCTTGCAGAGCTGAAAGCTGGCGCTGCAAAAATTCGGCGCTCTGGGTCTGCCACACGGCGTTTCCATTCCGCAGCAACAGCTGACTGCCTGCCTCTGCGCCTTCCAGCACGGTAGCCAGCGTATAGCTGCCGGTCTGGTTTGTACTTTGCAGAACGTCTGCAAGCGTTTGTCTGTTCATTAGTGTTTTTCTCCCTTAATTATTGCTCCACAGGTGTTACCTTATCAAACTGTGTCTGATCCAGTTCTGTCTGCCAGTTTTGCCAGTCCTCCGGCAGCATACGCCATGCAAGCCCGCACCCTGCCGAGATCTCACGCGGCAGCGGAATCAGCCGCCCGGGCACCTGCCGAGCATTGCATTGCTTTTCCCACTCCATAGCCTCTAAGGTGGTACGGAAGGAAAGCACGATATAGCTTCGTTTTATTCGCATAAAAGCTCCCGGGCAAGTGCACAAACTGCCTGCGCTGCCTGCTGCACCTCCTGCTCCGTATTGAAATGGGAAAAGCTGAACCGTACTACGCCCTGCTCCACAGTGCCAAGTGCCTTGTGCATCAGTGGAGCGCAGTGTGCCCCGGCACGCACGCAGATGCCGTAGTCCTCCCACAAAATATCTGCCACCCGGGCAGAATCCTCCCGTCCGATGTTCAGTGCTACAATGGGCGCACGGGGCTGCATGGTCATATCACCGTATACCGTTACGCCCGGCGCAGTACGCACCTGCTCGTAAAACAGGCAGGCAAGGGCGTTTTCCCGGTCGGCAAGGCTTTCTACGCCCCGTTCCAGCAGCCAGCGCACCCCGGCACACAGCCCTGCAAGGCCGTGCACGTTCAGCGTGCCGGCCTCCAGTGCGGTGGGCATCTGCAAAGGGTGTGTTTCATCAAAGCTGTGCACGCCACTGCCGCCCACAAGGAGCGGCGCAATTTGTAACCCGGGGCGCACATAAGCTCCGCCGGTGCCCTGCGGTCCCAGCAGAGCCTTGTGCCCTGTAAAGCAGAGAGCATCAATGCCCAGCCGCTGCACATCAATGGGCTGCGCACCGGCAGTCTGGGCTGCATCCACGATCAGCAGCAGATCGTGCCGGTGCGCAAAGTCCGCTGCGCGGGCAAGGTCGGTGCCATTGCCAGTCACGTTGGAAGCCCCTGTCACCACCAGTGCCCGGGTCGTGGGACTCAGCAGCGTTTCCCACTGGTCGTAGCAAAGCCGTGCAGCAACATCCACCCCGGTAAAGGAAACCTCCACCCCCTGCGCCCGCAGCCGGTACAGCGGACGCAGAACGGAGTTATGCTCGCATACCGTTGTGATGACATGGTCGCCCGGATGCAGCACGCCGTTCAGTACTGTGTTCAGCGCCATGGTCGCATTGGCGGCAAAAACAATACAGGAGGGGTCTGGCGCATGGAAAAGTTCTGCCAGCGCCAGACGGGTGTCCAGTACGATCCGTGCGGCGTGAAGGGTAGGCTCATGGGCACCGCGCCCGGGATTGCCTGCTGTATGCAGCGCCTCCAGAATAGCCTGTTCCACCTGCGGCGGTTTATGCAGGGTGGTAGCTGCGTTATCCAGATAGATCACGGCTTTACCACGTTCCCGGCCTGCGTCAGTTTTTCGGCAATGGTGTACATGTTGGTCACACTGCCCACCGCCAGCTTCTCGGTAAGGCCGTAGAAATTCAGGCAGGTGCCGCAGGTCAGGATCTCCACGCCCTGTGCTTCCAGTGCCTTGAGATCTTCCAGCATGGCAGAGCCTTCACAGGTCAGCGCCGCGCCGCCGTTATAGAACAGGATCGTCTTGGGCAGCTTGTCCTGCTGGGTCAGCGCAAATACAAAAGCCTTGAGCAGAGTCTTGCCCAGCTCCTCGCTGCCTTCGCCCATCGTGGCAGAGGCAATCGCAACCACCGTATCGGTGCGGGCATCCGGTACGCAGACAGGAGTCTGCTCTGCCGGGGCATCTGCTGCTTCGCCCAGCGTGAACAGCACGCGGTATTTTCGTTCTTCCAGCTTTTCGGCGCTGTACTGATAGCCCTTCTGCTGCGCCATTTTAGTCAGGTTCTGCACGGCGATCTCGTTATCTACCAGCACATCCACCTGTCCTGCACCCTGCAGCTCGGAAATAGCCTTTTTCGCCTTGACAACAGGCAGCGGGCAGGCATCGCCCAGTGCATCCACTTTGATAAATTCAGCCATGTTGATTGCTCCTCTCATTTGTCTGTTACAGTGATCTCAATTTCCTGCTTCGGCAGGATCTCTCCCACGATGCTTGCGGGCAGCCCTGCGGCACGCAACGCCTGTTCCAGTGCCGCGGCATCCGCCGGGTCTACCGCCAGCAGCAGCCCGCCGGAAGTCTGCGGGTCGAACAAGACTTCTTCCATGGCAAAGCTTACGTTTTCAAACCGGACGAACGGCCCGGTATGGTTGCGGTTGCGCTGCCCGGCGGCGGTGTACAAAAACGCATCGGCTGCTTTTTGGGCACCCGGCAGCACCGGCACGGCATCCGCATGGATGATGCAGGAAAGCTTGCCGCCCATCATTTCATGCAGATGGCCGAGAAAGCTGAAGCCAGTCACGTCCGTAGCGGCATGGACGCGGTATTTGCGGCTGATCTCTGCCGCCGTTTTGTTCAGAGTGGTCATGGAGCGGATGGCTGCTTCCATCTCCTCCGGGGCGGCTTCGCCCACACGGTTTGCCGTGCACAGCAGCCCCACACCCAAAGCCTTGGTCAATACCAGCTTGTCGCCCGGCATACCAGTGTCGTTCGTATACATCCGGTGCGGGTCTACAAGGCCGGTCACGGAAAGGCCGTATTTCACCCCGCTGTCTGCGATGGAATGCCCGCCTGCAAGGCTGCCGCCGGCTTCTGCCACCTTTTCAGCCCCGCCGCGCAAAATCTCGCCCAGCACGTTCAGATCCATCTCCTCCGGGAAGCAGACCAGATTCAGGGCGGTCTTTACCGCGCCGCCCATGGCGTAGACGTCGCTCAGGGCGTTTGTGGCTGCGATCTGCCCAAAGGTGTAGGGGTCATCCACCATCGGCGGAAAAAAGTCCACAGTCTGCACCAGTGCAATGTTGTCCGTAATACGGTAGACTGCGGCATCATCCCGGCTGTCATAGCCGACCAGAAGATCCGGGTCTTTTTCGCCCCGAGGCAGCTTTTCCAGAATACGGCTCAGCACCCCGGCACCCAGCTTTGCGGTGCAGCCTCCCCCGGTACAGAATACGATCTTATCATCCTTGCTCATGCACGCTTCTCCTCTTCAAAATGCGTCAGCACACACGGAATGCCATGTTGACGCAAAAGCTGTTGTATTTGTATGCCCTGCTGCTGCAATTCCGGCGTATCGGTCTGGTTGAGCACGGCGTAAAACTGCCGGTCTCCCACCGCCTTGCGGCCACCTTGCACACTTGCAAGCAGCTGCGCCAGCATGGGCGGCGTAAGGGGCGCATCCGGCGCAGCCGCTAAAAACTGCGGACGGATGGTATCATAGCGGAAGCAGACCTCTCGCAAGGGCTTGCCCAACGCCGAAAGCCCTGCCACCGCCAAAACGGTATCGCTTTGGGGCAGCAACACCGGCTCGTGCGCCGCCGGGAGCTTGCAGGGGTGGTGCTTTGCCCCGTCCGCCTCAATGAATACCGCATCTGCCTGTGCCATCCGGCGCAAAAGCTGCGGCGGCGGCAGGGTCAGCTTCCCGTTTTCAGCCGGGGTTCCGATCACTGCATAGTGACCCGCTTGCCATAAGGCGGTAAGCACTGCGTCATCCGGTGCATAACAGGCAGCAGGCTGCCGGATATGGGTAGTCGTGGTCACAAGCACCCGCCAGCTCTTACGGGCACAGTGCGCCGCCATGGCATACAGCAGGGTCGTTTTGCCCCCGCCGCCTACCAGAGAAACGATATGCCCCTTCTCTGCCAGAAACGGAAACTCTTTTTCGTTCAGCATCTGCTTTTAGTGCTTGGCTGCAACTGCCATGGCGATCTGCTCCGGGGTGATGGGCAGCTCGTAGAAGCGAGTGCCGATGGCGTTGTAGATGGCGTCCGAGATGGCGGGCAGCGGCGTATTGATGACCACCTCACCGATGGACTTTGCGCCAAAGGGGCCGTTGGGCTCGTAGCTGTTCTCGAATTCCACATGGATATGGCCGATATCGTTGCGGGCAGGGATCTTATACTGGAACAGAGAGTTCTCTTCCGGGTAGCCGTTTCTGTCATAGGTGATGTTCTCGGTCAGGGTCATGCCGATGCCCTGCAAAATGCCGCCCTCTGCCTGTACACGGGTCAGGTTGGGGTTGATGGGGGTGCCGCAGTCCACGCAGGCGTCAAATTCCAGCACTTTCACCTCGCCGGTCTCGGTGTCCACTTCCACCTCGGCAGCACCGACCATATACGGCGGCGGCGACAAAGGCGAGGTATGAGTCTCGGTAAATTCCAGCGGGATCTTGTGGCCGAACTGAGAAGCAAATGCAATCTCGGACAGAGTCTTTTGCCGGGTGGGATTGGCGCTTTCAAACACGACCTTGCCGTCAAACTCTACAGCATCCGCCGGGCATTCCAGCAGCTCTGCGCCCAGTTTGCAGATCTGTTCCCGCAGCTTCATGGCGCACTTTTCAGTGGCCTTGCCGGTGACATAGGTTGTGCTGGAAGCGTAGGAGCCAGAATCGTAGGGGGAGGAATCCGTATCCGCACCAAAGACGGTAATGTTATCCAGCGGGCAGTCCAGCACCTCGGCGGCAATCTGCGCCAGCGTGGTGTCGCAGCCGGTGCCCATATCGGCAGCGCCGATCATCAGAGTGTAGAAGCCGTCATCGTTCAGCTTGAGGGTAGCGCTGCCCACGTCCATACCGGAAATACCGGAGCCCTGCATGGCCATACCCATACCCACGGCACGGATCTTGCCGTTGCCCATATCCCGGGCGGGATACTTGTGCTCCCAGTCGATCATCTCACGCACCTTGAGCACGCACCGGTCCAGTGCACAGCTGGTATTTACCGCACCGTAGTAGGCGGGCATCACATCGCCCTCCTGCACGGTGTTCTTCAGGCGCAGTGCAATGGGGTCCATGTTCAGCTTATGCGCCAGCTCGTTTACGGCAGATTCCACCGCAAACAGACCCTGTGTAGCACCATAGCCGCGGTATGCACCGGCAGACATGTGGTTGGTATATACCACATCACTGACAAAGCGGAAAGCTTCGGCCTTGCCGTACAGCGGGATGGACTTATGACCGGACAGACCCACGGTAGTGGGGCCGTGCTCGCCGTAAGCGCCGGTGTTGGACAGGGTGTACAGGTCAATGCCCTTCACAATACCGTCCTTGGTCGCACCCAGACGGACGTGCATTTCCATCTCATGGCGCGGCGAAGAAGCCGTCTGGCTTTCCACACGGCTGAAGATGAGCTTGGAAGGCTTTTTGGTCATCCAAGTCACAAAGGCCGGGTACACCTCGCTGACCGCAGTCTGCTTAGCGCCAAAGCCGCCGCCGATGCGGGGCTTGGAGACGCGCACCATGGACTTGGGAATGTGCAGTGCATTGGCGATGTTGCGGCGGGCATGGAACACGATCTGGGTAGAGCTGAGCACATTCAGCCGCCCATAAGTATCAATGGAACAATAGGTGCGGAAGGTCTCCATCATGGCCTGCTGACAGGCCTTAGTGTGGTACACATGGTCAATGACCACATCGCACCCGGCCAGCACAGCATCGATATCACCATTGCCGCATTCATCATGAGCGCAGAGGTTGCGCTTGTTGTCGGCGCCCACAGGAGCAAGGCTTTCCCAGTTATCCTCCGGGTGCACAAGGATAGGATTATCCTTTGCGGTGTGGAAATCCAGCACGGCTTCCAGCACCTCATAATCCACTTTAATGAGCTTGAGTGCCTTGTCCACGCACTTTTCATCCTTACCGGCTACAATGGCCACCACGTCTCCCACAAAGCGGACGTGGCGGTCGATCAGCAGACGGTCGTAGGGGCTGGCCTCCGGGTAGGTTTGACCTGCCTGCGTGTAGCGGCGGGCATCCTGCGGCACATCCTCCCAAGTGAAGATAGCCTCGATGCCGGGCACTTTTTTGGCAACAGCGGTGTTGATGCTGCGGATGATGGCATTTGCATGGGGCGAGCGCAGCAGCTTGACGATCAGGCAGTCCTGCGGGATGAGATCATCCATATAGACAGGCTGGCCGGTAACCAGCTGCATCGCGTCTTTTTTGCGGAACGGTTTGTTGACGGTTTTCACTGTACGCCCTCCTTCTGCTTTTTCCATGCCAGAAAGCTCATAATACCGCGCAGCTGACCCTCGTAGCCGGAGCAGCGGCACAGGTTTCCGGCAAGGTATTCCTTCACCTGTTCTTCGGTGGGGTACGGCTGCTCCCGGAATAAAGCCAGCGCATTCATAATAAAGCCCGGGTTGCAGAAGCCGCACTGCTCTGCGCCCTGATCTGCGATAAAGGCACCGAACTCGGCAGCCTCCTCCTGCAAACCCTCCAGCGTGGTAATCTTGTGCCCATCGGCACGGGCTGCCAGCACCGAGCAGGACAACACCGGCTTATCGTCCATAAACACGGTGCACAGACCGCAGTTGGAAGTCTCGCAGCCGCGCTTGACGCTCTTGCAGCCGTGTGCGCGGACAAAATCGATCAAAAGCATATCCGGGGCGATCTCCTCGGATACCCGGACACCGTTCAAGGTAAGTGTGATCTGCATTTACTTTTCCTCCTGCATTTTACGCTGTTCCAGCTCCAGCACCGCGCGCTTTGTCAGCACGCCTGCCAGATGCCTGCGGTATTCGGCGCTGCCGCGCATATTGGAGCCGGTAACGATCTGCGCCTTTACGCTTTCGGCAAACTGCGCGGCAAGCTGTTCCGCCGCAAGGGCAGGCTCTGCCGGGAGCTCGAACCGCACGGCGCGCAGCGGACGCGCACCGATCACGATGCGGTAATCTCCGGTCTCCATCCGGGCGGCGGCACAGGTCAGCACCGGGATATCGGTCTGACTGTTGCGCACAGACTGGTAATAAAGCTGCATCGGTGTCTTTTTTACGATCAGCCGCACCAGAACGTCCCGGTCGTAGGGACGCTGGGCATATTCCTGCAAAGGCAGGATGCCGCCTTTGTACAGCTCTACATCACAGTCCATGGCAAGGAACATGGTCAGCACATCCGAAAAGCCGAACCGGCTGTAAATGCTGCCGCCCACAGTTGCCAGATTGCGCAGCTGCACGCCCACGATATGGCGCACAGCCTCCCGCATAGCGCCGTGGGTGTAGGCGGCAAGCCCCGGGTGCTGTTCCAGCTGGCGCAGGGTGACCATAGCGCCGATGGAAAAGCTGTCCTCGGTTTCCTCAATGGTATCCAGCCCCAGACCGGAAAGGTCGATGGCGGTGCCTACATTGATGGTTTCCATCTTCAGCCAGATCATGCCGCCCAAAATGCGGTTTGGTTTTTTCTGGTTCAGCTGCCACGCTTCCTCCAGACTTTCTGCCCGCTTATATTCTCGGATCGTCATCATGTGCAGTACCTCTCTTTTCTATCGCTGCGATATCTCTGCTTTTATTTTAGCACAGCTTTCGGTATAATACTATTATAAAATGCTGCTGAAGGGGTGTATTTGAATGAAAAAGTCGCTTACGGTCGGCTGTGTGATCATGGCCTCCGGGCTGAGCCGCCGTTTTGGCGCGAACAAGCTGCTGGCAGATTTTTGCGGCCAGCCCATGCTCTGCCGGGCCTTTGCTGCTACCGCCACACCCGGTATCGCCGCCCGCATTGTGGTGACCCGCTCGGAGAAGGTTCAGGCGCTGTGCATGGCGCAGGGCGTCCCGGTGCTGCTGCACAGCCTGCCCGGCCGCAACGATACCGTCCGGCTAGGGCTTTCAGCGCTGCTGGAGCAGCAGCCGGAGCTGAGCGGTTGTATGTTTCTACCCGGGGATCAGCCCCTGCTGCGCCGGGAGACGGTAGAAGCCATGACAGAGCGCTTCTGCCAGGAGCAGCCGTACCCGGCAGAATGGCAAAAAGAAACAGAACGGGAGATCTTCCGTCTGGGTACCGTGGCCGAAAACGACCCGGCACCTCTTGTCGGAAGTCCCGTTCTGTTTGGAAGCAGCTTCTTTTCGGAGCTGCTCACCCTGCCGGAAAATAAAGGCGGCAACGTGCTGCTTAAAAAGTACCCTGCGCAGGTGCGCACGGTCTGCATTGCAGACAGCGCAGAACTGCTGGATGCAGACACCCCGGAGGTGTTTCAGCAGTTGGAAGCCATCGCCCGGCTAAAAAACTAAGGTTTAGAAGCTGTTTTCGTAAGCGGGGTTCAATGCTTATGAAAACGGCTTTTTACTCTGCCATATCGTTCTTGGGCAGCAACACGTTCAGCAGAATCGCCACAAAGGCGGCCGGAACAATGCCGGACTCGCCGCAAATCAGCTGGAAAGCCTGCGGAGCCTGTGCCAGAATACCGCTGTTGGCACCCATGCCATAGCCTACGCCCAGTGCCACGGAAACGATGGTCAGGTGGCGCGGGGTCATCTTTTCCTTAGTGATCAGCTGAATGCCGCTGACCACGATGGAAGAGAACATCATAACGGCAGCACCGCCCAGAACGGCCTGCGGCATGATGGAAATCAGCGCGCCCAGCTTGGGAATCAAGCCGCAGAGGATCAGGAACACGGCACCGGAGGCCAGTGCCATACGGTTAACCACCTTGGTCATGGCCACCAGACCCACGTTCTGGCTGAAGGAGGTATTGGGCAGCACGCCGAACAGTGCGGCAAAGGTAGAGCCGAGGCCATCACAGATGACGCCGCCGGACAGCTCCTTATCGGAAGGCTCGCGGTTCATGCCGCCTTCCATCACGCCGGAGATATCGCCCACAGTTTCCACTGCGGTGACGATAAACATGACCAGCACCGGCAGGATCGCACGGGCATCAAATACCACCTTGACCGGCATCAGCTTAGGTACTGCGAACCAGGAAGCCTGTGCCACCTTGTTCCAGTTGAGCACCCATGCCTTGGTGAACTCTACACCATCAGCAGTCACTCCGGTGGTGGGCAGCACCAGACCCATAATGAAAGCAACCACATAACCGGCCAGAATGCCGATGAGGATGGCAGAGGAGCTAAGGAAGCCGGTGGTCCAGTGCTTGAAGAACAGGATGACCACCAGCACGAACAATGCCAGCAGCAGGTTCTCCACAGAGCCGAAGTCCTTGGCCTTGTTGCCGCCGCCAAAGGAGTTGATGCCTACCGAGATCAGCGAAAGGCCGATGGAAAGCACCACCGTACCGGTGACCACCGGCGGGAAGAACTTGCGCAGAGGCTTCAGGAAGAAGCCCAGCACGCTTTCAAAAACACCGCCGATGATGGAGGCGCCCATAATCGCGCCATAGGCCAGCACACCGCCGCCCATCGTGCCCACAACGCTGTTGAACACGCCGATAAAGCCGGAACTGGTACCCATGATGATAGGCACTGCGCCGCCCACGGGTCCGATGGTGAACAGCTGCACCAGCGTGACGATACCTGCCACGAACATGGCACTCTGCAGCAGGGTGACCTGCAGGTCTGCGAACTCGCCGCCTGCAATGCCGCAGGCACTGGTGATGATCAGCAGCGGGGTCAGGTTGCCCACGAACATGGCGCAGACATGCTGCAAGCCCAGCGGGATCGCCTGCCGCAGGGACATTTTGGCTTCAAACTGATAAGCCGCTTCTTCAAGCTTGACTTCCTTCAAAAATTCCACTCTCCTCAAGGTTTTAAAGGTTTATGCGGTTCGGATGCTTTGCAAAAAAGCGAAAATATTATAGCAAAATGCAGATAAGATGTAAAATAAGTATGACTTTTTATATGAAGAAATGCTGCATCCTTTAAGTGAACTTTTCTTCGGCAGGCAAGCAAAAAAGCAGGATTTCCGCATGATTTGTCCAGCCCTTCCGGGTGGGCATCATACAGAATCCCCTGCTTTTTTCGTGCTTTTCTCTGTTTTTTGTGCGATACGGAAAAATTTGCGCTTCTGCGGTCAGAGCAGTCCATAATCCCGCAAACAGCGCGTCAGCCCTGCCTGTGTAGTGTCAAATACGATGCCATGCGCCCGCAGCTTGCTGCAATCCATCGCAAGGTTCCGTGCCCAGTCAGCTTCCTGAATATCGACCGTGATCCCCAGTGTCTCAGCAAACTGCCGGGCGGTCAGTACCATGTTTTTGGTGTTTTCGCTGCCAAAGTTGTAGACCCCGCCGGGCAGGGTCAAGGCAGCTTCCAACAGCGCCACCGCCTGCCGGACGTAGGTGATGCCCCGGAAATCCCGAACAGAAAAGCGGACGGATTCCCCCCGCTGTGCCGCAAGCAAAAGATTCAGCGGCAGATTGCCCCGGATGGGCAGCCGGTAGCTCGGCAGGTCGTACATCCATGTGGCGCGCAGCAGTACAGCGCTCGGGCAGAGCGCCTGCACCCGCTGCTCCATTTCCAGCTTGCCCTGCCCATACACATTGGCAGGCTGCAGCGGAATGTTCTCCGGCAGCGGGCCGGACTGCTCTATACCGGCATAGACCTGATCCGAACTGAAGGCCACCAGCTTTGCACCGGTCTCAGCTGCGACACGGGCAAGCCAGACCGGCAGCTCCACATTGGCGCGGTAAGCCTGCTCCGGGTGATCGGCACAATAGCCGGTATCCGAAATGGCTGCAGTGTGCAGAATGACATCCGGGCGCTGCTGCAAAACAGCCTGCCGCACGGCGTCCTCCCCTGCTGTTGCCAGAAAGCCTTTTGGAAAGGTGCACAACTCGTAACGCCCCGCCCATTGCTGCACCACGCGGGAGCCCACAAAGCCGCCTGCACCGGTTACAAGGATCTTCTTCATTTTGTTCTCCCGCTATAAGGTCTCAGATAAAAAATTCCAGCACGAACACCACGGCACAGCAGCCCGCAGCCACCTGAAACAGACTGGCTCCAAACCATGCGGCGGCAATGCCCACCACCAACGCAACAGCACCGGCTGCCGGGCTCTGCGTTGCCTGAATGATGGCAGGGAAAGTCATCACAGCCAGCGTCACATACGGCACATAGTACAAAAACGACTGGATAAAGCGGTTTTTGATCGGTTTGCGGATCAGCGTCAGCGGCAGGATGCGGATGGCATAGGACACCAGCGCCATGACTGCAATATAGATATAATTGTTATGCGTCATCTTCGTTTTCCTCCTGCCTGACCGGGAACAGCACCGCTGCTGCGCCGGAGATCGCCACCGTTAAAAGAATGGTGCGGGTTCCCTCGGAGAGCACCGAGATACCCGGCAGATAGCTGCACAGAAAGCTCAGCGCAAAGCTGATGACGACCAGCACCGCAACAATCCGATCCTTGCGAGCCGGCGGGATGATGATGGCCAAAAACATTCCGTAAAGTGCCACGCTCAGGGCGCTGACTACCCGCAGCGGCAGCAGGTTGCCCGCTATAATGCCCAGCGCCGTACCGGAAGCCCAAGCCGGTGCCGCCAGCAGGATAGCGCCATAGGTATAGTACGGGTTCAGGTTGCCCGGGCGGGCGATGGTAATGCCGAACAGCTCGTCTGTGACATCATAGCCGATAAGCAGCCGATGCCAGAAGGGCGTTTCCGGAGCAAAGCGCTGTGCCAGTGCACAGCTCATCAGCAGATACCGCGCATTGGCGATCAAGGTGATGACCGCCACCTCAAAATAGGTGGCATTTGCCATAATCAGTGCAAATGCGGCATATTCTCCTGCGGAGGCGTTGTTCAGTAAACTGACAAGAAACCCCTGAAACGGCGTAAAACCCGCCTTGCGCGCCGCGATGCCCAGTGAAAATGATACCGCAAAATAGCCCAGCGCAATGGGCACGCCATCCCGCATTCCATCGCAGAACACCTTGCGACTGAACTGATCCGCCCTTCCCGTTTGGACGAGCTGCGGCTCCAAAAGCCTCTGCTTCGATTCCATAGTTGATACTTCCCCTTTCCTATTTTGCAAACAGCGGATTCTATTATACTCCCCTGCGGGCGGAGAAGGAAGGGGTTTTCAGGCTTTTTTGTGTAAAATACTGCGGTCAAAAGGCTTCGGGGGAGCGCTGATATAGGAGACGCTTTGAACGTTATGGCTTGTTTGATCGTGCCGGAAGATAAAAACACCCCGGAAGGTTTCGTTTTCACGGAGCCCTCCGGGGTGATGGTGCTATTGGGGATTACTCGAGCTCGGTAAGTTTATTTCTTTACTAAGCAAATTTGTTTAGTTCGTCTGTTCTTGGATGTTCACTTTTCCATGAGATTGCCGTGGTAGATGCGGCTTGCTGATTTTTTAGTATCAGGATAGTATCACACAACCAGCGGAAGCTCTGTGAGTATTATAACGTATTTACGTTCAGGATGCAACTGTCTTTTAAAACCACTGCTGTATTCAAAACGGTCATCCTTACGATGCCCTATACTGCTTTTCGTCATAGTATTTTTTCATGCCTTCAAGAAGACCTTCTAAAAACAGTACTGTTTGCTCTTTAATATTCCACAGTTCATCAATGCTATAGTCTCTGCCACATTCAGCAAAAGATAATGTTCCGTGCGCTAAATCGTTACGTTTTTCCTTCACCGTTCCAAGAACTGTCCCTCCATGGCTTCCTTCCTTGGCTCTAAAGTGTATACCATGCTCACTACAGACATTTCGAATTTGTTGCGCGTCTAGGTTTCCACTAATATCTGTCGCCTTTCTATCCAACTCAATTATTTCCCCTGTAAGTATTGAATTCACAATTTCAAGCGCTTTTCCTTTATATGAATTATAATGTGCTTGCTGGTCATACACTTGCCTAAATTTGTAAGAAAACCAAATATCTTTTATTTCGTTACGTACCCCAGCATACGTCAATCCTTCCTGCCTCACTCTGTCATATATTTCAAGAATTCCTCCCATAACAGTAGATTCAACCAAATTATAAATCATCAAGAGCGTATTTACCTTAAGGATTTTAATGAAATTATCATTATAATAATGCTGTGCATTCTCTGTTCTTTGAAATGATTCACTATCCAATTCTTTAAGAGCCTCGAAATAAAGGTTTATTTCTTCAACACGTTCATTGAACATTTCATAAATAGCTTGCATTATTCCATACCTGTAAGAAGCATTTTTTTGACATAGAGAATTCTTCCGCTTACTCTCGCCGGCGAATTACTTGCATGTGTTGTTGTGTGAATTTTAAATTCTTTAGAATCAAGCCATTTCATTGATGTCGGTTGTAATTCAGGATTTTCACGCAATGCTAATGCCACTCCAACAGCAATTGCTTCAAAACGCACACGGGGCGTAGATTTTGCGTTAGCTGATTTTGCAAATCCATATGGAAAATATTTTTTTACAAATTTCATTGTCCTGTCAAATTCTTCTTTCATTTTATCCTTTTCGAAGGAATCTTTCACATCCTCAATATATTTGTCCAAAAAAGTATCTACTCTATGTGTAAACTGCTCGTAACGATTTAAAAAGGCAAAAAACCTAATAACAAGTTCCAATTGTTCATATCTCTTGCTCATAGTTCCGCTGATAGGACATACTTCCTTAAATACCGGATCTTTCGTGCATTCCATTAGGAAATCCATAAATGGTCCTCTAAAGCTTCCTCTACGAATTTCACTTGCATTTGCTTCTCTTCCAGTGGTATTTATTCTATTAAATATCTCCTGTCGAATTTCCAACGTAGTATCATCGGATAAAACGATTATTCTCATATTCGTCTTATCATATTTTTTTCGAAAATACGCCGGCACATCTTCGTATGAAAAACCGTTGAGCGATGTCAGCTTTTTTAAACCACCTAGAACCAAATCTCCTGACATAAATTCTTCCATGGCCTGAGTCCTTTGGGCACCATCAATTATCTCGCATCTTCCATCTTCCGTATCCGAAAAAAACATCAATGGGATAGGAAGTCCTAGCAGTATAGATTCAATAAATCTGTTTTTATCCTCCTCATTCCAAATATATTGTCTTTGGTACTCATCTGGTATATAAAACTCATCATTTCTAAATTGCTGGATCAAGAAGTCTATCGTATAGTCTCTCGTATTGTAATCAATTTCTTTTCTTAACGAACGAATTTGTTCTTCAGCTGCCACTTTCTTCTCATCGTCAATCGCTTGTTTATGAGTCGACATCATATTACACCTCTCTCACTCAAATGATTCATAATGCTCAAGCCAATAGCACGCCCAAGCTCTACCGGAACTGCATTTCCAATATGCACACCAATACTTCGATTTGTCTCTGGATGATCTGGATCCAAAAATTGATAATCACTTGGAAAAGACTGTAATAATGCACCTTCTCTCATTGAAAGTGCTCTATTCTGTTCCGGATGTCCAAACCTACCATTTCCATAACCATAGTACTGTGTTGTAATTGTAGGCGATGGCTTATCCCATTCCATTCTTCCATATACTGCTCTATAGCTTTTCCCAGAGTCTTTCTTATGGCAAGGGAGTTTCAGCTCATCATCCCAATCTTCCCATGTTCCCCCTGGTTTTGACTGTGCTATTCTCCGTTTATTCATTTTTGACAATTTACTTGCTCTATGAAGCGGGTCTTTCTCATCTACACCACCATCTTCCAAATATGGTAAATTTCCGATTGCATCTCTGACTGTCCGGTAATTCGTTTCATTATATTGACGATCAATCAACTTTATCTTTCCATATTTTGATGCTAGTAGTACCAATCTTTTTCGATTTTGAGGAACGCCAAAGTCTGCGCAATTTACTATCTCCCATGTTAAATAGTACTTTAAATGACGTAGTTCCTCCAAAAAATCGGAAAAGACTTTTTCATGCGACAACTGCGGAACATTTTCCATTGAAACAACTTCTGGTTGAACCTCTTTAATGAGATTTGAGAAATAATATAATAGTTTCCATTTCTCGTCTTTTCTTCCGTGCTTATTATATCTTAATGAATATGTTGAAAAAGGCTGGCAAGGAGCACACCCCACCAATATTTTAACTGTAGTATTAGGAGGATAATAACCTTCTAATTCATTTCCTGTCAACTGAGTTATATCTTTCAAAACAAACTTGGCAGTGTTATTTTTTTCATAAGCATATTTGCATGAATTTTCAACATCAAAACCAGCAACAACAGGAACTCCTGCTAATTGCAGTCCATGAGTCAACCCACCAACTCCACAAAACAAATCTATTGCCGATATCGGCATAATGCACCTTCCTCTCTAAAAAACAGCACTGCCGATGCTTAATCCAGCTTTATTTGGCGTCAAATTCAATTCTTAAACTCGGATCACTCTCCGCTTCAAGAACAATCTTGTTATATCGCACGATGATCTCTGAAAGAGTTGAATTGCGCTTTGTTTCATCAAAAAGGCTATGTTCGTATATATTCGACGATAAAAATTGCTGAACATCCCATACTTCCACACGGCCAGCCAATCCAGCATCCTCTGCCAAATTCAAAGCTGTATGAACTCGCTCAAAAATCGTTATAATTACTGGGTGGCATCCTGCTCGCAAAT
>OGYN01000144.1_pt1 | contig 64364 bp, 67 predicted proteins | sample 1576551 | NCBI WGS metagenome assembly OGYN01 (sample SAMEA3541589, study PRJEB24748) | human gut metagenome | biome: human gut; feature: human-associated habitat; material: faeces | place: China | collected 2012 | reverse complement strand
ACTAGAGAACCTAAATGAGTTCAAAGGTGTAACCAAAAGTTATGAAGAAGAATACGGAACTGCCTCACTCGGAGACTTCCTAGACGAAATCTCATTAGTAAGTGACATGTCCGAACATCAAGATAGTTCAAATAGAGTAAGCCTAATGACAGTCCATTCCGTTAAAGGACTAGAATTTGATTATGTCTTCATTGTCGGTATGGAAGAAGGAATATTCCCTCACTATAATGCTATTAATGATGGAAGTAATTCCGCTATTGAAGAAGAAAGAAGACTATGTTATGTTGCTATAACAAGAGCCAAAAAAGAATTATATATAACATCAGCAGATACCAGAATGTTATTTGGTAATCCAATGAGAAATCAACCTAGTAGATTTATTGATGAAATAGATAAAGAATATATCGATAAAGAAAGACCAAAAAAACTAGAAAAAATAATAACTAAAGTAAGAAAGACTGTCGACAAAAATGCCACTTATGAAGTAGGAGAACATATCTCTCATACCGAGTTTGGTGAAGGAATAGTAATAAGTGTTGATAAATCCATCATAACCGTAGCCTTTCCACATCCAATTGGTATAAGAAAACTAATGAAAGGCCATCCAAACATAACCAAATTATAAAAAAGAAAAGAGGAGTAGTTATGAAAAAAACACTACTAGGTTTTACCATAGTATTACTATTAATGATATCAGAAATACTAATACTAAATAACGATATAGCATCACTAAAAGCATCAAATAAGATATTACAAGAGGACCTAAAAGATAAGAAAAATATAAGTACTTTAAAAGAAGAAAAAGAAGACTTAAATACCTCAGTATCCAATTTACTCGCAGTCTCTACCTTCAGTGATGAAGATATAGAAGAAATAATGACTAGTGAAAAAACAATCTCAAAAGATCTTGAAGACAATATAACATCGCTAGAAAAAACAATTATAGATTTAGAAGATAAACTATCAATTCTTCAAAAAGAATACTATAAATTAGTCAAAGAAAATGCTGAAAAAAATAGTTTCTATATTTCAAATGTACCCTTTATCAATCAGTATCCTAACTACCCAACCGGTTGTGAATCAGTAGCCCTAACCATTCTTCTAAATTACTATGGAGTAGCAGTAACACCAGATGATATCATAAACAAATTACCAAAAGGAAGCGTTCCTATAACCAAAGATGGTAAACTATATGGAGGCAATCCTGAAGTAGAGTTTATAGGTAATCCCTATAGTTTAAATGCTTACGGAGTATATGAAAAACCAATTGCTAATGTTGCTAGCCAATATAAAAGTGGTATCAAAATAGCAACAGGAACAAGTTTTGAAAAAATACTAGAAGTAGTAAAAACAGGCAAACCAGTTATGGTATGGACCTCCATGTCACTAGCAGTCCCTTATATCTCAAGGTCTTGGATATATGAACCAACCGGAGAAACAATTTACTGGAAGGCCAACGAACATGCTGTAGTAATAATAGGCTATACCGAAGATAAAGTCATAATATCTGATCCAATAAATGGTAAAGCCAAATACCAATCAAAAAGTATCTTCAAAGAAAGATATAACTATTATGGAAAGAAGGCGTTATATTACTAATGAGAAATAAAAAAATAAACAAAATATTAACCACAATAATAATCATCATAACCCTAATAATATTTAGCCTTCTAGTATATACCCTATATCAAAAAATAAATTTAAATAACAAAAATAAAGAATTAAATAACTACCTAAAAGAACATCAAGAATTAACTGAAGAGATAGAAAATCTAAAAAATATTAAAGAAAATTATGAATTAATCAAAGAAAATAATCAAAATCTAGAAAAACAAAAACAAGACTTAGAAGATAAAATAACTACTCTAAATACAAAAATAAATAAAGTAAAGAAAGATATAGATAAATTAAAATAGTATCTATTTCTTTTTTTATAACATATAATACAGTAGGAGGTATCTATGGATTATAGTATTTTAGTAAATAAAGATAATCCCCTGCCAAGAGCATACATACCAAATACATTAGAAAATGCTCATAGTGAATATAAAGAAAACATATTACTAGATAATAAAGCCCTAGAAGCATTTCAAGAACTAAAAAGAGAAGCCTTAAGATATGGATATCATATTGATATAGTAAGTGGCTATCGAGATTATGATTATCAAGAAAAAATATATAATAAATTACTAGAAGAAAAAGGATTTACCTATGCCATAACAAGAATAGCATCTCCTGGTAAGAGTGAACATCAAACAGGATTAGCTTTAGATTTTTGTATATATAAAGATGGAAAATGTTATATAGAACATGATGTTGAAGATAAAATAGAAACTAAATGGATACATCAAAATAGTCATAGATATGGTTTTATCATAAGATATCCCGAAGGAAAAGAAGATATAACCAAATATAGTTATGAACCATGGCATTTAAGATATGTAGGAAATATAGCCAGTAGTATTTATAACAATAACCTAACACTAGAAGAATATAAAGATAAAGAGTCTATTAAATAGATTCTTTTTCAGTATCGTCTCACACTATGTTGTTCGCCGTTTTCTAATGCCCAAGGTCATTAGAAAAAAGTTTTGAGCTTGTCATCTCAAAACTGTAGTTATTTAAAAGTATAAGTAAGTTCATAAAATATAAATTTATTTAGGATTTCTATTTGACCATATTAACATTCCTACAATAACTACATCCAATAGAATTAAAAGTGTTGTAATCAAATCAGAAGAACAAACCTTTACTATAATCCCTGCAAAAATTAAACCTACAATAATAAATTTAATTGGATACCATATATTTAGTACTTTATTCCTCCTTAATTTACCAACTGCAGTTAATCGCTCGTTAAGCCATTGCTGATTATAAGCAATATCTTTAGATGGATTAGTTTGAATAAATAAATCATAAAAAATAGTAATTAATATTACACTTATCCAATTAGTATGTTGTTTTCTTTTGCTTTTCATATAAAATATCAACTTCTTTCTTCTCTTAAATTATCAATTCACTCCTCATTATAATAATAGCATAAACTTTTATAAATTTCAACAAACATTTATAAAATTATTGGGATAAATAATGTAATACAAGTTTTAACAACACTCTAGTATGTATATATAACAATATAAGTACATAATAATTAACTTATATATAATAAATATGGTTGATAAAAAATAATATAAACATATTGACATCTTTTAGTAATAGTGATATTATTTAAATATATGAATATATATTCATATATAATAAGGAGAAATAATATGATAGATAATGTAGATATAAATAAAATACAAAAAGAATTACTTGAAGAAGATACAATTATTGATATAGCAGAACTATTCAAAGTATTTGCAGATTCAACAAGAGTAAAAATAATAAATGTCTTATTAGAAAATAAATTATGTGTTAGCGATATAGCAACACTAGTTGGAGGAACACAATCTGCCATTTCACATCAACTAAGAATACTAAAATCAGCAAAATTAGTAAAATATACCAAAATAGGAAAAACAGTCTACTACGAACTAAGTGATGACCATGTGAAAAAACTATTTAATATTGGAAAGGAACATATAAATGAAATATAAATATAATATCAAAAATCTAGACTGTGCTAATTGTGCTAAAACCATTGAAAATAAATTAAATGAAGATAAAAATATCAAAAAAGCAATCGTTAATTTTAATTCATCAACAGTAACAGTGGAGACAGACTTAAAAGATGCTTTTACTTATATAAAAAAAATAGTAAGTGAAATAGAACCAGATGCTATTTTAAGTGAAGATAAAATAAAAGAAAATAAAAATATAGATATCTATAGAATAGTACTAGGAGGATTAATAGGATTACTTGGAATAGTATTAAAATTACCAAACTATTTAAATACTATCTTAATAATAGTAGCCTACATAATCCTAATATATAAAACACTATTAACCGCTATTAAACAATTAAGAAAGAAAGTAATAAATGAAAACTTCCTAGTAACAATATCTGCTCTCGGTGCTTTTGTTCTAGGAGATTCCCATGAAGGATTAATGGTCCTATTCTTATATGATTTAGGAAAAGTATTAGAAAGCATGGCTGTAAATAAAAGCCGTAACTCAGTAGCCAAACTTATGGATATCAAAGAAGAAACATCAAATCTAAAAGAAAAAAATAAAATAATAGTAGTACCAACAACCGAAATAAAAGTCGGAGATATAATCGTAGTCAAAGAAGGAGAAAGAGTACCACTAGATGGAACCATAGTAAAAGGTTCTTCCATGTTAGATACAAGTGCTCTAACCGGAGAATCACTTCCAATATCAGTAAAAGTTGGTGATAATATCCTATCAGGAAGTATAAATAAAGGAGGTTTACTAGAAGTAAAAGTAACATCAATTTATAAAGATTCAACAGTAAATAAAATATTAGAATTAGTAGAAACTGCTACCGAAAGAAAAACTAAAACCGAAAAAGTAGTATCAAAATACTCATCTAAATATACATTAGGAGTAATTATAATCGCCATTCTAACAGCAGTCTTATTACCATTATTTACAAGTCTAACATATAGTGAAAGTATCTATAAAGGATTAACAATACTAGTAATATCTTGTCCATGTGCTATAGCCATATCAATACCATTATCATATTTTTCAGGTATTGGAGCATCATCAAGAGAAGGAATATTAGTAAAAGGAAGTAATTACCTAGATAGTATCAAAAATATCAAAGAAATAGCTTTTGATAAAACAGGAACTATCACAACAGGTGAGTTCTATATATCAAAAATAAATATCCATAACAAAGAATATACTGAAGATAAAATAATGGAAATTTTTGCTAAAGGAGAATCACTTTCAAACCATCCTATTGCCAAATCAGTATTAAAAAAATATAATAAAGAAGTATCACATAATGATATCAAAGATTTCAAAGAAGTATCAGGAAAAGGAATAGAATTTACTTATAAAAAGGATAAAGTAAAAATAGGAAACCCTAAATACTGTGCTATCAAAGAAGAAAGTAGTAATATATATCTAACAATAAATAATAGTCTAGTTGCAGATATTGAAATAAAAGATGAAATAAAAAGTACTGCTAAAGAAACAATAAAAAAATTAAAAGATATGAATATAACAGTTCATATGTTTACTGGAGATACCAAAGAAAAAGCCGAAGAAATATCAAAAGAACTAAATATAGAAGATGTAAACTATAGTATGTTACCAAACGATAAATATAACTATTTAGAAAAAATAATCACAAACAAAAAAGAAGGAACCATCGTAGCCTTTGTTGGAGATGGTATCAATGATGCCCCAGTTCTAAAACTAGCAGACTTAGGCATCTCAATGGGAGCCCTAGGAACAGACTCTGCTATCGAAGCATCAGACATAGTAATAATGAATGATAACCTAGATAAAATAATAACTGCTATAAACATATCTAAGAAAACAGGAAAGATAATAAATCAAAATCTAATCTTTGCTATAGGCATAAAACTATTAGTACTAATCTTAACTCTACTAGGAGTATCAACAATGCTAGAGGCTGTCTTTGCTGATGTAGGAGTAACAGTATTATGTATTCTAAATACTCTAAGATTATTAAAGAATAATAAATAACTATTTGACAGCAAAAATGAGTAAAATCATATATCATAAGGAATTACTCATTTTTTAATTGTTGTGATTTCATTAAAATAACTAGTTGTAATAAATAAAAAAATAATATATAATTATATTATAAATAGGAGGATATATGAATATAGTAATAGCCATAATTTTTATATCGGTAATAGGAACACTTTTACATTTTATGTATGACTGGTCAGGACATAATAAAGTAGTATCCCTTTTTGCCGCAGTTAATGAAAGTACTTGGGAACATATCAAAATAGCCTTAACACCAACCTTTATATGGACATTATATGATGGAGCAGTATATGGCCTTAATCCCAATTACTTTGAAGCCAAAACCTTAAGTATATTAGTAATAATAGTACTAATACCATTACTATTTTATGCCTATCAATTAATAACCAAAAAAGCCATATTACCAATAGATATCACAATATTCTATTTAACTATTATTATAAGTAATCTAGTATTTTACTATATAATAAATATAGAATCATTACATTTCTTCTATACATACATATCAGTAATAGTATTATTTATAATATTCGGTTCCTATATGGTATTAACATTATTACCAATAAAAAACTTCTTATTCAAAGATCCAATAACCAAAAGATATGGAATAAGAGGACATTATCATCATGAACATAAAGAAAAATAATCAAAATATGTTTTAATAACATATTTTTTTTGGTATAATAATAATGGAAAGTTAGAAGTGAAAAAATGAGAAATATATATGATTTAACAATAAAAGAATTAGAAGACTATTTCATATCAATAAATGAAAAAAAATTTAGAGCAGTTCAAGTATATGAAGCCCTATATAAAAGAAGAATAAAATCATTTGATGATATGACCAATATAAGTAAAGAAGTAAGAGAAAAATTAAAACAAGATTTCTCTTTCTATAAAATAAAAATGTTAATAAAACAGAAAGGCAAGAATGTTAATAAATATCTATTTGAATTAGAAGATGGAAACAAGATAGAATCCGTATTAATGTTTCATGATTACGGAACAAGTATCTGCGTATCATCTCAAGTAGGTTGTAATATGACTTGTGCTTTTTGTGAAAGCGGAAGATTAAAAAAAGTAAGAAATCTATTAGCTTATGAAATAGTACAGCAAATACTTCAAATAGAAGAAGACATAAATAAAAGAATAACTCATGTAGTATTAATGGGAATAGGAGAACCATTTGATAACTATGATAATGTTTTAAGATTTGTAAAAATAATAAACTGTGGTAAAGGAATCGATATTGGTTCAAGACATATAACCATATCAACATGTGGAGTAATCCCTGGTATAAAGAAGTTTATGAATGAAGAAGGCCAAGTAAACCTAGCCATAAGCTTACATGCTCCTAATAACACCCTTAGAAGCAGAATAATGCCTATCAATAAAGCATATCCTTTAAATGAATTAATGGAAACAATAAAAGAATATATAAATAAGACAAATCGTAGAGTAACCTTTGAATATATAATGCTTGATAATGTAAATGATAGCGAAGAAAATGCTAAAGAATTAGCCTTATTATTAAAAGGAATAAATTGCTATGTTAATCTAATACCATATAATGAAACAGAAAATATTGAATTTAAACGAACAAAAGAGTGGAAAATTATGAAGTTTTATGATATACTAAAGAAAAATAAGATAAATGTAACAATAAGAAAAGAATTTGGAGGTTCAGTTGATGCCGCATGTGGTCAACTAAGAGCCAATAATTAAGAGGAAGTGAAATAATGCAAACATTTTATATGACAGATGCCGGAAAAGTAAGAACACATAATGAAGATAGTGTAATAATAGTTGGCAATAAAAATAATGAATTCATTCTCGCAGTAGCAGATGGAATGGGTGGACATAAAGCTGGAGAAATAGCTTCAAATATAGCAATAGAACATATTGTTCAAAGTTTCGAAAGTATGGAAACAATAGGAAAAAAAGAAGAAGGAATAGATTGGTTAAGAAAAATAGTAAAAGAAATAAATGAAAAAATATTTGAATATACCTCTATTCATCCAGAAAGTAAAGGAATGGGAACAACTCTAGTAATAGCCATCAAAACAGATGACTATATCCTTTATGGAAATATAGGAGATTCATCAGGATATGTAGTAAAAAATGAAAAATTACATAAAGTAACCAAAGATCATACCCTAGTAAATTTATTAGTCTCAACCGGAGAACTAACTCCTGAACAAGCAAAGTTTCATCCAAGAAAGAACTTGCTTACAAGAGCACTAGGAGCTAATGATCCAATCGAAATAGATATCTTCGATATCGATAATACCATAAACGGTTTATTCCTATGTAGTGATGGATTAACTAATATGGTAACAGATGAACAAATAGAAAAAGTATTAAATAGTAAATCTTCAATCGAAGAACAAGTAGAAAAATTAATAAAAAAGAGTAATATAAGAGGTGGAACAGATAACATATCAATAGCTTATCTGAAGAAGGAAAGTGGTGATAAGTAATGCTAACTAAAGGTCAAAAAATAAATGATCGTTATGAAATAATAAAAACCATCGGTGAAGGAGGAATGGCCAATGTCTATCTAGCAGAAGATACCATTCTTGAAAGAAAAGTAGCTATAAAAGTTTTAAGAGGTGATCTTTCAAACGATGAAAAATTTATTCGTCGTTTCAAAAGAGAAGCCTTATCAGTATCAAACCTATCACATCCAAATATCGTTGAAGTATATGATGTTGGAGAAGAAGATGGAAACTATTATATTGTAATGGAATATATCGAAGGAAAGACATTAAAACAATTACTTCAAAAAAGAGGGGCCTTAACCCTAACAGAAGTAATAGATATAATGAGTCAGTTAACAGATGGTTTAGCTCACGCTCATGAAGCCTATATAATTCATAGAGATATAAAACCACAAAATATAATGATTGAAGATAATGGTCGTATCAAAATAACCGACTTCGGAATAGCAATGGCTTTAAATTCAACCCAATTAACTCAAACAAACTCAGTAATGGGTTCAGTCCACTATCTACCACCGGAGCAGGCTAACGGTAAGGGATCAACAGTAAAAAGTGATATATATTCATTAGGAATATTAATGTATGAGTTATTAACCGGTTCCGTACCATTCAAAGGAGATACTGCTGTTGAAATAGCCTTAAAACACATGAAAGAAAAAATTCCTAGTGTTAGAAAACAAAACCCAACAATACCACAATCAGTAGAAAATATAATTCTAAAAGCAACTGCTAAAAATCCAAAAAATAGATATGACTCTGCAAGAGAAATGTATAATGATTTACAAACTGCTTTAGAAAGAGATAACGAAAAAAGATTAGTATATGAATATCCTGAAAATGATTTAGAGGAAACCAAAGTAATAGCTCCTATACCAAAAGAACCAAAGAAGCCCGTCGTAGATAAACCTCTTGATAAAGAAGAAACTACTGAAACAGATGATTCAATATTAAAAGAAAAAGACGAAAAAAATAAACTACCAATTATATTGGCAGGTATATTATTAGCCTTTCTAATAGTATTAGCGGTAGTATATCTACTAATAAGTAATCATGATGTTAAAGAAGTAAAAGTACCAGATGTAACAGGTCTTACTTTAGAAGAAGCCATAAAGAAAGTAGAAAAACAAGGTTTAAAATATACTACAAAAGATGAAGAAAATGCTGATATTGAAGAAGGAAAGGTAATAAGAACAGAACCAAAAGCTGGTTCAACAAAAACCAAAGGAAGTACTATCACAATAGTAGAATCTTCTGGTAAAGAATACCTATTACTAGAAGACTATACTGGTAAAAATTATTATGAAATAAAAGCAAAACTAGAATTAAAAGGTATCAAAGTAGAAATGAAAACCAAAGAAGTAGAAAATACATCTGATTATAAAGACAAAGAAGAGCAGATAATAGATCAAGAGCCAAAACCTGATAAAGAAAAAGAAACAAAATTATATGCTAATGATTCAGTAACACTATATATACCAGAAGTAGATGTATATCCAGATATGGTTAAAGAAAAATGGACTTTATCAAAGGTACAAGATTTTGCTAAAGAAAATAATTTAACGTTAGATATAACATATAAAGAAACAACAGATGTAGAAGAAAACATCGTATTATCACAAGGTAGAGATCCTGGAGATCCAATTTATAATGGTTATACTTTAAAAATAACTATATCAAAGAAACCAGAAGATAAAACAGAACCAACAGATTCATTAATGCCAAAAGATGATAAAAAAGATAAAAAAACAGAATAGGAATAAAATATGGAAGGTATAATAATCAAAAACGAAAGTAATAATTATACAGTAAGAACAAATAAGGGGATAAATATCTGCAAGCCAAGAGGAAAGTTTAGACTAGATAAAATAACTCCTCTAGTAGGAGATAAAGTAATAATAGATGATATAAATAATTACTTACTAGAAATAAAACCTAGAAAAAACTCCCTAATAAGACCTCAAATAGCTAATGTTGATATAGCATTAATTGTAACATCAGTAAAAGAGCCTAACTTTGATAGTAACTTGTTAGATAAACTATTAACAATAATATCTTATAATAATATAGAACCAATAATATGCTTAACAAAGACAGACTTACTAAATGAAGATGAAGAAAAAAATATTAAAGAGATATTTAACTACTATCAAAGTATTGGTTACATAGTAGTAACAAATAATGATATCAAAGAAATAAAAAAACTAATTACAGGTAAAATAGTAGTCTTTGCTGGTCAATCAGGGGCAGGCAAATCATCTCTATTAAATAAACTAGACAAAAATCTAAATCTAGAAACAAATGAAATATCCAAGGCTCTAGGTCGTGGAAAACATACAACAAGATGTACAACTTTATATGACATCGATTCATCTTTAGTCGCGGACACTCCTGGTTTCTCATCAGTAGATTTCCGTGGAATGACTAAAATAGATATCCGTGATAATATGAAAGAAATGTTTGATAACTTACATAATTGTAAGTATAAAGATTGTATGCATATAAAAGAAGATGACTGCGAAGTAAAGAGACTAGTAGAACAAAATAAAATATTATTATCTAGATATAACAATTATAAATCATTTATAGGAGGTCAAAAATGAAACTATCAGTATCAATACTAAATGCTAACAATAGAAAAGAAACAATCAAAATATTAAATAACACTGATATTTCATACTTTCATATAGATGTAATGGACGGTAATTTTGTATCTCAAGTGTCTCTTCCAGTAGAAGAAACATTAGAACTATCTAAAATATCAAATAAAAAATTAGACATTCATTTAATGCATAGTAGCCCTCTATCATATATTGAACGCATAAAAGACTTAAAAAATATTAAATATATAACGATTCATCTAGAAATAGAAGAAAACATACAAAATACATTAAATAAAATAAAAGAATATGGTTTTAAAAGAGGTATATCAATCAAGCCAAATACTGATATAAATAAATTAATACCATACCTAAATGATATTGATTTAATATTAATAATGACAGTGGAGCCTGGTCAAGGAGGGCAACCATTTCTAGAAAACAGTCCCACTAGAATAAAAGAAATAAAGAACTTAATAAAAGATAAAAATATTTTACTAGAAGTAGATGGTGGCATCAATGATAAAACAATAAAACTATTAAAAGATGTCGATATAGCAGTAGTAGGTTCATACATAACTACTAGTGATAACATGATAGAAAAAGTAAAAACACTAGTATAAATATAGCTCCTCTCTTTATAATAAATAAAGAAAGGAGCTTTTAATATGAATAATGAAAATAAAAAGGAACCAAGTAAAGAAATAATTAAGGAAGAATATCGACTAGGTAAAGAATACTATAACAAACTATTAAAAGAAATGCCAAAAAATAAAGAAAAGTATGACTAGAAAATAGCCATATTTTTTTATAAACACTGGTAATTATAATTACAACATGATATAATAAAATAAAAGAAAGTAAGGAGATGAACAAAAGCAAATGAAAGAAGATAAAAGTAAAAATATTATAATCATAATGCTAACAATAATTATAATTTTATTATTAATAATTCTTACATTAGTATTAACTGGTAAAGTAAATGTAAATAATAAAAATGACAAATTAGACAATAAAAATGATGTAATAGAAAATAATAATACTGAAGTAAACTGGACCGATAAATTATTATCTTACAATATCTCAGAAATAAAATTATCTAGAAAAAGAAATATTCAGTTAGGAGACTCTCAAGACATAGATAAAGAAGTATCGTTATCTAAAGAAGAACTTAAACAAATACTAGATAAAATAAGTACAGACAAATTAGTAAAAACATATAGTCTAGGAAGGGGTGGTCAGGATAGAGAACACTTAACTGTATCTTATCAAGTAAATAATCAAAATTATACTTTTGAAGTATTTGCAGGTTCAATAGTATTAGATTCTGCTGATGAAGAAATAAAAAATATTTTTAATAATAGTAACTATGAAGAAAGAAATACAGAATATAAAAATCAAGCAGGTGCCTTCTATTACTATTCAATAGAAGAATATAATGAAAGTATATTTGATGAGTATTTTAAATAGAATGACTAGTAACTAGTCTTCTTTTTATTTATCAACAACTTCTGTGGACAAATAAAAAAATGGATATAAATCCATTTCATTAAGCAGCTTTCTTGTTATTCTTCTTCATAGTTCTAGCTTCACTAACACTAGTCTTAATTTTTTTACCATCTTTATCAGTAACAGTAGTAAAGTTAACTTTTTGAGTACCTTTAGTTATTTTTAAACAGTTAGGTCTATTATTTACAGATCTAGTTTTTTTAGTTGTTACTTTCTTCATCGTATTCCCTCCTCATCAGTTCGTAATTAACTTTACCATAAAATTGCCTTTTAGTCAACAATTATTTATTATTTTACTATTTCTTAGTATCATTTTTAATAAATTCTCTTAATATTTTAGTAATAGCCCTTTTTTCAATCCTAGAAACATAACTTCTCGAAATACCTAAACTTTTTGCAATTTCCTTTTGAGTAATTTCATCATTATTATTAAGACCATATCTCTTAGTAAGAACATCCTTCTCTCTAGGAGTAAGAATATTCATATATTCTTTTAATAATTTAATATTATCATTTTTATATATTTCTTCATTAAAATCAGGATCTTCAGTTTTTAAAACATCAAGTATTGTAACCTCATTTCCTTCCTTATCATAACTAATACCATCATAAATACTAACATTCTTAGAATTCTTTTTATCCGCTCTAAAATACATAAGAATCTCATTTACTATTATCACTTGAAAGAACAATGTTAAAATTGTGTTTTGCAGAAAGCTCATTTTGTTTATAAACAATTTCATCATCAATTAATTGGTTTTCAGTAATTAAAGTATTATTATCACTACCAAATAAACTCATATAAATATTTTCACCATCTGTTTCCATACTATTTACTAATGACTTTATAAAATTACGCTTCCTTATTATATCCAATTCATTGAATTTATTCATATAAGAATTAAAAATTTTAAATACGATTTTAGTAATTTCTTGTTCACTTATAACTTGATTAGTGATTTGTAATTTTTTTAATTTTTGTATATTGACAAAAATTTCCTCATTTTTTTTCTTAAGTTCTCTTATTTTGCTCTGGACATCACCAAGAATATCATTATCAATTAATGATATTCTATTTATAAGGTTCTTGATATCAACTTCATTTTTAGTATAGTTCCTTTCAAGTGTACTGATTTCATCAGCTTTTTTATTGATATTGTAGTTTTTATTATTTGAAATAGATTGAATTGCTTGATAGAACTCATTAGTTGGTTGCATTAAGTTTTCTATTTCTTTTATAATTAAATTATCGGCATTATTACCATTGATATTTTTACAAGCACATTTCTTACCATTGCTTTTCATTTTTAAGTCACATATATAGTCAAATCTCAAATCTCCATTAGAGGTTGAATTTTGTCTTAATTTAGCTCTCATGAGAGATTTACAATATTTACAATGCAGAATACCAACAAGTATTGCATTATTTTTAATAGGCTTACGATAGTTTTTGTCACTATTAATCTTTAGAAGATTTTGAACTTCAATCCAATCTTTACCAGAAATAATACCTTTATGCTCACCAGTAGCAATAATCCAGTCTTGTAAATTTTTATATTTAATATGTCCTGTTTTGGTTTTTTCAGTTTTACAATAGCCGATAATTCCATGAGAGCCATCAAATTGATTATATTCATTATAAATTTCAACTCCATTATTTAAAAAATAATTTAAAATATCTTGGTCAGCAATAGCATATACAGGATTTCTCAATATACTTTTTATACTCCAACGTGAAAATTCACAATTTCTTTTAGTTTTATAGTCATTTTGGATTAAGTAACTTTCAACCTGAGTTAGTGATTTAAACTCTAAAAATTTTCTGAAAATAGTTTTGATAATTTCTATCTCGTTGTTAATAGGAGTAAGCTTATATAAAACTGTTTTTTTACCATTAATATTTAATTTTTCGACTTTTTCACTTATAAAACCTAAAGGAACGTTTCCACCGAGCCAGCGTCCCGTTTTTGCGAGTTTATACATATTATCCCTAATACGCTCAGCAATAGTATCACGTTCTAGTTGTGCAAACGTTATAGCAATAAATAGCATTGCTTTACCCATAGGAGTAGTAGTATCAAATCTTTCACTAACTGATATAAAGTTAATATTGTGCTCTTGCCAATTATCATATAAATTAGCAAAATCCAAAACATTACGAGAGATACGATCAAGCCGATAACAAATGATAGTATCGATTGTATTATTTTTTACGGCCTCCATCATTTTCTTAAAATTAGGTCTCTCTGTATTTGCTCCTGTATAACCTTCATCTTTATAAATAATAATATCGTTATCTGTAATATTAATGTCGAAGTATGTTTTTAAATAATGTTTACAAGTATAAATTTGGTTATCAATACTTTCACCTTTACCCGTATATTTAGATTTACGAGCATATATTGCCTTTTTTCTTTTTTTATCTTCCATAAAATCACAACCTTTCTTTTATATAAAATGCATGATATAATAAGGAACATATATATAGGAATTCTTTTAGTAACAGATAATATATAATGTAATCACCTCAAAAAAAACAAAAAAATTTGATAGCAGCTTTTAATTTATTTGACAATAAAAAAGTCAATCTTTAAAAAAAATGTTGAAAAACATCAATTATATGTTAAAATTATATTATAGGAAAGGTAGGTGTAAGGAATGAATCAGGATACTAATAATTTTAATCAACAAGGGAACAGTCAAATGAGTAACCATCAAAATCAAGATATGGAACAAAATATTAATGTTAATCAACAGCAAACAGCTAATCCCATGCCAAATAACAATATGTATCAACAACCCGTTAACCAAAATAATATTTCAAATGTAAACTCAACCAATAACAGTTCAAAACAAAATAAAATTAAAATCATTGGAATAGCAGCAGTAGTTGTAGTAATATTATTTGTATGTATTATATTATTTGGTGGTGGCTCTTCTTCAAATAAAGGAGGATATACTGTTGACTATGGAAACACATTGGAAGTTAATGAAATAGATGGATACTATAATTTTGATATAAATGTATTATCGATTGAAAAAAATCATCCTATTAGTAGTTATTTTTATGATGGAGATTGCTATGCTCTTAAAGTCAATATCAAAAACAATAGTTCTTCTGAATTAAATTTATTATCACTTATTGATTTTACTTTAATTGATTCATCAAACAATGAAGTTGAATCATTAAATATGATTGCAAGTTCTATGATTGAAGGTAGCATTAAAGATGAAATTTCAAGTGGTAAGTCAGAGACAGGTTATTTTTATTTTTATAATATTGACGATAAAGGTTATGTCTCAAATATAGATGATAGTGATATTAGTAAACTTAAAATATCAGTTCCAAAAGAATTGGATAAGTCAGGTGATGTTATAAAGGGTAATTATAATTATTATTATATTAATCTAAAATAGTAGGGAGGAGAAAACATGAAAGACTTTGAAAAAATGAGAAAATATTTACAACGCGATTTTGAATTAATGATAGTATTATATATTATCTTTTCAATTCCAGAATTATTGGTAGGAATTACTGCCGTGTACATAGGTATTAGATTAGCAGTTATTATTCTTTTAGGGTTTGGTATTAATTTTGCCATAAAAGGTGAAAAGACTGCTGGAATATTTGGAATAATAGTAAGTATTTTAATGATGTTGAGTAATTCAATAGTGACTTTATTATTAGGAGCATTTATGCTTATTCACTCAATTATATATTTAACTAATTATAGCAAATTAAAAAAATAATCTTAGAAAGTGCTTGGATTCAAGCATTTTTTTATCAAATTTAATTTATTGTAAATATATTAAAATTAAAAAATAAAAGAAATAGTCCTTATATTTATCTAAGTAAAATCATATTTATAATTAGGTGATTAAATGAATTTAATAATAAATACTCCTACTGATAATATAGGAATCAAAAAATTTAATGAAGTATTAGCAGAGTTACAAAAAGAATTAATCCTATTTTACATAAAAGACTTACAAATAGATATGGAATCAAAAGAAAAAATACTTGCATTTATTAAGTTGGAATTAAAAAAACAATCAAAAGAATAAAAACATCGTTTAAATTTATATGTAATTTTAAATAGTTCTTTTATGTGATAATTGCATTTTCGACGCATTTAGCAATATAAGTAGTAAGTCTTACATTCTTATTAGGAGAAAAACTATCAATACCCTTAATAAGTCCAACAGTTCCTATCCCAATAAGATCATCAACATCATTATAAGTAGATTCAAATTTTTTAACAATATGTGCTACTAGTCTAAGATTATGAAGAATAAGTTTACTTCTAGCCCCCTTATCTCCATTTATCATTCTTTCTATGCATTTTTCCTCTTCTTCTTTAGATAAAGGATCAGGAAAAACATTATTAGAGTAAGCACCACTAAAAAAAGTAAGATTGCCAAATAAAAGATTAAATAAATTAAATAACATCATATCACCTATTAAATAATATAAAAATAAACATTTAATTATACCAAAATATATGATACAATATAAATATATATTAAATAAGAGGTATAACAATGAAGAAAAAAATAAAAAGTGAACAAAATACAATAATAATAATGGATGCAATCAAAAAAATAATGACCATATTTCTTGGTCCTTTTTTAACAGCTTACTTTATAAGTACATCTACTAATAGTATATTAAATATATCCATATACTATATATTCACATATGCTACAATGGCATTAAGTACTCTAGTAGTAGCAGTCCTAGCAGAAAAAAGAAATAGAATTAAAATATTTAGAATAGGAATAATATTAAACTTTATTTATATTTTAATAATAATATTATTAAAAGAAAAAATAATAAATTATTTACCAATCATATCAATACTATATGGTATATCAGCAAGTTGTTATTATTTTCCATATAATTTATTCATTATAAATAAAGTAAAAAATACCGAAAGAACAAACTACATGGTAAAATTATTTATAACCATATCAGTAGTAGGTATTCTATTTCCAATAATTTTCGGTAGTATAATAACTATAACCAATTATATATTAACAGCAGTTATAGTATTATTTATATCACTTATCCAAATAATATTATCTTTTTTCATAACTGATAATCATAATGGAGATTTAGAAGAGTACAATTTAAAAAAAGCTTGGCTAGAACTCAAAAAAAATAAACAAGTAATAAATTGCTTAGCAGGAGAATTCTTTATTGGTATGAATATTTGTAATGGCACTTTAGAAACAGTAATGGTAATTTTAATATTAAATTCCTTTAAAACAAATATCAATCTAGGAATAATAACCTCCATAGCAACATTATTATCAATATTAGTAGTAAAAATATATGGTTTAATTTATAATAAAAGAGATGATAAAAAAGTAATAATAATATCAAGTATAATACCAGTAATATCTTTAATAATATTTTTAATATTAAAAACAAATACTACAGTAATAATATATAAATTTAGTTATGTAATATTTGCAGAAATACTATCTCTAGTTAGAAAAATTAAAATATTTAATTTATCTAATAGCAAAATAGTAAATAAAAGTAATCAATGTGAATTTAATGCAATAAGAGAAGTAACATTAAATATTGGAAGAGTTACAGGTTATACTCTCCTCCTACTAGCGGGTTTAACTCAAAGTGCGGTAGTATTAAATATAGTTACTATAATTTTAACTTTATCCCTTTTAGTTATGAGCATAAATTTAACTAAAGTAAAGAAAAATAACCATTAACTTTCAATAATAAAAAAAATATAGTATAATATTTATAGCGAGGTGAATTATATATGAATTATTTTTATCCAGATGTTTATCAAAAAAGTATCTATACCATCAATTACGATAAATTAAAAGAAAACGGTATAAAATGTTTACTCTTTGATTTAGATAATACTTGTGTACCATATGTAGATAAAAAACCAACTAAAAAATTAAAAAATCATTTTGATAAACTAAAAGATTCAGGTTTTACAGTAATAATATTTTCTAATTCACCAAGAAATAGGCTAGAACCATTTAAAAAATATTTAAATGTTGATTGTTGCCCATCTGCTAGAAAACCAAGAAAAGCAAAATTCATAAAAGTATTAAAAGAATACAAATTAGATTTATCTGAAGTAGCAATTATTGGAGATCAATTAGTAACAGATATCTATGGTGGTAATAGAGTAGGTATAACAACAGTATTAGTAAATCCAATGTCTGATATTGATATGCCATTTACTAAAATACATCGTTATATAGAAAGAAAAGAAATAAATAAAATGAATAAAAAAGGAATATTTAAAGTAGGAGAATATTATGATTAAGAAGTGTACAGGATGTGGCATCATTCTTCAAACAGAAGATATAAATAAAGAAGGATATACAGAAAATATAGACAATGAACTATGTTTAAGATGCTTTAAATTAAAAAATTATGGTGAATACAAAGCTGTAACATTAAATAATAAAGACTATACTGATATTTTAAATAGTATCCCTAAAGATGCGTTAGTAGTCTATTTAACATCATTATTAAATATTAATTTAGAATATATAAATAAATTTAATAATGTAATATTAGTGTTAACCAAAAAAGATTTATTACCAAAATCAGTTCAGGACTATAAATTAATAAATTATATATCCAATATAACTAATAACTATCTAGATATTGAAATAATAAGTTCAATAAAAAATTACAATCTAGATAGCTTATTAAACAAAATAAAAAAATATAATAAAAGTAATAAAGAAATATACTTTGTAGGAATGACTAATTCAGGTAAATCAACTCTAATAAATAAACTAATAAAAAACTATACCAACAAACAACTAGAAGTAACAACTAGTCTATATCCTTCAACAACCCTAAATAAAATAGAAATAAACTTAGATAATTTAAAAATAATAGATACACCGGGCTTATTAAATGAAGGTAGTATTCTAAATAATCTATCTCTAAAAGAAATAAAAAAAATAACTCCTAAAAAAGAGATAAAACCAAGAAGTTATCAGTTAAAAGGAAAAGGTTCTCTAGTAATTGAAGACTATATTAGATTAGATTATTATACAGATAATAATATTACTATATATATAGCTAATAACTTAAATATAACAAAAATGACTCATAATAATCCAAAATTAAAAGAATGTAAAAAAATAACATTCAATCTAGAAAAAGATAAAGATATCGTAATTGAAGATTTATGTTTCATAAAGTTTACTAAAAAAGGAAAAGTTGATATATATACCAAATATAATATCAATATATATGAAAGAAATAATTTAATATAAAAAGGAGTTAGCAGTATGAAGAAAATAAAAGAATATCTTTTAAAAGATAGAACACCCTTCGCTGAAGGTTTATCTTTTAAGAAAATGTTTTTAATCTTTGTCATTTTTAGTTTCTTAGGTTGCCTTTATGAAGATATACTATTTATGACTAAAAATTATATCAATTATGGAATACTAGATTATTCCACTAAAAGAGGGCTATTATATTTAGAATTATCTCCAATATATGGTTGGGGAGCATGTATCATGGTATATATTCTTGCTAGAAAGCCGAGGCAAAAATTAGATTATTTCTTAATAGGCTCTTTAATAGGAGGAGCCTTCGAATATCTAATAAGCTTCTTGCAGGAGGCCTTTACCGGAACAACATCATGGGATTATTCAACATATCTATTAAATATAAATGGCAGAACAACTTTACCATATATGTTATTTTGGGGTTTATTATGTTATATACTCATGGTTAAAATATATCCCTTTGTATCAAGTAAAATAGAAAAGATACCATATAATTTAGGAAATCTAATTTATTACATTCTATTAGTAGTAATAACAATAGATATGTTTATATCATTTAGTGCATGTATAAGAATGGGACTAAGACATGAAGGCTATAAACCACTGACAGGATATGGTGAGTTTTTAGATAAAGTATATAATGATGAAAGAATGAAGAAAAGTTATACGAATATGGTGGTAAGATGACAACAATAATAAGTTTTTTATTAATAATTTATTCACTATTCTTGTTAGTATATAGTTTCTTTGTAATGACAAGAAATAACAATAGTCCCAAGAAGTCAGATACAGTAACTAATAAATATTGTATTTTAATACCTGCACGTAACGAATCTCAAGTAATAGAACAACTTCTAATTAGTATTGAAAAGCAAACTAAAAAAATAAATTCCAAAGATGTCTATATAATTGTAGAATCAAAAGAAGATCCTACAGTAGAAATAGTCAAAAAACATAATATGAATATCATCTATCGAAAAGATTTAACTAAGAAAAGAAAAGGCTATGCCTTAGATGATGCTATTAAAGAAATATTATCAAAAAATAAAAAATATGATGCCTATTTTATCTTTGATGCCGATAATATCTTAGATAAAAACTATATCAAAGAAATGATAAATAGTATTGAAGAAGGTTATGATATTGGCATAAGTTATCGTAATACTAAAAATAGTTCTACCTTAGTAGCAGCTTCTTCTGCCTTAACTTTTTCTATGATAAATACAATTGGTAATCAATTAAAAAGTAAATATACCAATAATTTAACCATATCAGGAACAGGATATTATATCAAAGGCTCTTTAGTGGAAGATTGGCAAGGTTTCCCTTTTAATACCTTAACTGAAGATTATGAATTAACTCTATATAGTACTTTGAATAACTTAACTACAACCTATAATGAGAAAGCTATCTTTTATGATGAACAACCAGATAGTTTTAAAGTATCTATGAAACAAAGAACAAGATGGGTAAAAGGTTATTTTGAAGCTCGTAAAATATATATCAAAGAAATTAGAAGAAGTCTAGATTATAAAGATAAAAACTATGGTTCAAAAATAAGTACCGTAATAGGAGTACAACCACTAATATACCTTTTAATAGGAGTTCTTTTATTAATAGTAAGTTCATTAACAATAAATGATATTACAGCATTTATAAAAACTTTAGTAGTAGTCTTATTACTAATCTACTTAGAATTAGCGGGTATAACCTATATAATAATTAAAAGTGAAAAAAATAAATTAAATTTAAATGTATCAAAAACAAAATTAACATTATATAACCCATTATTTTTATTAAGCTATATCTTATGCCTTATGATATCAATATTTAAAAGAAATTTAGGTTGGGAAGAAATAAAACATAACAAAAAATTAGTAGACTAATTCAAAAATTATTCTAGATAAAAAGTGATATTTCTATTTACTTTTTATCTTTTTTATATTATAATTTATTTATAATAAGGAGGGGCCTAATATGAAATATTTTACAAAAGAAGAGTTAGAGGATATAACGAATGAGTTATTACAAGAACCTACTCGTGAGACATTAAAAAATCTTAATAACAAATATAATAAAGAAGAAAAAGTAGAGTTACCTGTTCAGGAGTCAGTATTTAATCCACCTAAAGAAAGTATAGCAAATAGCATGCCTAGTTTTGAAGTTCCTACATTTAATTCAGGAGCATTCAATATGCCAAAAGAGGAACCAGTAAATACAGAAAGTATTCCTGTAAGTACTCCAAGTTTTGAAGTACCAGCATTTAATACTCCAAGTAGTTCTGCTGTAGAAGTAACACCTCAAATGTCAACACCAGAACCAGTAGAAGTATCAAGACAAAAAGGACAAGTACCAAATAATTTAAATATTCCTAACATGAATCAAACTGAGGCTATGCCAAATTTACAAACAAATAACTTTGAAGTACCAACACCAGTTCTAGAACCAACTAATTATCAACTAGTGGGAGAACAAATTCCTAAATTAGATAATCAAGTAGTAAATAATCAAAGTAATGAACCAGTAAACTTCAGTGGTAATTTGTATCAACAACCTACACCAGAACCAACCAATCTAATGGATACAACAGATAATTTCAAAATAGATATAAATAGTACTCCAAACATGAATTCGGGAGTTAATACTAATTTAAATAGTAATCCATTCTTTGGTAATCCAGTAAATGAGTCTAATCAAGTAAATAATCCCATCCCAGTAGGAGGACAAACAACAACTGGACCATCAATGTTTGGACAAATAATGCAAAATAATCAGTAGCAGATAAAAATGCTACTTTTCTTTTACCAAATTATAGACAAAGATAACTATATATGATAAACTATATGTGTCATTTAAATATGAAGAAAAACAATATTTTTTTCAAAGAAAGAAGTGTATAAAATGAATACTAAAACAATAAATATTCAAGTATTAGCCTTGCTAGGAGATGCTGTATTATCTTTATATATAAGAGAAAAATTATTAAAACAAGGTATCAATAATGCCAATAAATTAAATGCATCAGCAGTTCCTTATGTATCCGCTAAAGGACAAGTAAAAATATTAGATAAATTAACTAAAGATAACTTCTTAACTGAAGAAGAATTAGATATCGTAAAAAGAGGAAGAAATAACAAAAAAGAAAATCACCCCAAAAATACCGATATCATAACCTATAAATTATCTACTGGTTTTGAAGCCTTACTAGGAGACTTATACTTAAATAATAAAGATAGATTAAAAGAAATATTAGAACAAATAGAGGTGAAATAATGCAAATATATGGAAAGAATGTAGCAAGAGAAAAATTACAAACAAAAGATAAAATAAAAAAAGTATATCTAAGTAATAAATTTAAAGATAATGAAATAATCACTCTAATCAAAAAGAAAAATATAAATCCTATTCTTCTAGATATGCGTGATTTAGATAAAATGTGTAAAGGTTTACATCAAGGTATAATATTAGAAGTAGAAGATGTTAAAACCTATTCACTAGAAGATATCATACCAAATATCGATAAAGAGTATCCACTAGTGGTCCTATTAGATCATATTGAAGACCCCCATAACTTTGGAGCCATCATAAGATCATGCGAAGCCTTTGGTGTAGATGCCATAATAATACCTAATGATCGTTCAGTAGATATAACCGGAACTGTTGTAAAAGCATCAGTAGGTACCATTGAAAAAGTAAAAATAATCAAAGTAACAAATCTAAATAATACCATCAAAAAATTAAAAGACTATGGTTATTGGGTTGTAGGTACTGATATGGAAGGAACAGTTTATACCGATATTGATTATAAAATGAAAACTGCTCTAATAATAGGAAATGAAGGTAAGGGAATAAGTAGATTAGTAAGTGAAAATTGTGACTACTTAGCCAAAATACCTATGAGTGGAACAGTAAATAGTTTAAATGCTTCCGTAGCTTGTGGCATCTTTCTAGCAGAAATAAATAGATCAAGAGGAGTATAATATGGATAATGATTATGAACTATTATATTTAGCTAAAGATGATGATCAAGTAAAAGACCTAATTTATCAAAAATATAAAAATCTAATTTATTATAAAGCCCGAAAATATTCACAAAGAAATAACACTAATAATGAGCTAGAGGACTATATAAGTGAAGGAACTTTAGCATTATATGAAACAATAGATAATTATCGCGATACTACTCCCTATAATATCTATTTAAATAGATGCCTAGATAATGCTTTAAAAAATGCTTTTAGAAAAAATAATACCAAAAAGAGTAGAGTTCTAAATGAAGCAACATCACTTAATAGCACTGATTATCTAAATATATCCTCATATGATAAAAAGTATGACCCAGAACTACAAGTATTTGAAGAATATAACTATAATAAATTAAAGAAGACAATCATAAGTAAATTAACTTGGCAAGAAGAATTAGTTTTTAAATTAAAAGAACAAAACTATAAACCAAAAGAAATATCTGAAATAATAGATAATAATCAAAGAACTGTATATAATATAATTAATAGGATAAGAAAAAAAGTATCAAGTATAGTGTCAAATAAAAATAATTACTAACTATAATATTTACTTTTTTTCTTTTCTAATATATACTATAAGTGTAAAGGAGGCACAAGTATGAATAATAATTTTACCCCAGAAGAAAAATTAAGAATAATAGATTTACTAGCGGTTACTCAAAGTAAAGAAGAATTTTTAGATACAGTAAATAAATTACTATCTGAAGAATCAAAAAAAGAAACAATGCCTCCACAAGAAGAGAGTATACCATTACCTAAAGATACCAAAGCATTAGAGGATTCCCCTAAAGAAGAAACTTTATCAAGTACTCCAGGTGAAGCAAGTATTTATGATTCAAAATATACTAATTTAGTAAACCAAGATAAACTAACTCATCCTCGTGATGAAGTTCTAACCATGGATATACCAGAAGAACCTATAAATGAACTTGCGGTTACTTTTGATAAAGAACTTAATGATACAATTAAGGAAGAACCAAACCAAGTAAAAGAAGAGTCAAAAGAAACAATCAATACCAGCCCAGAACTAGAAAAATTTATTCCTGAAGAGCAAGAGGAACATAAAGTACTAGAAAGAAAAATAAATAACCCCTGGGCCGACTCTGGTGCTAGAACCGTATCCCCTGGCGAATTAAATTTTTAATAAATATAAAGTGCTATCAATTAGCATTTTTTTCTTGTTTAAAAATTTAAAAAAATGTGGTATAATACCAAAGGAAAAGGAAGCAGTGATAACATGGATAAAATAATAATAAAAGGTGCTAGAGAAAATAATCTAAAAAATATAAATATAGAAATACCCAAAAATAAATTAGTAGTAATGACTGGTGTATCAGGCTCAGGAAAATCATCCCTTGCTTTTGATACAATTTATGCCGAAGGCCAAAGAAGATATGTTGAAAGTTTATCTGCTTATGCTAGACAATTCTTGGGTTCGTCTGGTAAGCCTGATGTTGATGTCATCGAAGGTCTATCACCAAGTATTTCTATTGACCAAAAAACCACTAACAAAAATCCCAGAAGTACTGTTGGAACAGTAACCGAAATATATGACTATCTAAGACTATTATTTGCTAGAGTAGGAGTTCCCCATTGTCCTAATCATCATATCCCTATTTCATCTCAGTCAATCGAAGAAATGACCAATAAAATCTTAGAACTAGAAGAAAATACTAAGATAATGGTTATGTCACCAGTAGTTAAAGGTGAAAAAGGAACTCAAAAAGATTTATTTGAAAAGCTAAGAAAAGAAGGATATATAAGAATAAAAGTAGATGGTGAAATAAAAGAACTAACAATCGATTTAGAATTAGAAAAAAATAAAAAACATAATGTATCAGTAATAATTGATAGACTAGTAATCAAAGATGGAATAAGAAGTAGACTATATTCATCACTAGAGACTGCTAGTAAATTAAGTCATGGTAAAGTAGTAATCGATGTTGTAGGTAAAGAAGAAATAACCATGAGTGAAGACTATGCTTGTCCATATTGTGATTATTCTCTTGAAGAACTAGAACCAAGAATCTTCTCTTTCAATGCTCCATATGGTTCATGTCCTGATTGTAAAGGATTAGGAGTCAAGTACAAAATAGATGTTGACTTAGTAATACCAAATAAAGATATCTCTATTCTAGATGGTGCTATCAAACCAATAAACCTAGATGAAGAATCAAGTATTATGTATACTGAACTAACAACACTAGCAGACCACTATCATATTGATTTGGGTAAACCCATTAAAGACCTAACCAAAGAAGAATTAAATTTAATATTATATGGTTCAACCGAACCTCTAACTTTTAATTATAAAGCCAAAAATGGAAATACTAGAAAGACAACAAGTTACTATGAAGGAATAATAACTAATCTTGAAAGAAGATATATCGAAACCAAAAGTACTTGGATAAGAGATTGGATTGAAGGCTATATGACAGAACTAGAGTGTCCTACTTGTCATGGCTCAAGACTAAAACCATCAGTATTAAATGTTCTAATAAATAACAAAAATATCTATGAAGTAACATGTCTGTCAATAGGAGATCTAAGAACATTTATTAGTAATCTAAAATTAACAAAAGAACAAAAAGAAATATCAGAAATAGTAGTAAAAGAAATAGATTCAAGACTAAACTTCTTAATAAATGTTGGCCTATCATATCTAACACTATCAAGAGAAGCTGGCACCTTATCCGGTGGTGAAAGTCAAAGAATAAGATTAGCTACTCAAATAGGTTCAAGATTAACAGGAGTCTTATATGTCTTAGATGAACCAAGTATAGGTTTACATCAAAGAGATAACCAAAGACTAATAAATTCTCTATTAGAAATGCGTGACTTAGGCAATTCCCTTATTGTAGTAGAACATGATACTGATACAATGCTAGCAGCAGACTACCTAATTGATATAGGACCAGGTGCTGGACTAGAGGGTGGAAATGTAGTAGCGGCAGGTACTCCTGAAGAAGTAATGAATAATGAAAATAGTATTACTGGAAGATACCTAAAAGGAACTGAGAAAATTGAAGTACCTACAAAAAGAAGAAAAGGTAATAAAAAATATCTAGAGATAAAAGGTGCCAAAGAAAATAACTTAAAGAATATCAATGTAAAAATACCACTAGGCACAATGACTCTCGTAACAGGAGTATCAGGTTCAGGAAAATCAAGTTTAATAAATGAAATACTATATAAAGCCTTAGCTCAAAAAATATATGGTTCTAAAGATAAACCAGGTAAATATAAAGAAATAAAAGGCTTAGAGAATGTTGATAAAGTAGTTCAAATATCTCAAGCACCAATAGGAAGAACACCTCGTAGTAATCCCGCTACTTATACTGGAGTATTTGATGATATAAGGGATATCTTTGCTGAAACCAAAGAAGCTAAAATAAGAGGTTATGACAAAGGAAGATTTAGTTTCAATGTTAAAGGTGGAAGATGTGAAGCTTGCTGGGGAGATGGCGTTAAAAAAATAGAAATGCATTTCTTACCAGATGTTTATGTACCATGCGAAGTATGTAATGGAACAAGATATAATAGTGAAACATTAGAAATAAAATATAAAGGTAAAAATATATATGATGTATTAAATATGCGTGTTGAAGAAGCCATACCTTTCTTTGAAAATCATCCTAAAGTATTAAATAAATTAAAAGTACTAGATGATGTAGGTTTAAGTTATGTCAAGCTAGGACAAAGTGCTCCAACACTATCCGGAGGAGAAGCTGCTAGAGTAAAACTAGCTAAAGAATTACAAAAGAAACCTACTGGTAAAACAGTATTTATCTTAGATGAACCCACTACTGGTTTACATCAAGCTGATATCAAAAAGTTACTAGCAATACTAGAGAGAATAGTAGATAATGGCGATACTGTAATAATAATAGAACATAATCTAGATGTTATCAAAGTAGCAGACTATATAATTGATTTAGGACCTGAAGGAGGTTCTGGTGGAGGTACAGTAGTAGCAGTAGGTACTCCTGAAGAAGTATCTAATAACCCTAATTCTTATACTGGAGAATTCCTAAAACAAATATTAAACAAATAGTTTAGTAATTATACTAGACTATTTTTTAAGTTCACACTTCGTTGTTCACTTTTATAGAAAGCCTAAGGTCTTTCTATAATAATTTAAAGTCAAAGTCTTTAAATTAGATATTTTATGTAGAAAACAAAATAAATATATGTTAAAATTATAGTAGGTGACTAATATGGATATATTTAAAATAAGATTGAATAAAGCTTTATCAAGCAATAGAATAGGTAAACTAGAAGAATTTTTACTAAAAGAAGGCAAAAGAAATAAAGATAAAATAAGAAAATATGTAGACTATATTTTAAAGAACTGTTCTGATTATAACTGGATAACATCTTACTTAATAATGTATGATGGAGATGAATTAATTGATGCCATAATAAATAATTATAACAAATTAAAAGAAAATAATATTGATACATACCCCATCATAAATCGAATAACAAAATATCCAAATGACAAATTAATATCATATATAGATAAACTAATACCAGTTTTAGATGATTTTACACTACATGATATATTAAATAAAATAAAAGATAATGAAGAAGTAATGAATTATGTTATAGATAAATATTTAATTAATTCAACGATATCCATTAAATTAACTTCCTTTTTATTAAAAAATAATTTATATATAGATAAAGTATATCAAAACTTTGATAATATCATAAGTAACAATATTAAAGATTTATATGAATTAAAAAAGCAAGGTACTTTAAATGAAGAAACAAGTACAAAAATATCTAAAATAGTTCAAAATAACGAAGAATATATAAATAATACCATAGAAGATATATTAAAAGAAATATATGGGGAAAAATTTAACAGTAAAGATTTTAAAGTCGGAATAGATACAATAAAAATTATTATAAAAGAATTATGTCAAAATGAAAATAAAACTTATGGTGACATAGAATATTTAGGTAAAGGAACATTTTCTTATGTACTAGCAGTTGGAGATAAAGTATTAAAAATAGGTATAAAAAGATATACTGATAGTTTTCCAAATAATCCATATATAATTACTCCATTATTAAGAGAAAGTATAAAAATAAATAAAGAAAATAAAATATTTCTAGAAGTAACAGAGAGAGTAGATACTAAAACAGAGGTAACGACTGAAGAATTATATCAATTATATAAAAAAATAAGAGACCTAGGCTTAGTATGGACTGATGTTGCAAAGCGAAATGTTGGAAGATTAAAAAAAGATAACATAGTACACTGGAATACACCATTATATCCTACTGATGAAGCATTAGAATTAAAAAAATATATAAATGCTCCTCAACTAAAAAAAGGAGATTTAATAATTCTTGATGCCGATCACATTTATGAAGGTTATAAATATAATCTAACAAATAAAGAATTTGAAGACCGCTATCAAGAGGAGTTGAAAGAAAAAAATAAATATTATGAAACACCACTAGAAATACAAAGTAAAATAGTAAGAAAGTAAAGCAAACAAAAATTTGCTTTTTTTAAAATATTATGTTATTATAATAGTCGTTATTCAAAGGGGGAAAATAAAATGAATATAAAAGATAAAATTTATAGTAATATAAGTTATAATACTAATGAACTGATAACAAAAATAGATCTAGCTTTAATAGCGGCAGGAGTAGTAAGTATGGCAGCATTATTACCTAATGACACTACTATTGAATATTTAACAGTATCAGGAATCAGTATGTTAAATTCTGCATATTTATTATTTTCTATAAATTCCGAAGAACATACTAAAGAAATACAACAAATAAAAAAACTTTATCAGGAATTTCTATCAGAATATGTAAAACTAAATAAAAAATTAGAACTTCAGCATCCTCTTGAACTATATATACTATATAATAAGATGTTACAAAGTGGATATTTATCTAAAGATAAAACCTTTCATTTTGGGGATACAAATGTAAAAGATATAAGAGGAATATCACCAACTAATGTTATAAATGGTGAAGCAGTATGTCGTCATATAGCAGTAATGTTAAAAGATATTTATAATGCTTATGGAATAGAAGGTAATACCTTAAATGTGTTTCAGAGAGATTTCTCAGAGAGAGAAAACAAAGGAGAAAATATATTAAAAATATTAAATGAAATATGTGAAGAAAGCAAAAAAACAGGCATTCCCTTAATAGATCTAATCCATGAATATGAAGAAGAATTAAATAGATATTATGAGTATACCATACCATCAGGAGATACTAAAACAATAAAAACTGGTAATCATAAAATAACAACTGCGGTATATCAAGGAAATACATATTATTTAGATCCAACTCAGTCAAGAATATATAAACCAAGTACCATATTAGAAGACTACTTATCAGATACAATAGCGGTAAGAGATACCAAAATAATACCATCAGTAAATAAAAAAGTAATTAAGACACTTACCCCATCTTGTACACCATTTAGTGAAGACCAAGTATATATTGATGAAACAGAACTAATATATGAACAAAATAGAGATGTATTTGAAGATTTCTATAGAGAACATCAAGAATTATATAGTGATATATCTTCAGAATTATCTAAAATAAAAGTAAAAAGAAAGAAGAAATAATTATGGATGAAATAAAAGAAATAGAAGAGTCTGCTAATTCATTTCTAAAAAATTTTTTGATACAACATATAATGATAATAAAGTATTATTTAATAATATGCAAAGTATATATCTATTAATTATATTTTTATATTATAATATGCAAGAATTAAATATAGAAAAACAAGATATACAAAATGGAACAAGAAAAGATTATGTAGAAAAATCTAAAATAATAGATAACTTCTATAAAAGTATTAATGTTGACTTTAAAATGGAATATATAACAAGAAATGGTATACTAAATATATTAAGTACAAACACTCCTAAAGAAGCAACCCATAGTCAAATATATACAGGTAGCAATAATTATGTCATAACTGAAGAAGCATATATCAATCCTCAAAAAAAAGAAAGAATAGTACTTTATAGAAAATTAGATAAAACTATAAAGGTTCATAATAATGACTTATTAAATGACTCAATAATATGGGTACATGAAATATCTCACTACAAAAATCAACCTCCAGAAAAAAGAGGAGAAGTAAATATTATATTAACAGAGTTAATAGCCTATACTGAAGAATTAATTTATACTGATTATCTAAGTCAGATAGGCTATGAAGAAGAAGCAAGAATGTTTATGATTGAAGAATATAAAAGTTTATATAATCTAATAGGACTAGCCTATCATGTAATAAAAATAACCTTTCTATACTATTTACTAGGAGAAGTCTCTAAAGAAAGTTATAAATTATTATATAAAGATGAAGAAGAATATGAAGACTCACTAAAAATATTTGATGAAGAAAAAAATAAGAATCAAAATATAATCTTTCTAATGTTACATTATTCAGTAGCAATAATCTCCTTCTATAACTATATTGAATATAAAAAAGATTCTAATTATTTAAACAAATTAAAAAAACTAAATAAAGAAATAATGACCAATATATCATTAGAAGATGCTTTAAAAATTATTGATATAAAATTAAATAAAAAATCATTAAATAAAATATTAGAAAATATAAATATATTTAAAGATAGTCTTATCAAAAAAACAAAAAAGAAAAGAATATTAAATTAGAGACTACAGGCTCTAATTTACCACGTAAGACTATAGGCTGAAGTGGCATAAAAAATAAAGATAATTCTAAATATCAAGAATTATCTTTTTATTATAACTAATTATGAATATACCAAGTCTTATTAATATCACAACTCTGACTAAGAGGTTCAGGATTAGGTTTATCAAGAATAGCAATCGTAGGCATCTTAAAAGCCGTACCAAACATAATACAAGTACCAGGATGTAAAGTCTTAATCTTATTAGTCAAAGTAATATCTGCACTAGAAATAATATCTTTAATAAACTGAAGATCTCTAGGATGGAACATCTTAAATACTAAGAAGTTACTACACTGTGATATTGTAGTTTCAGAAAGCTCAGAAGGTCTTTGAGAAACAATACCAAGAAGTAATCCATATTTTCTACCTTCCTTAGTAATTCTTTCAAAAATATTATATCCAAGTATAGTGGCATCTTCATCATTTTGAACATATCTATGAGCCTCTTCAAGAACAATATGAAATGGCATTGAAGCTCTCTGATTAAGAGATACAATATAATCAAATAAAAGTTTAGAAAATATTTTAACCAAATTCTTAGCAAATCTATCATCAACATAATTAATATTAAAATTAACAATCTGTGCTTTCTTACCATCATTAGTAGTAAGAAGTAAATTAATAAAACTCTCTCTATTAATATAACCATCATATTCAAAGTATCTAGCATAATTACTATTCATTAAATTGTTAAATCTAACTTTAAGAATATTAGTAAGTTCAAAAGCCTTATCACTATTTAGAGTACCCTCAGATATAAGAGCAAACTCCAAAGCCGTACTAAAGTCTTTCATAGTATACATATATTCCCCATTAGGAAGAGAAAGCTCAAAATTTTCCAAACATAAACTTTCTAAGTATTCAATAACAACCTCAACATCCGAAAACTCACCAGTATTCTCTACGAATAAACATTGTCTAATAGTTCTAGTCCATCCACCCTTAACAAGTTTAACTTCTAAGTTAAGATTACTAGTATTAAATTTAGTAAGAATAGAAACAATCTTATTTCTAATCATACTAGCACTCTTACCAGAAAATAAAATATCTAATAAACATCTAGCAATAATATCATTCTTCTGATTAATAACTTCTTCTTCTTTTCTAGCAAAATAACTAACTAATTTTAAAGCCTTCTCAATAACTGGTAATTGCTCTTTAGAAGTAACACCCATAAGTAAAGCTAAATCATCAATACCAAGTAACCAAAAAGGATATTGTAAAATATCAAATTCAGTACTATTTAAATCAGTAGTATATACCTTATAATTAATATTATCATTAACTTCATGTATCCTAGAAAAAGCTCTTTGATACTCTCCATAAGCATCAAATAAGAATATATTAGAATAGAAAGGTAAACTTTTACATTGGTAGAAGACACTCTGAAGAATCTTAGCAACAGAGTAAGATTTACCACTACCAGAATTACCTAGTATAGCAAAATGATTAGAAAAGAAATTACCAACATCAAGTTTAATATCATAATCAGGATAAATAAAAGACTTACCAAGTTTAATACTATTAGGTCCATCATTATTTAAAATAATATCAAGAATACTATTATCAATCAAATTACAAGTAGCCTTAAAAGAAGGTTTAGAAATATCTCCAAATAAAAACTTATTATTCCTAATTTCTCCCACTAAAGATACCTGCATAATACCATTACCAATAGCAATAACTTCCCCAATACTAATCGCAGTAGTATCTTTAAATATAACATTTTTACTAATTAAACTATCATAATCATAAATATTAACAGATAATTGTACTGAAACAATATTATCATTAATAGCAATAATTCTCCCCAACATATTCTTCTTCACCTATTATAATTTTACCACATAAATAAATAATTGTATATAATAAAATAAAAAAAATTATAGATATTCTTTAAGTTCATCTATAGTCTTTTCTTGAAATTTCAAAAATTCTTTCGCTATCTTCAAATCACTCTTATCAACATCTTTATCATAAGCCTTAATTTTCTTTTCCATATCCACAGACCCTGTTGATACACCCTTAATAATCATCTTAGCAATCGAAGAATCACTATTATCATTAATAACTTCTTTCTTAATACCCATCTTAGCCATCATTTTGGCCATAACTCCACTATCAGTAATTTCTGCTTTTCCTTTCTTTAAATACTTCATACTCTTCTTTTTCCAAGACTCGTATTCCTTAAAAATATCTTCAAGAGTCTTCTTTATTTTATTATCTTTATCTTTTAAATCATTAGTAAGAGTAGTCAAAGTATAAACAGCCATTTCAGCATCTTTATAAATATGTTCCATTAATTCATAATTTTCTTTCATAAATATCCTCCTCAAATATATTATGAACAAAAATAAAGAAAATATGCCTCTCACACTTTGTTGTTCGAGGTTTTGAAAGCCATTTGTCTTTCAAAAGAATTTTAAAGCCAAGAGTCTTTAAAATTAAGCTATAGACGATCTCTATAGTTTTTCTTATATCCACAATACATGTTGATAAATAAAAAGTACAAAAAACTAATGACAACATTCTAAGTACATGCTATAATAAATATTAAAACAATTGAAGGGAGCAATTATATGAGTAAAAAAGAAGAATACCAAGAAATATATATAAACTTAGATGATTCAGGTAAATTATCAAAAAAAGAAGAATTATCAGTATATGCAGGAATAGTCTTTTTATCAAAACAAGAAAAAGATAAATTTATAACGCAGTATCGCAAAATAATAAATGAAATAAAATGTTCCTACTGCGGACAAACAAAAGGAGAATGTACTAAAAAATGTAAAGAAATAAAAAATACAAATATCAAGAAAGGTCATAAAAGAAGGATTATGAACTATATAAGTAAATATTATACTATTGCCCTAGTAATAAATAATACAAAAGTATATGATCATATTATAAATAATAAAGCATCAAAAGGAAGATACATAGATTACACAATAAGAAGACTAATTAAAAGTACCATTGAAGAATTAATAAAAGATAAAAAAATAGATCCATATAAAAATGTTAGATTAATAATAAATATAGATGAACAATCTACAAAGAGTAATGGCTACTATAACCTAAAAGATGGCTTAACTGAAGAATTACTACATGGAATAATAAATTATAATTATGATATAACACATAAAAACATATTATTTGGAAAATTAGATATATCACTATCATATCAAGACTCAGGAAAAAGTTATCTAGTTCAAGCAGCAGACCTAATCGCAGGTACTACTAGAAGAAGAGCATTATCAAATATTGATTCTGATATTGATATTATCAATCATAAACTATTATTCCCATAAAAAGAAAAGAGACTATCTAGTAGTCTCTCCCCAACTCAAGTGGTGTACTTAACATACACTTAATTTAATAAAATCAACATTGAGCTATCGACCTGACAAGATTTCTCTCCGGTAATACAATAATACTATAACTATCATTAAAAGTCAAGTATATTGCACTATTATTATACACAAAATAGTAAAAAATATACCAATAATAAACTACTTTAAGTATATATTTTATGCTTATATATAATAAGTATTAATTATACTTATTTGGAGACCAAAGACTCCAAATAACACTAGCAAGACAAATGGCTTGCAGTGTAAAAACAATTGACAAAAGTAAAAAACTGTAATATATTATAAGTGGAGGGATATTTATGTATAAATATGTAGGTAATGTAATCATGTTTACTATAAATATCACACCTTTATCTCATCAAAAATAAAAGTAAAAAAATGAGATGTGGGTGTGAATTTTTGTCGTGCCTGCATCTATATATATAAATAGAAGTTATATGGATGCTATATATTCATATAACTTTTTTTGATGGGAGGAATATTATGATAGATATAAATATAAGTAAAGTATGTAAGTCATTTGGTTTTGACTTAGTATTAAATAATATAGATATAACAGTACAAAAAGGAGAAAAAGTAGGTTTAATTGGAACAAATGGAAGTGGAAAGAGTACTATACTAAAAATAATCGCAGGCCAAGAAAGTATAGATTCCGGTTCCCTTTCAATAAGAAATAATATAAGTATAGGCTATTTAAGTCAAATACCTGAAGAAAAAGATATAATAGTAAAAGACTATATAAATAGTGCCTTCAAAGAAATAATAGAACTAAAAGAAAAATTAGAAAGATATGAAAATAAACTTTTAACTGAAGATTATAAAGTAATAACAAAGTATATGAATCTGCAAGAGAAGTTTATCTCACTAGGAGGATATGAATACGAAACAAAGATTCAAAAAATACTACCAGTATTTAATATAACTGAAGAAATATTAAATAGAAATTTCAATACCCTATCTGGAGGAGAAAAAACCATCATATCTCTAATAAGATTATTATTACAAGAACCAGATGTCTTATTATTAGATGAACCAACTAACCATTTAGATATAAATAAAATGATTTGGTTAGAAAAAACATTAAAGAACTATAAAGGTACAATAATGTTAGTATCACATGACCGCTATTTCATGGATAATGTCATAAACAAAGTATATTTATTAACCAAAAGAGGAATAGAAGTATATCATGGTAATTATAGTTACTATATTAAAGAAAGTGAAAATAGACTATTACTAGAATTAAAAAACTATAAAGACCAACAAAAACAAATAACCGCTATGGAAAATAGTATCAAAAGATTAAAAGAATATGGCAGGCTTTGTGGACCAAGTGGTGGAGAAATATTCTTTAGAAGAGCTGCTAGTATCGAAAAAAGATTAGAAAAACTAGAAAAGTTAGATAAACCAGAAGAAAAGAAAAAACTAAATATAACTTTTGATACTGCTAGTAGGTCAGGAAAAGCTGTATTAACAATAAATAATCTAAATCTATCTTATGGTACTAAAGAAATATTTAATAACCTTAACTTAAGTATTAAATATCAAGATAGACTCTGTCTAGTCGGAGATAATGGAGTTGGTAAATCAACTCTAATCAAAGAAATATTAAAAGGAAATAATAGTATAAAACTAGGAAGTAATATCAAGATAGGTTATATTCCTCAAGAGATCGAGTTTGAAGATATTAATTTATCAGTACTAGAAGAAGCTAGAAAATATTTCATTGGACCAGAACAATATTTAAGAAGTGCCTTATTCAAATACCTCTTTGCAGGAGAAAACATTCATAAAAAAATAAAATATTTATCCGGAGGAGAAAAAGTAAGATTAAAAATATTCTGTCTAATTCAAGATTCTTATAACTTCTTAATCCTAGATGAACCCACTAATCACATCGATATTGATACAAGAGAAATGCTTGAAGAGTCACTAAAGGAGTTTACTGGTACTATCCTATTTGTATCCCATGATAGATATTTCATAAATAAAATAGCCACTAGTATAATTGAAATAAAAAATAAGAACATCACTAGATATATTGGTAATTATGATGATTATCGTGAGAAAATAAACAAAATATGATATAATTAAATGGGAGAAAATATGAATAACATACCAAAATTAAAATTTAAATATTTAACTCTTGAAGAAACTATTATTAAAGAAATAAAAGAACAGGAAGAATAGTTTATAAGAAAATGTAATAATAAATAACTTATTCGCAGAAACTGTTGACATATAAAAGTGTCAATGGTTTTTTATTTGACATAATTTGCATCTTTCTATATAATATAAGCATCTAGAAAGGAAAAATACCATGGAATTAAACATAGACTACGTATCTGATTTACACTTAACTCACTATATAAGTAAAAAAGAAAGCATAACCAAAATAGATAAATTAGTTCAAGATAAAATAAGTATGCAAGTAAAAGGAGATATCCTTGTAGTAGCAGGAGATATCGATGAAGATATAAATAGAGTAAGTGAACTACTATATTCATGTTCAAAATACTACAAAAAAGTAATATTCGTCCTAGGTAATCATGAATACTATATACCAGTAATAAAATATATCTATACTGATCCTATGGCAAAAGAATATAACTATAATAGTATGAATAAAGTATATAGATTAAATGAAATATTTAAAGATAATAACGATATAATCATACTAGATAAAACGAATAATACTAAAGGACTATATACCTATAATACCTTCTTATTAGCGGGAGATACCCTTTGGTATAAACCAGTAACATTAGTAGATAAACTATATAACTATCCTATGCAGAATGATTCAAGATTTATCTTATCAGAATTATCTAAAAAAGAAAAAATACAAAAACTACATAACGATAGCATATCTTGGTATAATAACTTACCGAATAATATAGATTTAATGATAACACATGTACCACCATTTAGAAACAAAAGTAATAGTAGGGGTAATAACTATTGTTACTATACAGAAGTAAAAGAATATAAATCACCAGTATGGATATATGGTCATGATCATAAAGAAGAAGATATAATAATAAATAATACAAGATTAGTATCTAATCCATGGGGTTATGATACTAAAGAATTTAAAATAAAAACATTAACATTAACTAAATAATAAACTAAGATATCAAGTCTTAGTTTTAATATACCTATATATTATCTTTATTATGTCCACTATAAGCCTTACTATGTAAGTCTTATTAGTGTTTAATTAAGCTAAGCAAACTTATCTTAATTAAATGTATCCAAGATACCTATTATATATAAGCAGTAGGTATATACTAATAATATTATAGTAGTTATATTTATTTTGACAAAACTAATGATAAACATTATAATTTCATTAGATTTGTTAAATAGATATCCAAATAAGAGTAGAAAAATAATCGTATAGTCATATATAACAAAAAAACTATGATATAATAATTTCAGGTGGTGAGATTATGTGTTTAATATGGAACTTAATAAAAGTATTTACAGATACAGAAGATGATAATAAAAAAGATAATAATGATTTAGAAGATTGGCAAAAAGAATTGGTAAAAGAAAAGAAGTATGATACATTTAACTTTGAAGAAGAAGAACTAGAAGAAGATGACTATTATTCAGAGGATGATGATGAATAAGAAAATCATCTAAATTTGTTGATTAAACAAAAATAATTTGATATACTATAAGTAGTTAAAGGAAGAAAGACGCTTGTACAGGTCTATTTAATAGATTTTTTGTGCTGCGTCTTTTTGTATTAACTAGAAGTAGGAGAAGTTGAAAATGAATAATAAAATAAATAAACCATACAAACTAAATTGGCACTTATATTTAAGCTTGCTGTTTATGTCCATAATACTTATGATACTTGGGATTTATTTGCAGGAAGCAAAAGACAAAATATTAGCAGATATAATTTTAAATATAGGGTTAGGTTGTTTTGCATCAACAATAGTAGCCTTAATTATTGAATTTGGAAACATCAAAGAAAGAAATGAAAAACATAATGATATTTATATGTTAGTTTATAGTGATTTACAATTTAGTATTATGAAATATATAGAAGGTTGGTCAGAATTTTGTTCAGTAGCAGGAGGAGAAAAAGACTACTGCAATAAAGAATTCAAATGGAAAGAATGGTATTCAATAACAAAAGAAATCTTTGCTGACTGCAGTGAGAATAAAAAGATCGAATTATTAGCCTTTTTAAAAAATATATTAAGTAACAATATAAAATATATTAATGAACATATCAATTATATAATGTCACAAAGAAATATACTAGAAATTCACGATTTGTATAATGATGATCTTAATTTTATTATAAAAGATTTTAAATTTGAATTTTATTGCGCAGAGAAAGAAGTGGAAAAAAATAAAGAAGTAGAAGATTTTTTTAAAACGTTTGATGCAATAAATGAGGATATCACACGATATATTGAGCATTGGCAAGATATAAAAATTTATAATAATATTAAATTTAAGCCGTATAAATTTTTTGAATCTCTAAAGTTAGAGTTAATCAAAAACATTAGTGGTTTTCTGCATAATTAGTGGTGACGCAAATGAATAGGTATGATAAAGAAGAAAGAATAATACAAACTTTTCAGGACTTAAAAAGATGGAGGATAAAAATATTCCCATTAAATTTTAATAATATACTATTATATAGATTAATACATAATAAATTGTTATGGAAGACATGGACTGATGCCTCTTCTAAAAATGCTTTACCCCCGGACTTTTATAATAATAAATTTAAATTAATGATGGATGTAATGAGAATTGATGACCATACATTTGTTGATAAAAATGGTAGAGTAATTAATCGACATAATGAGCGAGAAAGTCAAATAACAAAACAATTAATAGATAAAAATAAAGCCATTAAGGAAATAGCAGAAGCTGGTAATTTGTTCATAAATCCTTATTGTGGCCTAGAGGGGCATGATGATCATAACTATAAACTTTATGTTGATAATTTTAAAAGGGTAATAGAAAAACATATACAAAAAATAGAAAAATATAAAAATAATCATCCAGGATTTAAGACAATATTTTTTGTTTTTGATGAATCAACACCATATATTAAACTGATAGATTGTGAAGTTCCTAAAGGGCCAGGCGAACTAATGAAAGGAGACCTACATTGTTGGTGGAAGGATAGTAACATGTTAAATATATTAAAAGATTCAAATATAGATTACTTAATATGGATAACACCATTTAAAATATTTAAGTCAATTCCAAAAGTAAGATATCCATTAGCGGCTATATATGATGTTTCCAAAATTAAGTTTAATAAAAATATTAAGTATGAATTAGATGAATTAGAAAGTTTGGAGAGATAAAGTGAATGACAAAATAGAATTATATTATAGTTTTGTTAATTTACAGGTTTTTAGTAGTAAAGGAAGTGTTATATGTATGAAATACAATTTAGATGTACTAAGTCCGTTGGAGTTTGAAAAATTGTCAAAGGATATTATTTCAAAAAAGTTAAATTTGGAGTTTAAAAGTTTTAAAATGGGTAAGGATGGAGGAATTGATTTAAGAAATAAAGAAAAAGGCATAGTTTGCCAGTGTAAACATATTAAGAAATTTTCGGATCTAAAGTCTATTTTAAAAAAAGAATTAGAAAAAGTAAATAAGTTAAAAGGAATTAAAAAATATTATTTAATTGTCTCAACTCAACTTTCACCTGCTAATGAAGACACAATAATAAAAATATTTAATAATTATATAGAAACATCTGAACAAATAATTAGTTATAATGAAATAGAAGATTTTTTAGATGATGAAGAAAACATTGAAATATTAAAGAAAAATTCAAAATTATGGTTAACATCTTACAAAATTATTGAATTATTTGAGCAAAAATATATGGATTTTGAAATTGATAATTTATTAAAAAATATATCCTCAAACATGAACTACTTTGTTGAAACTGATGTTTTTAAAAGATGTTATGAAAAAATTACAAATGACAGAATATTAATAATAAGTGGATCACCAGGAGTAGGTAAGACTATCAACTCAAATATGTTAGTAGCAAAACTTATCGCAACCAATCCTGAGCTAAAACTAAAGACAACTGTTGGTTCAAACTATAAAGAACTTATACAAGCATTAAATGAAAAAGATTATGAAATAATAATACTTGATGACTTTTTAGGTCAAAGTTATTTGGAAAAAACTAATGATCAAATTAATGAAATAATTTCAATTATTAGTTATGTCAAAACGAATCAAAAGAAATATTTAATACTTAATTCGAGGTTAACTGTTTTAGGCGATGCAAAGATGAAAAATGAACAAATATCAAGAATTTTAGATTCACTTGACAACAACAATTATATAATTGATATGGACAACATCTCAACTTTAGAAAAGGCAGAAATATTATTCAACTTACACTATTTTAATAATGTACCTAAGCAATATTTTGATGAACTGAAAAAAAAGTCCTTTTGGAGATTACGCTATGAAGAAATAATTAATCACCGCAATTATAATACAAGAATTTTGGAATATTGCGTATTAAATTATAAAAAAGATAATATTTCTAGTGAAAAATATTTTGACTATATCATGGAAAATTTAAGTAATCCTAGGCAAGTGTGGTATAAACAATTTTTAAATTTTTCCAAAGAAGAAATTTCTTATTTACATACAATGTATTCAATTAGAACTTCCAATGTTCCAAATAATATATTGAAGGAATGTTATGAAAAAGTCATAAAAAACAGATGTTATGATACAGAAAAAAATAATTTTAACAATATAACTAATAAATTGTCTGATAATATAATTGTTCAAAGTATAGCAAATCAAGAATATGTAATGAATGTTGTTAATCCATCTATAAATGACTTTATTATGAATGACTTGAAAGAAAACACGTTAGAACTTGAAAAAATGTTAGAAGAATGCGTTTATATTGAACAATTTATAAGTTTAGTTAATTTAAGCCCGTCATTACTATCGACGATAAATATAAATTTATTGGAACTCAAGTCAATGGATAATAATTTTGATGGTCGTTTACTCTCTTTAATCGAAAGATATAGTTATTATAATAAACAAATTAGAGAACAAGTACATAATATTTTAAATAATTGCGAGGAAAGTAATTGTCAAATAATTTTAGAAATACTTTCAAAAGATAAGCTTGTTAAACAATATAAATTAGAAGAATATATTTTAAATGTAGATTATTTAAAAAAAATATGCAGCAATTCTAATAATTTGTACATAAAAAGATTTATAGAGTATTTAGATGAATATATTGATGAAGTTGACAAGGATATCTCTGAAAAATATTTAAGTAACATATATAGTGAATTATCACCTATAATTTCCGAAAAAATAGAGGATAGTATTCGTGATAGTATGGATATAACAATAGATAATATTGTATTATCATATGAGAATATATTTGAATACAAAGTTGAAGAAGATGATTACATTGTTGAAAATATTAAACAAATAAATGAAATGGTTATTGACGAATTAGAGCCTATTATTGAAAGTGCAATTGAAGATGAAACAGATGGGTATATGTTACATAATATTGAAATAAAAAATTTGAATGTTGATTTAGAAAACTGTTATGAAGAATCTTATATAGAGCAAAGTGTGATTGAAGACATTAAAAATCTAAATAGAATTTCAGAAACTGATTTAGAAAATGACTATATATTCACTATACATGATGTTTTTTCACAAAAATATGAAAAAAATTAAAATAGTAATAAACAAATTTAATTAATTGAAAGAATTAATATTCATAGTAACAGGTAATAATATAAAAAATTTTATAGATTATACCAAATATATAAATATGAAAGAAAATTTATAAAATTTTGCTTTTTTTGTGGTAAAATAATAACTTATTAGGAGGGGATATAATGACTGAAAAAGTCACACAAGTTATATTAACTATCGCTATACTTGTATTTTCTATAAAACTTTTTGTTAAAGGATATAAAGATTCTAAAAGTGATTTTGAAAAGGTTTTATATATTATGTTATCGTTTGCAATTCTTTTTCCTTTAATTATTTATTATCTAGATAGATATAATATTCCAAGTAAATTTGGATATACAGAAAATATTATCTCATCTGATTGGGTTAGCATACTTACCAATTATTCTGCAGCAATAATTTCAACGCTACTTAGTGCAGTATTTTTAATATTTATTACTTTTAAACAAATGGATGAAACTTATAAAGACAATATTAAATTAAATAATGAAACGCAAAGAATACAAAATCTCCCGTTGTTACGATATAATTTCACTCATGAAAGATTAGAAGGAGAAATGTTTGATGAAAATAAAAAATGGATATTTTCTAACCAAGATGATAGTAATAGTGATTCAATAGATTTTACTATGGAAATAGAAAATATAGGACTAAATACAGTTAGAAAAGTATATTTAGAAGTTGAGTCTGAATTATTTAACAAAAAAGAGAATTTTGAATTATGTAATCAAAGTAATATAGAAAAAATTCAAACAAAAAAGAAAGAATTTATAATTACAAATGTAGCAAATGGTACATATAAAATAGAGATAACGGTATATTATCAAGATTTGTTAAAAAATTGGTATAAACAAAAAGTTCATTTAACAATTTCAGTAACTAACATTTATAATTCTAAAACTCATGATTGTAATCAAATAAATTCGATTGTAGTAACTGATGAAGAAATGTTATCAAGAGAACCAACATTTATTAAAAAATAAAGAAAGTTTAATTTTTAGGTACACTTTCAGGTGCACAAACATATAAATTTTAATAAACTTAAAAGCACAGAAACTCTTTGTTTATAAAGGGTTTAACATTTTATAAAATTAGACGAATTAGAACTAAGTTGTCCCCTGCCATTAAATTATGCTCTTTTTGCCCCGTATATATGTTTTTTTTTGCTATTTGCATACGATTTGCATACGATAAGAACAATTATTGGTACATTTGCATACTGTCCATGTTGGTTTTGTGATATTTATGGGATAAGAAGTTATGAATTTATGATATAATAATATCAATAATTTTTAAGAAAAATGGAGGAAATATGGAAGCAGAAAATTTAGTAAACAACATAATAGAAAAGAGCCAAGAAGCATTTTTATTAGCAATAGAAATATACAATAAACCTACAATCAAATATAGAGTTGAAGGGTTTAATTTCTTTATGTGTAATGCATGGGAATTAATGCTTAAAGCTTATTTAATTAAAAAGAATGGCAAAGATGCAATTTATTATTCTGTAAAAAAGGGTGTTCCTTCCAGAACAATTTCTCTAAGCGATTGCATAAAGAAAGTTTTTACTAATGATAAGGATCCGTTGAGAATTAATTTAGAGCAATTAATTGTATTAAGAGATACTTCGACACATTTCATCATTCCTGAATATGAAAAGATATATACTTCCTTATTTCAAGCATGTTTATTAAATTATATTAGAAAACTAAATGATTTTTTTGAAACAAATATTAAAGAAAAAATAAACACAACTATGCTTAATATATTTATTGATGATAGAGATGTTACAGAATTAGAATTGGTGAAGAAATATGATAATAGCATCGTAAAAAGGTTTAACAAAAATTCTAATCAAATATTTAAAATAATTGATAGTAATCCAAATGATAAATTTGCTCAGACTATTAATTATAATTACGCAATAGTAAAAAATCCATCAAATGCTGATGGAACATTTAGAATCACTGAAAATGCTGAAGATGCAGTTATGTTTATTGATAGACCTAAAAATGCTAACTTAACTCATCCTTATAATGGTAAAAGATTGATCCAGTCATTAAATGATTTATTAAAAGAAAATAATATTGATGTAAAGATTGGATATTCCGAATTAAAAATGATTTGTAAAAAATACGATTTTTATTCTAATCCTAACTATTGCTATAAAATAGAAACTGATGCTACACCTCGATACACTTTTTCTGAGAATCTTAAGCAAACTATTTTTAAATTAATTAAAAAAAATCCTCAATTAATTGAAGAATTAAAAACAAAAAAAAGTTAACCTCAGGAGCAAAGGAATTCTAAATATATAAATATATCTACTCTCATTCGAGAACCCAGCATAACCCTTCACAAGTTAACTTTTTCTATAACTATTATATCATAATTTAATAATAATATGTACAAAATGATAAAAAAATATTATTAAATGTAAATAAATGTATATATAAAAATAGCTTAGTCATTATTTTCTAAGCTATCTATAACAGAAACAACTGAATCGAGTGCAGTACTAAACATATGTGAATATGTATTTAGTGTCTCTTCGATTTTTGTGTGTCCTAAATACTTGGCTACTAATGTAACATTAGCACCATTATTAATTAAAAGCGATGCACACGAATGTCTAAAGTCATGGATTCTAATTCGCTTTAATTCGGCCTTATCAGCCATTCTAGAACGATATAAGTATAGGGTAGAGTCTGCAATAGGTCTACAGTCAGAACACACGAAAAAATCGTCATTAAAGTTCGCATATGTTTTCTTATCATAATCATATAATTCTTTTAAATCATTTAGAAGAGATTTAGTAATAGGAACTATACGTTTGCTATCTTTAGTTTTAGTATCACTAAATTCAAACTTGCCTTTATTATTTAATTGAGTTAATTGTTTGTTAACCGAAAGTATCCTTTTATCAAAATAAATATCTTTCCAGGTTAGTGCCTTAAGTTCACCTTTTCTTAATCCACAGTAGTAGAGTATTTCAAATGTTGTCTTAGCTTTTAGATCCTGAGCAAAAGAAATAAACTTTTTCAAGACCGACCAGCCACCTAAATTCACACAATTTTATACTTTCCGTGAGTTTTTTGGAAAATTAGCAATAAAAAGGAGTATTAGAATTAGAGCTGATACTCTATTTTTTTTAAGTTCTAATGGATCTTCAGAAACAATCTCTAATGAATATTTAATCCTTAATAAATTGACTATTTCTTTTTTTACTTTAGTATAATTTTCAAAACTAATATTAAAGATATCTTTAGCTGAATTATAATGTTGTCTTAGTGTTGCTTCACACATAGCTTTTCTATAATAAGAACTTGCAATATAGAATGCTATTACTTCGAGCATAACATATGTGATTACAAAATCATTATAATTATCATAAAAGGATTAATGATCTTATTTAATTCATCATAGGAAACATCATTTTTATTGCTTTTAAGCGACATATTCAACCTCCTATTGCTTTATATTCATCGCTTAATTATTAGAAAAAGTCAATTTTGTTGGTATTATTATGTAGATTTAGGTTAAAAACATCTCAAAATATCAAAAATTGTCGGAAAATGTGTTATAATTAAACTGAGAGGAATTTGGAGGTTTAATGAGATGAAGACATTAATTAATAAATTGAGTGAAACACTAAAAAAAGACACTTATTTTCTTGATGAAAATGAAGATATTATTACAGATAAGGTAAAAACAGCCGCTATAAATATGGATGACCATCTTCTTGATATTTTAGTTTCGGATGATGAATTTAAGGAAGCCTTTTTTATAAAAAAAGATAAAGTTTTAATTTTTGATAAAGTTAAGTTTTCTTGGATTATAAGTAGTAGTAACTTCCTACCAGATAGTTACACTTCATACAAGAACAAAATTGGATTAATAGACTCACATAATGACTTTTTAAAGAGTAAAGATGATGTTGTTCTTTCTTTTCCATATAAAGATTCAGTTTTATTAGGTGGACAAACTAAAGAGGATGAAAAACGTAGTGAGTGTATGTTAAATGAAACTTTATGCAAAGATTATATAGATTGTTTATTTGCACCAAAAGCATTTAAAAAACACTATAAATTTGATGGAAAAGAACAAACTGATTTTAAATGTACAACAGATGATAACTATATTATAAAAGGAAACAATTTAATTGCTTTATATAGTTTGTTACCAAAATATGAAGGAAAAATTAGATTGATATTTATAGATCCTCCATATAACACTAAAAATGATACATTTGGATATAATGATACTTTTAATCATTCTACATGGTTAACATTTATGAAAAACAGATTAGAAGTTGCAAAAAGATTACTAACTCCTGATGGTAGTATCTATGTATCAATGGATTATAACGAAATTCATTATTTAAAAGTTTTAATGGATGAAATTTTTGGAAGAGATTGCTTTCAAAGAGAGATAATTTGGAGAATGGGATTCCTATCTGGATATAAAACAATAGTTAATAATTATATAAGAAATCATGATACTATTTTGTTTTATTCAAAGAATCCAAATAATATGTTATTTAACAAGTTATATATTGATAACAAAGATTTTAAGCCACTTGTAAAGGATTCAAAGGATTTAAGAAAATATTTTAAGAATTTAAAATTAGAAGAAGAACAAATTGACGATATTTTTGAATACATTAATCATCGATCTAGAGGGGAACATTATGCTCTTGAAGATACATGGAATTGTAATAAATGGGATTATTTAGATTCTATAGCGATAGAAAGTGCTACAGCAAGAGTAGGAGAAACTGTAGACTTAGATGGCGAAAATTTTAAAGGACAAAAACCAGAAAAATTAATTCAAAGAATAATTGAAAGCTCATCTAATGAAGGAGATATAGTTCTAGACTTCTTCTTAGGAAGTGGAACAACAGCAGCTACAGCACATAAACTAAATAGAAAATATATAGGAATTGAGCAAATGGACTATGTTGAAACGGCAATATGTGAAAGATTAAAAAATGTTGTAACAGGAGAAGATCAAGATGGTATTAGTAAGGCTGTTAATTGGAATGGCGGAGGCTCATTTATATATTGTGAATTATTAGAGCAAAATTCAAAACTTATTACTGATATAAATAACAGTTCTGAAAAAAACATAATGGAAATATATAATAAAATTATTAATTCTTCATTTGCGTTGAATTATAAAATAGATCCTGAAAAATTAAAGTCAGTAAAAAATATTGAATTGTTTGAAAAGTTAGAACTTAATGATAAAAAGAAATTGCTAATTGAATTTTTAGATAAGAATTTATTATATATTAATTATTCTGAAATTGAAGACAAGGATAAGGATATTAGTAAAGAAGATATTGAATTCTCTAAATCCTTTTATGGTGAAGATTAATGAATTTCTTATATGAAAAAATAGCAACTTTAAAGGAAGCAGGAATATCAGAAACAATACCGCAATTTCTAATTGACAACATTTCCACAAACATAAAACTTAGAGATTATCAGGAAGAAGCAATTAAAGATACTCTTATATATTTAAATAGTAATTTGTCAAAAAACAAACAAACTCATATCTTATATCATATGGCTACAGGATCAGGAAAGACTGTAATAATGGCTTTGAATATTCTTTATTATTATAGTCAAGGATATAGAAATTTCTTGTTTTTTACAAATCAAACAAACATTATTTCAAAAACTAAAATAAATTTTTTAGATAAAACATCATCTAAATATTTATTCGCAAACAATATTAATATAGCCGGTAAAAATGTTAAAATTAGAGAAGTTTCAAACTTTGAAGATTCAGATCCTAATGCAATTAATATTTGTTTTAACACAGTTCAGGGCATTCATAGTTCTCTTATTTTGATTAGAGAAGGAGCATTAACAATTGAAGACTTTGAGAATGAAAAAATAGTTCTTATTGCTGATGAAGCACATCATTTAAATTCAACAACAGCTAGTGATAAAGAAGAAAATGAAAACAATGCCACATGGGAATCTACCGTTTATAATCTTTTACTTGCAAATAAGGAAAATGTGCTTTTAGAATATACAGCAACTTGTGATGTTCAAGATGTTAATGTAAGAAATAAATATTTAGATAAAATAGTATTTAATTTTGATTTAAAAGAGTTTAGAAAAGCTGGATATACTAAAGAATTTGTTAATATGAGAAGTAATACTACAAAGTGGGAAAGGACTCTACAAGCCATTCTTGTTAGTGAATATCGTAAGCTTATATTTGAACAAAATAATATAACTATTAAACCTGTAGTGCTATTAAAATCTAAGACTATTAAAGAGTCAAATGAGTTTTATAACGAATTTTATGAACAATTAATAGATTTACAGCCTAGCGCAGTTGAATTTATAAAAAATGCAAATCAAGGCAATTCACTTCTATCGAATGCATTTGATTTCTTTGAATCAATTGATTTATCAATGGAAGAACTTGTTGATTTAATAAAGGTTGATTTTGCTATTGACAATAGTGTTAATATGAATGAGTTGAATCCTAAGAATGAAAGTATAGTTAACAATTTAGACGAAAAGGATAATCATTATAGAATAGTATTTATAGTTGATAAACTAACTGAAGGATGGGATGTATTATCTCTTTATGACATTGTTAGATTATATGAAACTAGACAAGGTGGTTCAAAAGGAACTGTTTCAAAATATACAATAAGTGAGGCACAATTAATTGGTAGAGGCGCTAGATATTGTCCGTTTAAGTTTGAAGAAGATCAAGTTAAAGAAAAAAGAAAATATTCTGACTATAATAATCCGCTTTCTATATGTGAAACATTAATTTATCATTGTATGGATGATTCAAAGTATATCGATGAAATTAAGAAAGCTTTAAAGCAAACAGGGTTATTACCAGAAATCGATACAGTCCAAGTTACGTATAAGTTAAAGGATGATTTTAAGAATACCGAAATATATCAAAAAGGTTTTGTGTTTTTGAATAATAGAATTGAGATAGATAGAAGCAATGTTAAATCAATTCCAGAAAAAGTTAGATCTATGGGAATTAGCTATAAATGTAGAAATAGTTATTCATCTACAGGTGCATTGTTTGAAGAAGGGAATGGTGGAATAAAGTTCAAAGATCTTACACCTATAAAAATATCTGATATAGCATATAATATTGCATATAAAGCATATAGATGTTTCAATGAAACGTTGAGTTTTGATAAATTAAAAAAGCAGTTTCCTAATTTAGAAAGTGTAAATGAATTCATTACTTCAGATGAATATGTTGGATCTTTCCCTATTACTTTCCTTGTGATTGAAAATACAGAACCATCTATTGATGATAAATTGGAAGCTTGTAAGAAAGTTTTTCAAATAATATCTGACTATGTTCAAACAATTGAGATTACTTTTGAAGGAACAAAAGAGTTTTATGCAAAGCCTATTAGGGATGTGTTTACAAACAAAATAAGAAACATAACTCGTGAGGCAAATGACGAATCATGGGGAGCAGGTATATCTCAAAATGATTCACTTGTTAATGACACATATAGAATGGATTTGTCAGATAAATCATGGTTTGCATATAATGATAATTATGGTACGAGTGAAGAAAAGAAGTTTGTTAAATATTTTAGTACAATTGTTGAAAAAATAAAAAATAAATTTGAAGATGTATATCTAATAAGAAATGAAATACAAGCATGTATTTATTCATTTGAGGATGGATCAAAATTTGAACCAGACTACGTCCTTATATTAAATAAGCATCAAGAGAATAAAGAAAAAGATAATTTATACATTTGTATGTTTATAGAGCCAAAAGGAGAGCATTTATTAGAAAAGGATAGTTGGAAAAACACGTTGTTATTGGATTTAAAAGAAAAGGGAATACCTATAGTTAAATTTGTGGATGATAATGAGTATAGAATATGGGGTTCACCATTATATAATGAAGCTAATACAAAGGAAGATTTTAATAATTATTTAGAAGAATTATTAAATACAGTTAATTAAAATGCCAGAGATTTTTAAAAAAGAATTTGAAGATCTTTATAATCAAAAAAAACAAGAAAACTATAATTTCATAATTGAAAAAGAAACATTAATCAACAATGAGAAATTTAAGTATCTTGAATTTAATATTGATCACTCATTATTAAAATGTGCAATGAATTTAGCAAAAAGAAAATCACAATTTACAATGGATCAGAATCAAGCTGGAATAAGAAGAGATAAAATAACAAAACTTCAAAAATGCTGTCAAGGTGTATTAGCAGAAATGTTTATTCATGTTTTGCTATTGGAAAGATATGGATTTAAAGTGTTAAGGTATGACTTAGAAAGAGAAAATTTTCTTTATAAAGTAGAGGAATATGATTTAAAAATCCAAATTGATAACGACTTTTATGAAGTTGAATCAAGATCGTCTAATCTCCATCATACTTCGATAGAAAAATTTATAAATTATGATATAATTATTGGACCGTATGGAAATAGACTTAAGATTGAAGATGAATTGGCGGATTTTCATTTTAGACCTATATATATGCCAGATTTTGAACCGTTTGAGATAAAAGATGGAAAGTATCATTATTCTGATAAATTAATAACAGGAGAAGTAAAACTAATAATTACAGGTGTAGCTACTAAGAAAGAATTTCTTAAATATGGATATAAAAAATCATTAGGACAAAGGGGAACAATTTATCAAGTAGTAGATGTTTCTATTATTGGAGATATCAGCAAAATGGATGAAAAATTTAAAGATATTATTAGTGAATAAAAAGCCAAGAATTACTCTTGACTTTTTTATTTTGTATACGATATGCATACGAAAGTCCTAAACTTAGACGGTAAATTACGAAAAAATCATCAATAAAATAAAACTTTTTCATCAAAAAAAGCCTATTTTAAGCATAAAAAACATATATGCTCTCTTCCACCTGGAGAGAGCAGCTATTTACGAAATATCAAAAAGACTTACTAACATCATAAAGATGTACCAAGTCTTTTTCTTCTACCTTACAAACTTGTAATATAAAATCCAACAAAGTAATGATATAATAGAACTATAGAAAGAAGGAAATATAATATATGAAAAAGATAATGATAATTGAAGATGATACTATAATATCTAAAGAATTATATGAACTACTAGTAAATGCTGGCTATGAAGCATTAATACTAAAAGACTTCTCAAATGCTAAAGAAGAAATATTAAAAAGTAATATAGACCTAATTCTCTTAGATATAAATATACCATATCAAAATGGTGAGCAGTTACTTAAAGAAATAAGGAAAGAATCAAATATTCCCGTAATAATGGTAACCTCAAGAGCAAGTGAAACCGATGAAATATTATCAATCTCTTATGGAGCAGACGATTACATAACTAAGCCCTATAGCCCAACCATTCTATTACTAAGAATACAAAATATCTTTAAAAGATTAGATAATAGTACTGAAGTACTGAAATATAAAGATTTAGAAGTCTCGCCATCACGAGGTACTTTATCTGGTAGTAATAAAGAATTAGAACTAACCAAAAATGAAATGCTAATCTTTCAGCACTTATTAAATAACCAAAACAGAATTGTATCAAGAGATGAACTAATGACCATTCTTTGGAATAATGAAGAATACATAAATGATAATGCTCTAACTGTAAATATAAGTAGATTAAGAAGTAAACTAGAGGACTTTGGTTATCCAGATGCTATAGAAACAAGAAAAGGACAAGGATATATACTATTATGAAATTAACAAACTATCTAAAAGATAAAATAACCATAATCATTATCACTATCATATCAATAATTCTAATAGCCCTATTAGACATAGCCTTCAAAGTAACAGAGGGACTAATAATAGTAACCATAGTATTACTACTATTAACACTAATCATATCCATCTTAATATCATATTTTCAAAAAAGAACCTTCTATAACACACTCATAACCAATACCAAAAATCTAGATAAAAAATACCTAGTCATAGAAACCATACCAAAACCAAATACTTACGAAGAAGAACTAATATATAACATCATGTGCGACATCAACAAATCAATGATTGAAAATGTCAGTAGTTACATAAATAGCACCAAAGACTTCAAAGACTATATTGAGATGTGGATACATGAAGTAAAAATACCAATATCAAGTCTAATCCTTATGACCCATAATCATAAAAACCAAGTACCAAAAGAATACATTGAAGAAATAAAAAGACTAGATAACTACATCGACCAAATCCTCTACTATGTAAGAAGTAACTATACCAGTGAAGACTTTATCTTCAAAAAAGTAAAACTAGAAAAAATAATCTCATCAGTAGCCCTTAAAAATAAAGATGACCTCTTAGAAAATAAAATTGACCTAATCGTCGATATAAAAAATACTGAAGTCTATACCGATACAAAATGGTTAGAATTCATTTTAAATCAAATTATCAATAACAGTATCAAATACAAAAAAGATATTCCAAACTCCTATATCCAAATAAATGCTACTGAAGATAGTAGTCAAATAACCTTATTTATCAAAGATAACGGTATTGGCATACCAAAAAGTGATATCCCTAATGTTTTCAAAAAATCATTTACCGGTACTAATGGCAGAGATAAAACCAAATCAACAGGCATGGGTCTATACATAGCCAAAAAATTATGTACCAAACTAGGTCATAAAATAGAAATAGAATCTGAAGAAAAAGAATATACCATTGTCAAAATAACCTTTGGTAAAAATAAACTTTATCACCCAGAAGACTAACCTTACAAAAAAGTAATATACTGTAATATTAAACTTACGACAAATATCCTATTATCTAGTATTATTAATTACGAAAGGAAGGAAAATAATATGGAAAATATACTAAAAATAGAAAATATTGAAAAATACTATGGAAGTAAATCAAGTTTAACTAAAGCCATAGATAACATATCATTTGAAGTAGAAAAAGGAGAGTTTGTCGCTATCATGGGTTCTTCAGGTTCAGGTAAAACAACATTACTAAACTGCATATCCACAATTGATAAAGTAACCGCCGGACATATTTTTGTAGGAGGAACTGACATAACAAAACTAAAAGGAAATGATTTAAACAAGTTTAGAAGAGAAGACTTAGGTTTCATCTTTCAAGACTTCAATTTATTAGATACCTTAACAGCCTATGAAAATATAGCACTAGCCTTATCAATTCAAAATGTAAGTCCCAAAGAAATAGATAAAAGAATAAAAAAAGTAGCAAGAGAACTAGATATCGAATCAGTACTAAAAAAATATCCTTACCAAATGAGTGGAGGACAAAAACAAAGAGTAGCAGCAGCCCGTGCCATAATAACAGATCCATGCCTAATACTAGCAGACGAGCCAACCGGAGCCCTAGACTCTAAGTCATCAAAAATGCTTCTAGAAAAACTAACCTACCTAAATAATGCTTTAGGAGCCACTATTCTAATGGTAACCCATGACGCTTATGCCGCAAGTTACGCTACTAGAATAATCTTCATAAAAGATGGTAAAATATATAACGAAATTCGTAAAGGAAATGATACCAGAAAAGAATTCTTTGATAAAATAATAGATGTCGTAACCTTACTAGGAGGAGACATAAATGATGCTCTTTAAATTGTCTATAAAAAACATAACCAAAAGTATCAAAGATTATGCTATCTATTTCTTTACTTTAGTGCTAGGAGTAGCTATTTTCTATGTTTTCAATGCTATAGATAGTCAAACAGTAATGCTAAATGTATCATCATCAACAAGTGAAATAATAAGACTAATGACCACCATTCTAGGAGGAGTAAGTGTCTTTGTTTCATTCATTCTAGGATTTCTAATAATCTATGCCAGCCGTTTTCTCATAAAAAGAAGAAACAAAGAATTTGGAATCTACTTAACCCTAGGAATGTCAAAAAGAAAAATATCTCTAATCCTTTTCTTTGAAACTCTTATAATAGGAGTTATCTCTTTAGGAGTTGGCCTAGCCCTAGGAATAGTTTTATCACAACTAATGAGTATCCTTGTAGCCAATATGTTTGAAGTCGACTTAACAAAATTTCAGTTTACATTTTCATCTTCAGCAGCCCTAAAAACCTTATTATACTTTAGCATAATGTATTTAATAGTAATGATATTTAACACCATAATTGTAAACAAATGTAAACTAATAGACCTATTACATGGTAATAAAAAATCCGAAAAAGTAAAATTAAAAAATCCTATCATTTGCACTATAGTATTTATAATTGCGGTCATAGCACTATCATATGCTTACTATCTAGTAACAGATGTTTTTAGTACTTCACCACTTATGAATACTATAAGTGGGATATTAATACCAATAGCCCTAGGTTGTATATCAACATTTCTAATATTTTGGTCACTATCAGGTCTAATCCTAAAGATAGTAATGCATCTAAAAAAATACTACTACAAAGGACTAAATAGTTTTACCGTTCGTCAAATAAGTAGCAAAATAAATACCACTGTCTTTTCAATGACAATAATATGCCTAATGCTATTCTTTACTATATGTATCTTTTCATCAGCATTATCTATAAAAAACTCTCTATCAGGTAATCTAAAAGATTTAGCACCTGTTGATATTCAGTTCTCAAAATTACAAGAACCATTATCTAAAGAAGAACAAGAAAGCTTTTCAAAAGAGATAATAGAGGATTATAACACCACTGTCAAAGATACCTTACAAAGATTAGATGTATACAAGTATCTAAAAGAAGTAGTAGACATAAATATATATAGAGTAGAAGAAATAACCCTAAAAGATTCTTTTGGAGACCAAATAGAACAAATAGGAAAAGATTATCCCACACTAGCTTATAACGTAAGAGAAGACTTAGTAAAATTAAGTGACTACAATCGTCTAGCAAAACTATATAACAAAAAAGAATTAACTCTAAAAGATAATGAATATGTAATTATATCTAACTATAAGATGATGGCGGATATTAGAAATATATCCCTAAAAAACAATACCAAACTAACTATAAATGGTAAAGACTACTATCCAAAATATCAAGAATGTCAAGATGGCATTATCGAACTAAGTGGAAGTGCTACTAATACAGGAGTAATAATATTACCAGATAATGCCTTAGAAGGTATTCATCCATATAAAAATATTTTAGCAGCTAACTATCAATCAGACACTAAAGAAGAAAAAGAAAATGTTGAAGATATAGTTAGTACTATAATAAATAACCATTTTAACAAAGATACCTTATTATCATATAATACTAAAATAGATATCTATGAATCATCCATAGGACTAGGAGCCATGGTAACATTTGTAGGACTATATCTAGGAATAATTTTCTTAATATCAAGTGCAGCTATTTTAGCCCTAAAAGAATTATCTGAAAGTACTGATAATAAAGAAAGATTTAATATGTTAAGAAAAATAGGAACTGATGAGAAAATGATTAACAAAGCCTTATTTAAACAGATAGCAGTATTCTTTCTATTCCCATTATTACTAGCTATAATTCATTCAATATTTGGAATAGAGTTTGCTAACTATATCTTAAAAACAATGGGAACAGAATCATTATTATCATCAATAATATTAACAGCAGTATTTCTAGTAGTAATCTATGGAGGATATTTCTTAGTAACATACTACTGTAGTAAAACCATAATAAAGGAGAGATAAGATGAGCTATTTAGTACCAATAAAAGCAGCTTTAATAATCTTTCCTTTTTTAGCCTTATTAATAACATTACCATATATAATATATGAATATCATCATTATGGATCAGTAAACAAATTAAGAACTTTAATAATATATTCCTTTATCTTATATCTAATGACAATCTACTTTTTAGTAATATTACCTCTTCCAACCAAAGAAGAAGTAATCAAAATGAAAGTGATTAATCCTCAGTTAATCCCATTAACATTCATAAAAGATATAGTAGAGGACCTAATAGAATTAAAACAAATAAACATTCTAAAAATAATAACTATACCTAGTATATATACTGTTATCTTTAATATAATAATGTTTATGCCATTAGGAGTCTATCTAAGATACTACTATAAATGCTCATTAAAGAAAACAATAATTATAAGCCTCTTAATATCACTATTCTTTGAATTAACTCAATTAACAGGACTATATTATATCTATCCTAGAGCATATCGTAATTTTGATGTGGATGACCTATTAATAAACACACTAGGAGGTCTTATGGGATATTTAATAATAAGTCCTATTCAAAAATATTTACCAACAAGAGAAGATATCGATACCAAATCATTAAAAGAAGGACAAAAAGTATCTTCCTTAAGAAGAATAACACTCTTTCTAGGAGATATCTTTATCTATCTACTAATGATAATGTTAGTATCATTTTTAATAAATAATAAATATATAAATCTTTCACTAGCGGTTCTTTACTTTATTATCATTCCATATTTTAACCATAACCAAACTATCTTTGGAAGAATAATAAATGTATCATTGGAAGTACCAGATAAGAGATTACTTAGAATAACTTTAAGAAATATCTTTATATATTTATATTACTATGGAATATTTTCATTAGTGGTACATTTAGAAATGTTATTAGCTAAAAATATACCTAACTATTTATCAGTAATAATAGGATTAAATACATTTTTGATATTTATAATTTTCTATATATATAGTTTTATAAAAATATTAAAAAATAAGCAATTACTATATGATAAAATATTAAATATAAAGTATGTAAGTACTATAAAAGTAAATAATGTAGATTGATATAGTCTATGTTTTTTTTCTTTATCCTCTTAAGCCTAGGTCTTAAGAGGTAATTTAGAGCCTATTATATAGTCTCTAAATTAAAAATATTTGTGTTGTATTATATATAGGCCATAACTAATTACATATAAAATGTCAAAATACTGTAAAAATAACCAAATACAATATATAAATTATTAAAATTATGATATACTTAAGTTAATGATAGAGGAGGTAATATGAATAGCAATAACATTGAAGAAATATTAAAAGACATATTTGGCATGTCATTATTGGATGCAAAAAAAATAGAAAATGAAATAATTTATAATTTTAATGAAGTCATGACAAAATTAGATGAATATAAGATTTTTTATACTGGTGATGTAAACATAATGTTTGCAATAAAAGTTATAGAAAATTACATTGTAGATAGTTATAATCGAATAAGTTCTATAATAATAAACAATATATGTTTAAAATATTTTGGTAAGAACATAGAAATGACATTGGCCTCTGAAGATATAAATAAAATAAAATTAGTTTTTGAAAGATATTGCAAATTAAATAATTATCCAATAGAATTACAAAATAAAATTATGAGTGATATAGAAGAAAAGGCAATAGCGTTCAGTAAGAGATTTACCTTTGATGATATCTCACTAATAAACTTAATTGAAGCTGCTAAAGGTTCAAATATAGTAAAAGAAGAAGCAAGTTATAGGAACGCCATTTTAGCACAGTCTAAAGAAAAAGGCACATACCATTTTAAAGAAATGCCCAGAATAAAAATAACTCCAGATATGACTGAGGAAGAAAAAAAACAGAAAATAAAAGAACAAGAACAAGTGTTTACTATCGGAGGAAAGATACCAGAACCAAGAAGTGAAGAAAACAGATTAGAAAAAAATAAAATTTTTCTTAAAAGTTATCCTGGATATTCTGCTGCTTTAGAAACTAGAAGCAGAGATGAGATAATGAAAGAATTAATAGGTAATCTTTTTGATAATTTAAATCTATGCTATGACACATATCAAAAATATTATTTAGATGGTAATAACAAGGCAATAGAAAATGATGTAGAACTAGCAGATGGAACTATATTCCCATTTAAATATGTTTTAGATACAAAAAGAATACCTCATATATTAGGAATACCAAAAGCCGAATATTTATCAGAAAAAGTAAGAAAAGTTCTAGGTTTAAGTGAATCAGCAGGAGCAGATAAAGTATTATTAGCATTGATAAAAAATCAAAAATATATAATAGCAGAAGGTGGATTAATAGAAGAAAATGGTAAAGTATATCAAATGTTACCTTGGGAAAAAATAATACTAAAAACAAGCTCATTTATGCGAGGAGACTATTTTAAAACATGTTTCTGTTTAGTAAAACTAAAAGAAGGACACTATTTAGAAAAACCAAATGAAGAATATGCTACAATAGCAGCAACTAGATATGGTCAAGATTTTATAAATAAGAAACTAACAATAACTGGTATATTAAATGATTTGATTCTAACAAAAAAACAATCTAAAGATTTTATTTTCAGTGGCTTTCTACTAGATGATAAGACAGGAATGTATGTTCCAGATACATTAATAACAGGAAAAGCCGAAAATATAAAAGTAGGAAAAGATAATGAAAAATTATTGACATTACAAAAATATAGAAAAATCTTCGGAGATAATGATGGCTGTCAAGTAGTTAAGAGAATAATGAATGAAAACGAAGATAGACAATTTACACCTGAAGAGCAAGCTTTAGTGCATCTAACCACATCTTCAAGTTTAGGACTACCTGCTAAAGTATCCGAAGAAGCAATAGAATTAGAATTTAGCATCCAGCAGGAGATTGAACAAATATTAAAAACAAATTTAGAAGAATTAATAAACCCAAGCAATCAAAAGAGACGATAAACTATTTAGTTATCGCCTCTTTTATATATTTAATAAAATTCTTACTAATATATCCAATGCTATTGCAGTTATAAATCATACCTAAATATTTTTCTTTGAGTGGTAATTCAATATTAAGTTTAAATAAGGTACCATCTTCAAGTTCATCTTTGATATGTTCTTCAGTAAGCATACCAATACCAAAGCCTGCCAGTGTAAAATCTTTAATTAAAGTATTACTACCAAACTCCATCTCTGGATTAATAACAATATTATTGTCAGTACAGTATTCATCAAGTTTAATTCTAGTAGAAGCCCCTTTAGTTAAAACTAGTAAAGGAAGTTTCTCTAAGTCATTCTTAGTAATAGTTCTATCTTTCAAATATTTAAATGTTTCATTAGCAACAAAACAATCATGTAAATCCATTAATTTAAAACTATCAAAATTATTTGGAATATTATATGGCATATTAGTAAAAATAACATCAATTAGTCCCATTTTAGCCTTCTTAAGAAGTAAATCAGTTTTATCAGTAAATATCCTAATACTAACTTTAGGATATTTTTTATGAAAATTTTTAATATATGGCATTAAAAATTCATGAAGAATAGTTCTACTAGCCCCAATATTAATAACACCGGTATCCATATTAGTTAAAGCATCTAAATCGTTTTCCGCAGAAACTATAAGTTCAACAGCATCTTTAATTTTATCATAAATAGTTTCCCCTGCTTCTGATAAAATAACTCCATCTCTCTTTCTAATAAATAGTGAAGTACCAACTTGCTCCTCTAAAGTTTTAATAGATTTACTGATAGCAGGTTGACTTATCATCATCTCATTGGCAGCTCTACTTATGCTACTATTTTTAGCAACATAATAAAAGACTTTATATAATTCAAAGTTAATATTCATAAATAACCTCCATCTAAAATATAACCAAAAGTTATATAACATATAAATAATATGTATATTAATTATATCATAAATTATGTTACAATACTAGTGCTTTTGACAAAAAAGCCATTGGAAAGGGGAAAAAGTATATGCTAGAAGAATATTTAAAGGCATTATATTATCAGTACTGTAATGCTAGAGAAATAAAGAATATTAATTTTGCCAAAATGAAAGATAATGAAAATTTTATAAACTGGATAGTCCAAAATAGACAGACATCAAAAATGTATAAAGATTATCTTTCATATCTTAATGTATCATTATATGATGGAACAGAAGTAGGAAAAGGAAAATATGATAGCATAAGTAGTAAAGATATGAAAATAGTATCATCATATGGAATAACATTAGAAGTATTACCATCAAAATTAATAATAACTGATAGAAATGTTTTAATAGCAACTCCAAGAACAATATCATTAGCGGAAACAAATCTATTTATTACTCATAATCCATATTCATATCAAGATGTATCAGCTTGGCATAAAATACATAATTCAGGTATGTATGATATAAGTATAGGAATGTATGGAAACATTTATGATAGAGATAAAAAATCAAAAATAGAACTTCTATCTAAATTAGCAGATAAAATGGATACTGATACAGAATTAACTCAAGATACATTAGGAGATAAATACTTTTGCTCATTAAATAGTAGAAGATATATCAAAAGAAAAATATTAACAAGATAAAAAAGTAAAGAAGGGGATTAGAATGGAAGAAAACATAAAAATATTAAACATGTGGAATGAAAAAGTAAAAACACTAGGTAAACTAAAGTTAAAAGAAGCTCAAGAATTATTCATTGAGATGAAAAAAGAATCAAACATTAAAGAAAAAGAATTAAAAAGAAAAAAGCTAATTGAAGACACATTATATGTACCATTAAATTTTATAAATAAAAATAAGGTTTATTTTACAAATACAATATCATACGATATGAATGATGTGATAAGTACAATCTATGAGATATGGATAGAATTAATAGATGCCGAAATACTTGTATCAATAGATAAATATTCAAATATATTTAACTATAATAGTCTATTTTATACGAAACTATTAGATAAATTACCAATAGCAAAGTATTCTTTTGAAAGAGTGGTTGTTTTAAATACAACAAATTTTGCTGAAATATTAATAAACTACATCAAGTTAAAGGAAATAACTCCAGAGGTAACCTATAATAAATACCTAGACTTTATAAAAAAAGAACTAAATAAAAATGAAGACTTTTTTAAATATTTTTCAGGATACTATTGTTTATATAGTATATATACATTATTAGAAGCAATCACTAACACACTAACAGAAGTAGATAGTAGCAAGCTATCAAAAGTAAAGATAGATAAGTTAAAATATTTATTAATTGATAGGGGACTAACAGATTCAATTCAAACATTAGAAGAATCTTTGCCAATAGATATGGAAACAACTATAATAGATAAAATTATAATTCACAAACACTAAATTCATTATTAGATGGTTTGAATGAAGATGAATTAGAATTAATAAAGCGAAGGTTTGGCATCGGTGAATATGATCGTCATAATTTAAGGGAGACAGCACAGTTAATGGATATAACAAGAGAAAGGGCAAGACAAAGAGAAATTAAAACATTAAGCAAACTAAGAAGAATAGCGGCAAGGAAAAAAGTAAGATATTAGGAGGAAAATAAAATGAAAAAATATAATATAGAAACAGTATATAACTACATAAATGGTGAAGATATAACAGATTTTACATTAGAAGAGCTAGAGTCCAACACTAACTTTATGATAGATGTAATAAATGTATCAAATGACAAAAACTTTTATAATTTTACTGAAGATAATGTAAAAACAGATTATAGATTTGTTAAGTTTATAATTAATAAGTTTAAAGAAGATGAGAATTTAATTACTGTAGCAGCAGACACTTATATAGAAAATCAAGATAATGAACAAAATTATATAGAATTATTAATAATTATGTGTAATCTAATAAAAGACAAAAATAGTAAAAACTACAAAAAATACAAATTTCTTTTAGAGGTTAATCATAAGTCAAAAAGATTACAAATAGAATTAGGAAAATTAAAAATGAATACAGAAGTAGCAGACAATTTAGGAATGGGCTTTCTAATCATTTATGATAGTTTTAATAGTAGTCAGATTATACTAGATTATTATGCTAAAGCAATAATTGAAGATATTTTTGAAGAATATGACATTGTACTTGAAGATTCTCTTCATCAAAGATTTAATACATTTGAAAAAATAGAGAAAATAGGAATCAAAAAATATATATTAGATTTTATAGCGGTCTATGATGAAATGTTATCGTCATATTTAAGTAGCCATATCTATTTACTTGAAGATATTTCAAAACAATTAGACAAAATAAAGAATAATTGGAATAAATATATTGAAACAAAAGAAAGAAAAAAATATAATGAAATAATAAATAAAGTACATGAATATATGGAGTATGAAGCAGTTGACTATTATTCATTAAATGAAACAACCCTACTATATTTAGTAGCAACTAATCTAGGAATAGAAAAGACTTTATTAAAGTATGATAGTATATCAGAAGAATATTATCAAGAAATAATGGAAGAGGCGCATTTTTTGTTAGAGGTATCTGAGTTAAGTTTTAATGATAGATTAAATTATAACAATATTAAAAAAATAATACTTGATATTTTGAAAGATAATCAATCCAGTAGTCAAACACCGGAAGAAAAAACAGAAAATTATAAAAAATGTAAGATAATAAAATTAGTTAAAAATGAACAAAGAGATTAGAAGATTCTCTTTTTTCTTTATCCTCTTAAGCCTAGGTCTTAAGAGGTAATTTAGAGCCTATTATATAGTCTCTAAATTAAAAATATTTGTGTTGTATTATTTACAAGTAAATAAATATATAAAATATTGTGCCATTGTAATTAATATGTTATAATTAAGGTGAAAAGGAGGATTAAAATGAAAAAAGAAAATAAGAAACAAGCATTAAGGGAAATGAAGGCTTTATCGCTATCGCTATATGAATTATATTTAGCTCAAGCTAGTGAAAAAATTACTGAAATGAATAGTTATCATGAAAATGGTCATGACAATAGCGGGGGACATCCAGATTATCATTGTAATCAACACGACAACACACCAAGCAGAATGATGAGGTTAGTGTTAACAAAAGATGTCACAAATTAATACATTAATAAAGCCAACAAACGAATGCAATATGCGATGTAAATATTGTTTCGCAGAAAAGTATGGTTATAGTGATTCAATATTAGATTTAAAAATATTAAAAAAATATTTAAAACTTTTGTCTCAAAAATATGATTATATAAACTTGGTGTGGCATGGAGGAGAGCCATTAATGGTTCCATTATCTTATTATGAGGAGGCATATGATTATTGTCAAAAATTAGATTCAAAATTTATATATTCAATTCAAACAAATGGAACTCTTTTGAATAAAGAAAATATAGATTTTTTCAAAAAACATGATACAAGTATAGGTTTGTCATTTGATGGATTAAGCAATAGTAAAACAAGAGGTAACACTCAAACTATTTTAAATAAAATAGAGTTGTTAAAATCTAAAGAAATGTACCCAGGAGCAATTATTGTAGTTAACCAAAATAATGTTAGAAGTTTAATAGAAGAATACGAATATTTTAAAAAACTAAACTTAGGTATGAAAATGAATCCAATGTTTAATGATGGAGCAGCAAAAGAAAATAATTTTTTCAATTTAAATCCCGATAATTATATTCATAGTTTTGTCGAATTTTTCAAATATTGGGTTTTTGATACAGATTGCAATATTAATGTTTCTACATGCATGAATTTTGCTAATTTAATAATAAATGAATATTCTGGTATTTGTACACATAGTTCATGCTTAAAAAAATGGTTATGCCTTGACAGTAACGGACACATATATCCTTGCGATAGGCTGTGTTTAAATGAATATGATTTAGGTTATGTCCCGGAAATGAATGTAATTGATGAAGCTTTTGAAAATGAAAAGTTTATTAAATTGCTGCAAAAAAATATACTAAGAAGACAAACTTGCATTGAAACATGCGAATATTTTAAAAACTGTTATGGTGGTTGCAATGCCAATGCAATTTTAAGTGAGATAAATAATAATGATATTTCTTGTTATATACAAAGAGGAATATTGAGTGAATTAAAAAAAATTATAATCAAATTAGAATGTGAAAAAAACTATGACAAATTAAATTATAATTTTGCAAAAATTCTAATTAAAAAGGAGCGTTAAAATTGAATTATGTATATCATGGAAGTAGTATTCCTAACTTAGAAGTAATTAAAAAACA
>OGYN01000143.1_pt1 | contig 64596 bp, 66 predicted proteins | sample 1576551 | NCBI WGS metagenome assembly OGYN01 (sample SAMEA3541589, study PRJEB24748) | human gut metagenome | biome: human gut; feature: human-associated habitat; material: faeces | place: China | collected 2012 | reverse complement strand
ACCCAACGAACAGGTTGGCGGCCTGTGCTGCCGTCAGAAGGACGCGCTTCACGCCGGATTCTCCGACAGACACCGCGTACTGGTAGCTGTACCCGGTGCAGCCCTCAATCGTACCACTGTTACCCTTGCGGGCGTATTTCAGCCGGATCATGGCAAGCTGCCATTTGAGCAGTCTGCCGGATGCGCCCGCATACTGTGCGCCGCGCTTGCGCCACAGGCCCACATTGTCGCTGTGGCTGGAATAGTTGATGGGCGGGCGGCCACTGCCGCAGCCGATGAGGCCGTCGCTGTCAAATCCGGCAGCATACTTCGGGTTTGCAATGTAGCCGTAGACAGTGCCGTTTTTATCCGTACCCTGCGGCCACGTTTCATACCCGGTGCTGGGGTGGCAGCGCATTTTGAAATAGCGATAACCGCCCTCATCCCATTCTTTCGTGTAGGTGTTCTTCTGCAGTACCCAACACAGGCGCTTGCTCCGGCGCACATCGTCATAGCTATCGATGAACTCGACGGCATAGATCGTGTGCGTGCCGTCCGCATTTTTCTCGGCGGCAACTTCCAGCGCCCAGAACTGCGGCAGTTTGGCGAAGTCGTCACGGTTGGCCGCAGCCTCGGTGCTGGGCGTGCAGACAAGGCCGACGCTGTCATCGGTTGCCTCGCCGATGGCGCTCTGGCTGGTAGCAAACAGAGGTTCTTTCGTGCCATGCACGCGGTTGTCGTCCAGAACTGTGCCGAACCAGCGCCCGCACAGTTCATTGCGCGTTGTCACGCCCTCCTTCCAGCAGATGTTCCACCAGTCCACGAAGAGTATGTTGACTTCCTCAACGCTTTTGGCCGCGCGAACGAGGCTGCCATAAAGGCGGTCAATGGCCGCCGCGTTTCCGCTGGCAATGATGCTGGCTTTCTGCACGGCCACAAGTTCCCGCAGCGTGCTGTCGCGGGGAAGATTAACAGTTTCTGCCATGATAAAAACTCCTTTAAACGGTGTTTAAATTAGTCGGCCACGACGGCATCCAAGCCGCCGTCAGTGTCGTTGATTACGAAAGTGACGCGCTGCACATCCTGCTTTTTGGCAAGCGCCGCGAAGATCACCTTATTCTGGACAGGACTGGCGCTGGCGTCGCTCAGTGCATCATCCACGATTACACGGCCCGCCAGCTCCTGCGCCGTGTCGCGGGCGGCGGCAGCCCGCTCCGCAGAGGTCTTGGCTGCCGATTCGCTGTTGGCTGCGTTGCCCGCGCTCTTCTCGGCAGCCTTCTGCGCGTTTTGCGCCGCAGTTTTGGCGGTGCCCGCATTTTTTGCCGCCGTTTCGGCTGTCTGGGCTTTGGTCGAGACGTCCTTCTGGATGTTTTGCATCTCCGTCAATTTCTCGGCTACGCCCTCCTTGATAACCTTAGTTGCCGCATCGCCTGCCGTTTTGGCGGCAGCTGCTGCATCGTCTGCCGATTTCTTGGCGGCCGTAGCGTTGTCGGCGGCAGACTTTGCAGCCTTGTTTGCATCGCTGGCCTGCGTCTCTGCATTTTTAGCGCTGGCCGCCGCGTTCTGCACCGCCTGCCTGACTTCGGCAGCGGTCTGCTGGATGTAGGCTCGGAGGTCAAACCCGCCGATATCCTCGGCGCTGGCCTCGATGCCGTCGTAGACCGTGCCCGTTCCGATGCGACTGTGCCACTCGTGCTGTACCTTGCCCTCGCCGTTGACCTGCTTGGCGCAGACCGCAAACTTGAGGCTGCCTTTGTATGTGAGGGCGCCCTTGCCGACCAGCCAGTCAAACTCGATACCATCGCTGTCAGCGATGATGCTGTCGATGGGGTACTCGTTCGGCTGCTTGGCCGAGTTTTCGGTGCAGACCTTCCATGCAAAGCCCACAGCGAGGTCGTTTCCGTCCACGATTCTGCCGTTGATGCGGAAATGCTTCCGGGCCACATTATGCTCACCGGCCACGCCGAAGGAGCGCTCGCTCTCGGGCACTGTAATTTCTCGTGTCTCGGCGTTGATTACGATTGGTTCTGCCATGGTTTCACCTCTTATCAATAATAGGCAAGAATAAAGCGAACGCTCGCATCGGACGCACATTGCGCCCAATACTGGCTCCCGCTGTTTATGCCCGCGCCCTGCAAAATGTTGTCAGAGGCATACTGACTCCCGGCATATTGAACGCCAACCAGTGTACCGCCACTGAAACTGAAGAGGTTTTGCCCTCTATGGCAGCTTTGCCATACCTCTGTCACTTGGATGCCCTTCGCCGATACCATTCCGCCCCCTGCATGGTATCCTTCCGGGATAGTTACCACACCACCCGGCGTAATCGTTGCGCTCCATCCGCTGCGGTCCGGCATGCTACCGCCGAATCCCAGACCGTTTTGGCTGGATGCGCTCACGCCGCTCAACAGATGCGCGGCCTGTGCGTTGCCGAGGTTGGTTGCCGCCACGCCGAGACCTCCCTCGGTGTAGCCGTCCTGCTTGTACATCTTGAGCTTGCCGCTCTCGATGGTCAGCTTGTCGGCATCGGGCCAGCTGCCGTGGTTGCGCATCATGCCTATTTTAAGGGTCTTGTTTCCCGCGTAAAATGGCGCACCTGCCAGCACTTGCGCCTCGCTGGCGGTGGCCTGTGCCAGCTTGCCAGAGGATAATCCACCGCCGCCATTAAAATTTAACTGCTGCCCATCAAAGGTAAAGATTGCCCAGCGTCCGGCCACAATAGTGTCACCATCCACGGCATCCGCACCGCAGTAGGCGGGCACTGCCGTACCGTTGACTTTCCATGTATCACCGCTGGCCCATGCTGCGGGAATTTTGCAGCGTCCAACAGCGCCCGATCCAGTCAGCTGATACACTTTGCCTTCTTTTTTACAGGTATACAGCTGCACTGTCACATTGACAGCACCGAGTTCCGCAGGATCATATTCTGCAAAGGCTTTCGCCACACGGTTTTCCAGATCGTTCATCGTGGTGGCATCAAAGGCGTCGCCCTCTTCCATGACAAGACCTTCTGCGCGGGAGACTTCATACTCATTGTCGTTTTCCGTAGGAGTCAACCTACGGCGGGCAGGATGCTCGCTCTGGCGGTCATTCCACACTTTCTTCTCAAACATTAAATCACTCCAATCTCTTGTCCGGCGCAAATTTCTCCGGCGTACTGCTTTACGCTGTTGCGCTGCCACAGTTCGTGCAGACTCCACAACACCTGCTCCATGTCGTTGATGGCGCTGTACAGCGTGCTCGGCGCTGTGGGAATGTTCGGTGTACCGGGCAGCGTGTAGTATGCAGCCCGCACAGTGGCGAGGTTGTCCAAAATACGCTGCATCTGAGCGCGGGTCAGCAGCCCCAGCGATGTCCATGTGCGGGTGTCGATCTCTACGCCCAGAAGCTGCGCCATGTGGGCGGTGTTGCCCTCGATGCGATTTAGCAGTTCTGCCGTGATATAACACTTTTCCGCTCCTGCTGCCACATCGGCGGCAGTTCGGTCATAAACAGGCGTCTGCCACATTAGATGAAACTCCTTTCGCCTGCGTGGATTTCTTCGCCCGCATAGGCTGCGGCATTGTTGGACAGCTTACGGCCCACAATCTTCGCGTCGGCCAGAAAGCCGCCAGTTAAATCAAATTCCAACTTCGTAACAACACCGCGCACCATTTCACCGCCGAAACTCTCCACGATCAGACGGTCAGCCAGCTTCTCATCCCCGGCGACCATGCGGAAGGTCTGCTCATAGCGCTGGGCGTAGTAGTCCAGCACGCGGGCGGCCACTGCGGCAGCCCTGTCTGGGCTTACAAGGGTCGCGTCCGGCACGGACACTTCGTTGCCCTGCGCGTTTGACGGCAGATTTGAGGCTTCTCGCCGCAGGACGGTAGCACTGTCACTGTACTTGCGCCCGGTCACGCAGACTTCGGCAGCCTTGCTCACGGTCAGCGTGCAGTGGTTCACGCCTCGTTCGCTCAGCTCTGCGCCTCTGACGGCCAGACTGTCGGCCACTGCCGGAGCATCAAAGGTCACACGGTAAGTGCCCGGTTCAAGGGTGTCTTTGTACAGTTCCTCCGACGCCTCACCGGGGATATAACGGTGCGCTGTCACCGACACCGCAGTTACAAGCGCAAGGAGCGTGACTTTGCTGCCGTCCTGCAGGCGGCGATCTGTTCCAATCAGACCGCTGGCACGCTGCGGAGCGGGCACGATTCGGATGATTTCGCCTCGGCTGCAGTCCACCACCGCGCCGATGGCAAAGGCAAGCTGCTGCAGTGCCTCGCGCCGTGTCCCGGCAGGAATGTAACCCTGTATCCGTTCTTCGCCCAGAACGCTGTCCAGTGTGTAAGGATAGCCGCTTAGGATTTCCGCTGCCAGCGACGCCACATGGGTGTCATACACTCCGCCGTCAAATGGAGAGCCATCAAGCAGGCCGATGGTGTCGATTGCCGTAAAATCGGCCAGTGTGTCATCCTCGTTCGACCAGTCGTCCAGATAGAACGTGCCCATGCAGTAGCTTGTCGTGCTCGTATCGTGGGCGCTTCGGCGCACATCCTCCCACACAGTCAGCTTCTGGCGGTGCTGCAGCACATCAAAATAGCCCTCCGGGTTTAAGATAGAGAAGCGACCCTCTTGATTAAAAAGCGTGAGGTTTAGCGTGTTTATGCTAATCTCCGCGCTCAATGGGTCGCACTCTTCCAGCACACGGGCCTTGATGATTTCGTCCCCGGAGAAATGCAGATACACGCCGTAGTCGATTCCCGCCAGCTTCAGATACCGCCCCGGCCTGTTCGTCTCCAAAAACGCCAGCTGAATGCGGCAATAGTTTTCTACCTTACAGGCGCAGTAGTAATCCACTGCGTCCGGGGTGAACATAGCCACCGCCAAAAGGCCATCGTTGGCATCGTACCACTGAACTTTGACCTTGCTTGCCCAGTCATCTGTCGGAGAGTAAAAATGCAGCGTCAGGCCGCTGCTGCTGTGATTCTTGTCGAAGCGGATATTCAGCACTGGCGGGGTGGCAAAAATGCCGTTTCCGTTCGACTGCTCCGCGCTCCAAAAGCCCCAGAAATACTGGCGGGGTGCTTCGGGGAAAAAGAGAAAGCTGCCGTCCATGAGCCATTGCCGCGTTTCCAGCGTGCCGTACTTGTTCTGACTCGGTACAGATTCCAGCAGCAAGTCCTTGCTTAAATTACAGAAGGCTTTCGCCTGCTCCGTGGTGGGGGTGCTGTCGCTCCGCGCGGTGACATCGTACAGGCCGAACTCCACGCGGGTGCTTGTGTTCATAGCCGTTCGCCTCCTTTATGTCCTTGCAGGCTTCTGGGCGATAAAATTCGCGGTCAGATTCTTCCAGTAGTTTTTTTCAGCCTTTTTCCGCAGCAATTCATCGCCGACATTGGAAAAGTAAGCTGTAAAGGTATAGTCGCCGTCTTCATCCGGCACTGTAACCTCATGGAACTCCACAGGCTCCGTCAGCTTGTCCCACAGTCGGGCGTACTCCTTGCGATCCAGCCCCGGCCCAAATTGCAGCTTGTAGTTGAAGTACACGCCAATCAGCTCGCGCCTAAGGTGGCCGTTGGCGAGGCGCTCCGCGTATTTATCCAGAAAATCCGCGCTGCGCTTTACGCTTAGCACGTCGATTTTGAATTGTTCGCCGTCAATTACGATCATCAGTTTCCTCCCACCACAAGCCGCGCACCACGGCGGGCTTTTTCTTTGTCGATGTAGGGCATCAGCAGGCGCACAAGCTGTTCCAAACCGCCGCTGGCGGCAAAGCGGATCGTGATGTCCTGCCCACCCCACTCGGCCAACACCTCGGCCAGCGCCTGCTGGATCGTTTCAAGAGGTGCTTCCACGTTCGTGCCGTTCGTCTGGTCGCCCAGCACAGCAAGAAATTCGTGGTTTGCCGGAATGACTGCGCCCTGTGCCAGATAGGGAATTTGCGGTGCGGTGATGGGGTCGATGTTGAAGCCAATCTTAGCCGTGCCCAGTGCATCCTGTGCAAATTCGGGCACATCAAAGCTGAAGCCGTTCAGCAGACCGATGACAGCGTTCATGCCGCCAACAATCGCCGAAATCATGCCGTTTATAATGCGGATGATGCCGTTGACCGCGCCGCGCACCACAGAGGTAATGCCGTCCCAGATAGAGGATACCGTATCAGCCAGCGCCGACCATGCGGCAGTCCAGACAGTGTTCAGCGCCGCCCCTGCCATCGACAGCAGCAGGGAAAGGCCCTTCCAGAAATTGCTCCATGCGGTGGTGACGTCCTCCCAAATCTGCATGGCCGCCAGCTTGATAATCAGCCAGCAGGCCGACCACGCTGCTTGCAGCGCCGCGCCTGCCATGCGTAAGGCGAGGTCAATTCCTTTCCAGAAATTGCTCCAGCCTGTGGTGATGCTCTCCCAGATTTGCAGGCCGAGCAGCTTTATCGTCAGCCACAGAGTATCCCAGATGTGCTGCAGATTCTCTCCGGCAGTGTTCAGCGCCTGTGCCAGATCGGCAAGTGTCTGTGAAAAGTTCTGTTTGATTTCGTCCCAGTGGGTCACAAGATAATTGATGATGACCGCCGCGATAGAGGCCAGCACCGCCAGCAGCAGCACAGTCCATGCACCGATGGCCGAGATGACCGTGACGATCAGCGAGCCGAGGCCGCTCAAAATAGCAGGAAGCACCGTGTCAAGAATAAACGCGCCAATCACAGGCAGCAGGCTCACGGCCAGCGCCGCCATAAGAAGCGGCCAGCAGTTGGAAATGAGTTCGGCAACCTGCGCCAGAATACCGACCCAGTCTACCGCCTGCAAGCACTCCATGATTTTGCTGCCGACAGCGTCCCAGTCAACTTGACCGAGAATCGTGTTGATGGCCTGCAGCACATCCAATGCCAGCGTGCTCAACGCAGAGAACAGCCCCGGCCAGTCAATCGCGGCAATCATCGTCACGATATTGTGTCCGAGGTCATTCCAGTTTGTGCCCTGCACCGCCGCGATCAGCGCGTTCAGCAGGCCGATGGCAAAGCCGCCCGCACCCAGTCCAGCTTCCAGCCACGGAATATTGGAGATGGCAGAATTGATGCATGTTGCAATGCCATTGCCTAAATCCGTCCAGCCGCTGTAATGCAGCACAAAGTTGTACAGCGTCAGAATGGCCGCACGCATCCCATCCGTCAGCACACGCCCCAGCGTGTCCCAGCGCAGTTCAGTTACGGCAGTTGTCAGTCCCTCTGCAATGCCCGCGCCCAGACTGTCCCAGTGGATGCGCTGCATCAGCGTGTCCGCAAAGAGCAGCGCTGTGTTCAGCCCTTGTGCAATGGTATGTCCGATGGCAGTCCACAGGCCCGGTACTTCGATAAAGCCATTGATGCAGTCGGCAATGTTTGTTGCCCACTGCACAGCCTTATCCTGTATATCCGGCCATGGGATGGCGTTCAGACTGTCACGCAGCTTCTCGCCGATCAGCTGCCCGACCTTGTACCAGTCGCCCTGCTCTATGGCATCCATAATGCTGTCAAGGAATGGATTCTCCGCAGAAAAGTCGAAGTCCGGGGTAATGCTGTCTGCTCCACCACCGCCCCCGCCGCTGCTATCGTCGGACTGCTTGTTCAGCACGTTCAGTTCGTCAAAGGCGGCCAGTTCACCATTAGCGTCCTTGACCTTCTTCGCTGCGCTGCCCGCCGCCGATCCAACGCCGTTCATAGCCTTGGCTGCTCCGGCGCTGGCGGAGATTGTGCGCCCGGTAAAGAACGCCACCAGCCGCGCAATGTAACTGAACACCATCGCCGCCGCATTTGCCAGCGCAGTCAGCGCGGGGGTAAGTATCTGAATGATGGGCGCGGCTGCCGTGGCCGCTGCGCCCTGCAAGTTGCCGAGCGCCGTCCGCAGGCTGGACGAAGACAGCAGCGCCGTCCCCATCCAGTTCGTCAGCGTCCGGAGCCCGGAGGAAAGCACATTGAACACCAACGCGCCGGACACCAGCCCTGCCAGCCGCTTGCGTAAGTGTTCCGTGCTCTGCGCAGCCTGTGCCAGCCGTTCCTGCACACTCTGGGCTTTGCTTTTCACAAAATCAAAAGCCTTGCCGCCGATAGAGCCTATCGCGGACAGTGACCTTTTCAGAATCTTACTCACTGATGCCGCGTTGAACAGCTTTGAGACGAAGGCGTCCATCGCATTCGCTGCACGCTGCACATTGGATACATCCACCTGCGCCGCTTGTGCAGCCTGCGCGGCGTTGGCAACAGCCTCGGCCTGCCGGGTCGTCTCATCCTTCTCCTGTGCAAGCTGGGCAGTCAGTTCGGCGTGCCGTTGCTGCAGTGCCTGCACGGCGGCATCCTGTGCGTGGTAGGCATCGGCGGCAGCCTGCACAGCGGTATCCTGCTGCTGCAACTTTGCGGCCAGCTTGTCGCTCAGCGTTTCGTCGCCCTTGGATGTGACGCCGAACTTCGATTTGCGTCCGGCATCCAGTCGAGCGTTTACTTCGTCGAGAGCGGCAGCCGTTTCGGCAGCTTTCTGGCGGGCGGCTTCCAAATCGTCCCGCAGCTTATTCCGTTTGGTCGTGGCCGAGCCGAGGCCCTTTTCCACCGCATTGATTTCTCGCGCGGTTTCTTTGGCCTTGGCCTGCAACTCTTTTAAGTCTGCCTCGGCCTTTCGGTTATTAAAGCGCGTATTGATAACGACTGATGCCACAGCTTCACCTCCCCAGAAGATCCAACAGCCTTTCCTTTTCGGCCTTATCCTCGGCACTTTCTGCCGCATGGATTTTAATAACGGCAGCGTTCTCGCGGGCAAATTCCTGCTCGGATTTGTCCAGCATTTTACCGCGTGCTCGCTTGTTTCGGATGTTCACCACCTGCGCAAACAGGCCATCGCCGATGCCATGAAATGCACCGAGAAATTCCCACCAGTGCAAATACCCGCATCGGCGGCAGCTATACCCTAGCACTTTGTCCACGGCGGGTGCGATCAGAGCAGCATCCTGCTCCCAGTCCACCAGCCGGGGGCGGAAGCCCTGCTTCTCGTCTTCTTTTCCCTCGTTGATAAAAGTAAAAGCCGCCCGAAGCGCAGCGTTTGCGTCGGGCAGCTCTTTCCAGCGGGGATATAGAATTTGCAGGCAGGCAACGTACTGCTCCTGCTGTGTCAGGTCGGGGTCAGTCAGCGCAGCCAGTGCATCCAGTACGGCGCGAAAATCCGAGCGGATCGCAAAGCTGCGCCCGGCCACCTCGACGGTGGTGGGTAATTCCCATGCACTCATGCCTGCTGACCGGGGGCAAGCCCCTTGCTGAAGTCGGCATAGGCAGCGGTGTGCTTTTTAAGCCGCGCTTCGGCGGCAGCGATTCCGGCCTTGTGCGCCTCCTCCACCAGAGGGGCAACAGCTTCCAGCACCTTTTCAAAGACAAAAGCACCGTCATCGGCAAGAGCCAGCGCCGAAAGTCCGCCAAAGAAAACCGAGGACACATCACTGCCAAACACCTTGTTCAGTTCGGCCTTGATGGTCGTATCCATTGCGAGAATCTTTTCAGGTGTCATGTCCTGCTTGGCCTGCTCCGCCAGTTCTGCGATGGCATTGCGTGCCGAGACGAAGCGCCCGGAAATGCCGATGTCGGCAGGGTTGATTTTGATGACGCCCAGCAGTGTGCCGTCGATGTCTTTCACGTCATAGCTTTTGACGCCGCGATCAATAACCAGTTCCATGATGACTGCTCCTTTCACGCCTCGGCGGTGAACGCCTTGGTGGTGGGGTTGAATGTGCCTTTGGTTTTAACGCCAGTATAATGCACGTTGAACGGAATCTGATAACCAGTGGTGTCGCCGCCGTAGCTGCTGACCTCGATGTAGCACTCTTCCCGCACCGCAGGGAACGCGCCGCTGCTCTGGGCGTCCCACAGCTTGACTTCCACGATGTCGGTTTTCAGATCATCCAGAACCAGATCGTTGTCGATAATGCTCTGCAACTTCTCAAACAGCGGGTCGCCTTTCTCGGCGTAGTAAGGACTGACCTCGCCCTGCTTCTGGTAGCTGTCGATGCTGACAGTCTCGTTGCCGAGAATGTTGGTTTTCTTTTCGACGTTGGCGGACAACTCCGGGGAGTATTCCTCCAAATCTTTGCCCAGCCGCACATAGCTGGCCGTGCCATCATCTGCGGCAAAAGTTGCATTCAGATAATGCGCCATATATTTGCGTTCGATTTTCATGCAAAATCCTCCGATTCATAGGTTTTTGTGTAGCGCAGGCTCAGCACGACCATATAAGTCGCCGTGCCTTCGGCCTCCGCTTCGTACAGCACACCGTTCTGGGCGCGGGCGATGACAGACTCTTCGGCGTCGCCAAAGTTTGGAGCAAGGCCGTGGGTACTCTGCTCCTGCACCCAATGCTGGAAGTCGTTGACCCAATCTGCGTTGATCTTCGCGCCCTCATCATCGCCTGCACTTTTGGCAAAAGTAAAGTACAGACCGAAGTTGCTCTGATTTGTGACGCAGACTGCGCCCGTGATATAGGTGCGGCGTTCAATTTCCTGCAGCCCCTGCGGGAAGACCGCGCCGCAGCTGGGCACTTGGTCGGTGTAGTCGACATGCCAATCCTTCAAGATGTCATGCCCCTCATAGGTGCGTAGCCATGTGATGACCTGCTCAAGTTCACTCATTCGCCAGACCTCTTTCCAATATAGCGTTCCAGATCGGCAGCCAGCGCATCACCCTCGGCAGCCACAAGCGCACGATCCCAATGCCCTCCGGCAAGGGGATTCTTTGTTTTTGTATAGTTCAGCGGCTTCCCGCTGCGGCTCACGGCGTTATACAGATAAATCGCCTGCGGCTCTTCGGTGACGATCTCCGGCACGCGGGGGTCGGTCTGGGCGACGGTCAGCTTGATGGTCGCGCCTGTACGGTAGGGCATATACTTTTGAATGCGCCGTAGCACATTCTTGGTGTGGAACATTTGCGTATCACCCTGTTCATCCAGTCCCACTTCCTGCAAAATCTCTTCTGCGGCGGGAAAATCAAGCGTGACCCTCATTGCTTACCGCCTGCCTCCACATGGTACAAAACATTGCGGCAGCCCATGTCCCGCACCCAGTCTACAGTAACCACACCGGGGCGGTTGGCCGGGACGAAGCTGCCCCACTGTTCGCGGGTTGTGATTTCTTCCCCAACACCCTCCACAATGCGATCCCCGCATTCCAGCACATACACGCCGGGGATGCCGTTAAAAAGGGCGGGGGCAGCCCTCCGCGCGTTTTTGTTGGGAATTACCAGCAAAAATTCGTCGCAGGATTTGCCCCCGCTTTTATCAACGGTCTGCACGGTTTTACGCTCAAAGTACGCGCCATGAATTACGCAGCGCGTCACCCGGAAGGGATTATAACACGCATGGTACACGGTAACGGTCTGGCGGCACAGGTCATAGATCGGCGAACGAAGCGCTCCCTCATACCGCATCAGCTGCACCCCCTGTACACATCAGCATACAAGCACAGAATGCGATAGTATTCTGCCGCCTGTGCCTTGGGTGTCGCATCAATGGCTGCTGCCGTGTTGGCGGCGTAGCTTTCGCTTACGCTGCCAATCGTAACGCTGGCCGGAGCAGCCGCAGCACCGCTCTGTACATCGGCAAACCTGCGCTGGGCGTCAGCAATGGCACATACAGCCGTGTCGCGGGCGCTGTCGGTGGGATATTCCACGCGGTACAGCCGCTCGTATCGCCGAATCAGCGCGTCGGCGTCAGCATAAGCGGTCTGCCACTCGTCCGGCTGGATGGCCTTGCCGCCATATTTGCAGACGTAAAACTCGTAACTCGTCATGGGTTTACTCCTTGGTCGCCGCCCTCTTTGTGCGCTTGGCGGGCTTTTCTTCTGCCGCCGTGTCCGTCACTTCGGGGAACGGCAGTTCCACCGCTGCCTCGGCGGGCGGAGCATTGTCCGGCACAGGCTGCGCGTTGACCGCAGGGATCGGCTCGGCGGCGGGCGGGATGTATCCGATAATAGCCATAGTAAATCCTCCTTACGCCTTGTCGTGGCTGAAGTACATGCCAGACAGCATATTCTTGTATGCCTTGGCGATGCCCACCATGCGATAGCCAAAGACGTAGGCATCCGCGTCCGGGTTGTTCTCCGGGGCGATGATCTTCGGGGCGGCGTGCTTCGTGTACTGGATGAGCGCATCCTTCTGGACGATGGCGAAGTTGATGTTGGCCGCGCCGGCTGCCTTCGTGTAACCGCCGGCTTCCTCCCCGGTCTTGCCGGAAAGCTGCTTGATGGCCGTGTAGAAACGGCGCTGGGGAACCTTGATGACCCGCTCGAAGCCTTCCAGAACCTTCTTGCTCTTCGTGGTGTCCATATCGTTGATGCCCTGCAGCAGCGTCGGCGTGATGAACAGGTAGCGCCCGGTGGCGGTGACTTCCTCATCGTCCATCGCCGTCACGGCAGCACTCAGCGCCGCAACGGTGGCCGCGCCATCGGCAAGCGTCTCTTCCTTCTTCGTGACGCCGCTGATGCCACAGTAGGACGCAAAGCGGAAGGCGTCCAGTTCGGGCACAACCTTGTCACGGATGAACTGAGCCGACAGACGGCCAAAGGCAAGGCCAGCGGTTTCCAGATCGTCCATGACATCCACGTCAAAGCGGCGGCCACGGTCAAAGTTGCACTTGACCGTCTCGTTCGTCATGGTGACGCCGCCCTGCACATAACCGCCGTTGCGGCTGTAGTCGGCCAGACCGTCCATGCTCATCATGGGGATGATGAGTTCGTTGGCGTTCGCGCCCTGCTTGGCGAGTTCGGGCGCACCGTCCAGCACGCTCGTAAGCGAGGCCAGTCGGTAGCACTCATCCAGCTTGGGGACAAAAGATTTTGCGAGTTCGATAGTGTTGCTCATAGGTTTTGCTCCTTATCTTATTCCATCGGCAGGCCCATTGCTTTGCGCAGGGCACTGTCAGAATTGTCGGTGGTCATGGCGGTGCGGCCCGTGCCTGCAGCATAGGGCGGCGGAGTTTCCTCGGTGTCGAACATATAGCCGCTGTCCTTCTGCAGGTCAGCCAGTGCGGCGGGAATGTCCTTGTCGGGGTCTTCGCTGCCGCGCAGGGCGTCCAGATCGAGCAGGGCACGGATGGCCTTGCCGCTGCGCCCATGCGCGGCAGCAATAGCGGAATCCAGCTTTGCATCAAACTGCACCGCCGCAACGCGGGCATCCGCGTCTTTCTCGGCCTGCTCTGCCTTGGCCTGCCATTCCTCGGCACTCTTGCGCAGGCCGTCGATGTCGGTGTCCTTGTACTCGGCCAGCGCCTTGTTGGCGTCGGCCAAAGCCTCTGCCGCTGTACGCTGGGCGTCCTTGGCCGCGTCGTAATCGGCCTTGGCGACAAAGCCTTTGTTGATCTCGGCGGCGATCTTGTTGTCGATTTCCTCATTGTACCCATCACCGAGGATGGGTTTCAGCCAGTCAATCATAGGTGATCTCCTTCGTCTGTGTTGTCTGTGTCGCTATCGTCCTGCGCTTCATCGGCGCGGGAGCAGCTTCCTTCGGGTGGGATTTCGGGCTCAGAGTGATATCCCTGCAGCCGATCCCTCGGCAGATGCGGGTGAGGATCGGGCCGCAGATGCGGCGCGTGGTACTTGCCAACCCTGTGCGGCTGCGGGTATGAGACGATCCGCTTGTTTTTCCTGACACTGAGCACGGGGCCGAAGAGCTCCCGAAGCTGCCGCATAAAGGAATCAAACGCACGCTGCGGGTCGGCATAACAGGTTGTGTCATAGGTAATACAGAACATAAAGCACCTCTTGCATAATTTTGGGCACGAAAAAAGCACCGCTTTAAAAGCGGTGCAAATGGCGTTTATACAGTGTTTAAAGGGGCTTTGCTTTTTTGAACAGTTCCTTGAGGAAAGCGTCGTGCTCCGCTTCCAGTTCGGCCAGCGGGCGCGGTGGGGGCTTGCTGGGGTCAAAGGCGATGCGCTCATCTTCCGCTGTCCAGTTGCCTGTTGCTTTAAGCAGATAGATGGAATCCGTAGTGGCGCTGCGGTCTGGGTCAGGTGTCCAGTCGAAAAAATCCGGCTCGGGATCATCCTCAGTATAAGGCCAGCCTCGCGTAAGGTCTGCTCGCCACTTTGCGATTTCTTCTGGAGTCGGAGGGTTATCTTGAAAATACGAGCCCATACTTAGCACCATCCCTTCGCAGTTCTTCAGCAAACGCAATACGCTGCGCAAGCGCATCTTCGATTTTGCCGGATTCACCTTTATAAAGAGGATATTTCTTTTTTAAAGCCTTAAACCAGCCCTCGGCATTCTTTTGGGAATAGCCGAACACCTTCTCACAGGTGAACAGCGCTCCGGCATTGCCGACAGCGCCGATGCCCTGCATCTGAGGGCGCTTGATAAGCTGCTGTATATCCTCTGGGCTAAGTATACCATTGCTGGGATGGTTATGTAAAGAGTAGTAGGGCACTTGTATCTCCGGGGGCTTGACCTTCATACTGTTCTGCCCGCCCACATAGTAGCCTGTGCATTTACCGTCTTTGGTGAAGTTCACGACAGCCTCTGTGCCGACTTCCAGCCTCTGCACCTTTTTCAGCACGCCTCTGGCGTATTCCTGCGCCAGACCGTTGACCTTGTTGGAAACGCCTTGAAAGAACGGCTTCGGCACAGCCCGGATGCGTTCATCCGTGACGCTGTACAGTTTGTGCCCTGCGATTTCTACATCCCGAAGTTGTTCCGGCGCAGCCTTTTTGTAGGCCCACACGGCCCGGTTGGACCGGCTGCGGCCAAACCCGGCCACCTGCAGGCGTTCGCTGCGGGTGGGCAGACCCACGGCCTTGCAGAATCTCGCATACTCGGCCTGCACGACCCGCAGCTTGATTTGATGCTTCTGCAGATCGGGGCTTTCGGTTTCTTCGTCGGCCAGAATCTGGCGCTTGATGAGCCGGATGCCGTTTTCGATGCGGCTCTGCTCCTGCCCGGCCTCGTACAAGGTGTACCGGTAGCCATTGTACACAACGCCGCGCTCGTTGTCATCCTTGAATTTTTGAAGCTGGGCTTTGGTGTACTGCGGCGCGTTCACGCCTAAAATGATGGGGTTTGCCGTGTGCCCGCAGTTCAGGTGCCCGATGCGGCGCTGCAGGCTGTTGTTCAGTTTTTCAAATTCAGCGTCGCCGTACTGCCGCCCCTGTATCGGCTCATGGTCGGGGGCGCAGGCGGCGTGGGCACTGATTTCCCAGCCGTCGCACCCCAGCGCGTCATGGTCGGCGTGCTGGATTTCATCGTCCAACTGGCCGAGTTGATCCATGATATACCGCCTGCAGGCGTATTCAATACCGACGCTGCGCCCACTCTTTTGCTCAATGGTGCGCAGGCCGCGCTTCGCCAGCGGCGTCACGGCGCGGTGGATGGCCGTGTTCAAGTCCAGTGTACCTGTGGCAACCTGCCGGAAAGCAAAATCCATTGCGCGGGCGTAGGCTGTCTGCAATGGCTGCACCTTGCCCTCCGGCGTATCAGTCCACAGGTCACGCAGCAGTTCGCGGGTCTTGCTCTGGGTCATGCGGGTGTAGGCTTCGGTCATCCGCTTTAGGCTGCCGTTTTCATCAAGGCTCAGGCTCTTGTCAGCCACATATTCAAACAGGCTGGCGATGACTTCCTCGCTGATGCCGATCTGCTTCGAGACGGCCTGCTCAATGGCCTTCTTGCTTTCGCCCAATGCCTGCGCCCGATAAAGCTGGTATTCGGCAGTGTCAGTGATAGCCCCGGCCTTCTGCACGCGCCTGCTGATGTCCTTGATAAGTTCATCGATGCAGGGCTGCGTCATGGCAAGAGCGGCATCACTCAAGCCCGCACGCTGCTCAGCGGTCATGCGGTATCACCTCAACCTTCAAGGTCTTTCAACTCCGGCATATAGTTTTTGCGGATTTCGGCAAGGTCGGCTTCCGTCTCGGCGGGCAGGTCAAACTTCCACGCCAGCGCCAGTTCCGGCTTCAACAGGCCCATCTGCACAAGTTCCTTGTGCTCTGTCCACTCTTGATCGGCATCGTACAGCACGCCGTTGCCCCATGTTACAGTAAGTTCATCCGCGCTCCACGCCGACGCATCGCACAGGCGGTATGCCTGCCCGATCTGGTCGCCGAGCCGGAGCGCGGCCTGCAGGGCGTCGTAGTACAGATGCTGAAAATCCATGATAGACAGGCTATAGTCGCCCGCGCTGGAATTGATTTCCGTCGCCGTTTTGCTCACGGCCTCGGCGTCAGAGAGGATACCGCGCTTAATGCCCAACAGATTCTCGATGGCTTTCAAGTAGGTCTGCCGCCGTGCCTCGTAGCTTTCATTGCGCAGCGTCGGCGCAAAGGGTGTGATGCCGATGCTCTGTTCGTTGCCGTCCAGACCGACGAACACATCATCGGTCAGTGTTTTTTTGCCGTTGTGGGTGCGCAGAATATCGGCGCTTGCCACAACGCGCATCCGCCCCAACTCAAATTCACGGCTGAATTGCAGTTCATTTTCGTTGATGCGGTGGATAAGCCCCATTGCGGGCTCGTAGATGGAAACGCCGTCCGCGCTGCCGTCTACACAGTTTGTGATGGGCATCCGCAGGAACACCATGCCGATGCCATCAATGGGCACGGCATAGGTGTACTCATCTTCCAGCCGCTCATATTGCGGCAGGCTTGCCAGCGGCACGCGCCGCCCCAGTGTGCTTTTGTTGTCGGAGCAGTACAGGCGGTACTGGATCGTGAGCCGCCCGGCAAAGGATGTGCGCCGCTCGACCAGCGTGTAGAAATGATGGTCGGCAGATACGGATTTCTCGCACAGCGCCACATCCGAGGGGATGCCGCTTGCATCGCGGCCTAAAATGATGATGGAATCGCGTCCCACGATCTGCCACGTCAGCCGTCCATCCGGCATCGGTACAGGCTTTGCCCACGCCTCGCCGCCAATCATAGCCTGAGTCATAAAACTGGTTTTACAGGCATCAAAGGTGTTGCGTACACGGTCAAGGTATTTTCCCTTAGCACTGTCGGTGTGTTGCAGGCCGCTGTCATACTCGCCGAAGGTTGCCTTGCACAGCTTGTTCACAATGGCATACGGCAGGCGCTGGCAGGGATCTTCGGTTTTGGTCGGGGCGCGGCCATACCATGCAGCATACCACTCTGCGATGGCGTGCTTCATGGCACTGCTGGTGGCATCCGTCATGCCCAGCGCCTCTTCAATGTTTTCGACTGCGTTGTTTGTCAGTGCGCGGATCAGAGCGCCCATCATGCTTTCCCCCTAGAGTGATTTTCCGAAAGCAGCGCGGCCACAGGCAACAGTCTGTCGCCGCCCGCCACGGGCAGCCCCGGCATTTATCCGGCTTTTTCTTTGGTTTCTTTTTCATGGCTTTCCACCACGACAGTCGGTGTCATGTGCCGCAGTGCATATTCCAGCCCGGAAATATAGCACTGTTGCCGCTCTACGGTCTGCCGCAGTTCCTCCTGCTTCTTGTTGGCGGCTGCCAGTTCCTCCAGCAGCGATTCATAGGCCCAGCGCGGCAAAAAGCGGTCAATGAGCCATTTTCGAAATTTCTTCATCATGCACCTCTGCGCATCCAGATACGGTTGACAGCATAGCGGACGGCGTCAATGTGGTGGTTGTCTGCATCCACATACCCCGGCAGCACCGTGCCGTCACGGCCAACCTCGTACTCATATTCACTGAACTCCTTTGCCGTGTCGGGGCAGCGATGCGGGTCGATGACGATGGCTGCCAGCCCTTGCAGCCACTTCATGCTCTGGTTCACACTTCCCGGCCCTTTGACAGCCTCACGGCAGAGGATGCCAAAAGCGCGGTAGTCGGCGCAGGATTTCATCTCTGCGGAATCGGCGGTCACGTTCTCCCGCGATTCAATACGCTGCTGCACAAGCTTTGCGGTTTCCTCGTTGGAGGTACGCAGCCGGGTCAGTTCGTCGAAGATATACAGCGTTTTGCGTGCCGCATCATAGTGGCAGCGGTTGAACGCCCACGGGTCGGGATACCAGCCCCAGTCAACACCGTTTTCAATGGTATCGAAGTTTCGGATAGTCTTTTGCGAGATAGGCTCAAGCCGCAGATTTTCAAATACCTGCGTACCGCTGCCGACGACCTCGCCCAGATATTCATGGCGGTATTTCGTCGGCTGCGTTTCCTTGATGTACTCCGCTTGTGCCAGAAACTTCGGGCCGAGCCATGCAGCAGGGGCTTGCAGGTAGGTCGAATGATGGATGCGCTTGCCCTTGCGTTCCTCGCGGGCGTAGCGGTTCGCCCAGTTGCGGCTGGCAGCCGGAGGGTTGAAGCTGATAAAGGTAAGGCCAAACTCACCGCCGCGCAGCGCAGACTGCTGCACATTGCGCACCGCATCTTCACCGCCCTTGATTTGGTCGGCTTCCTCAAACCACAGGATGCCGATGTAACCGAACGGCAGCTTGATGGATTTGATTTTCTGCGGATCATCCAACCCACGGAACAGAATGCGCTGCCCGGTGGGTGTGTAGGTACACTGCAGCGGGCTTTGTGTGCATTTGAATTTTGCGGTAAGCCCCAGCTTGTCGATGGCCCACAGGATTTGCGCATACACGCTGTCACGCATTGTGTCACCGACCTGTCGGGTCACAAGCGCATGGCAATCCGGGTGCTTCAAAAGCTGCAGCACCAACTCCGTGCCGACATAGGAACTTTTCAAGCTGGCGCGTCCGCCCGCTTCAACCGCTTCGTCGATAACGCCCATGTCGATCAGCTTGTGCGTCTCATAGAAGGCGGGGCCGATGATCTCCGACAGCCGTATACGCTTTTTATTCGACGTCATCCACGATCACCACCTCATCGCTGCCGCCGCTCGACTGCATCTCACGGTACATCTTGATTGCTTCAATATCACCGTTGCGGGCTTTTTCGACCAATGCAGCATGGATGGCTGCATATTCCCCGGTAGCGTATTTTTCAACCATTGCATCCAGCATAAGGCCGAAGTCCTTCTTGCCCAGCCGTTTATACTGCGTTTGAAGGGCCTTTAAATCCTCGGCGGGATTGTACGCTTCCTGCTCGGCTGCCTGCCGGATTCCTGCAATCAGTTCCCGGACACTGCCGTTTTTTGTTCGCATCGGCGGCTCCTTTCTCGATAAAAATAGGGCGTCGATTTCTCGACGCCCAAAACAGCCCCAAAAATGGCGCTGTGCGCGGTTCTCTTATTCTGCGGGCAGTTTTGCCGCCCGCCGCGTTTGAACGTTTTTGAACGGCGCTCTCGCGCATTTAAACGGTGTTATGGCGCAGGGCTGGATTGCAGGGCATATTTTAGGGGCAGGCTTCGCCATTTCCGCTTTGCTGCAAGCCGGAATCCTCTAAAATATGTCCGCCGCGTTCACGCTGCGGGGCGTACCAGCCGCAGCATTACTTACAGTTTCCTGTCTGCCGTTTAAACGGTAACTAAGGGTTATGGTTTTATCCTCGCCGCCGACAGGCACGCGCACCGTGGCACGGCGGTCATGGCGGTTCACTTTTTCCAGCAAATCCCTCAAGTGCGCCAGCGGCCCGCTGGTAAAGTCCAGAGTGCCGTCCGCATGCACCTCCGCCTCGCTGGGCGGCAGTGGGCCATCTCCGGCCAGCCAGAGGATGTTGGCTTCCTCGCGAGCGCTCAGTGCCTCCGGCGTGCCTTTGGTGGCTCCCAGCCAGTGCAGCACACCGTCCTCATCGCGCACCGCATAATAGACACGGTACACATCCGGCGTGCTTACAAAGATATAGCTGGGGAACAGCGTGTAAAGCTGTTCCTGCCATTTGCCACCGCGCCGGATCATCCGCCGTTCCTGCGGGCATCTGGCGTCCACGCCCTTGCCGCACAGCTTCTGCGTGATTTCGGCTTCCATCCCGGTCATAACCTGCAGGGCGTACATACTCATGCGCTGCCCTCCTGTGCCTTGCGATCAAGGTAGGCCGATACCTGTTTGTATAGATCGGGCCGTTCCTTCGCCATGGCGCTCCACAGGGCGCTTTTCAGATCGCCCGTGCCCGCCTCGATGTCAGACTTGTTTTGCAGTTCCACGCGCTTCTTGTAGGCGACGGCACGGGTCAGACCACTGATCTGATTCATAAGTTTATCGACGCTGACCGCGCTCCAATCCTCATCCTTTTTAGAGGTCAGCGCGGTCATAAGGTTTTGGCTTGCAACACGCACAAGCGCCTCGGTGGTGTCCAGATCGGGATACCGCTCCAATTCGTCCAGCATATTGCGGAAGTTGGCCTGTGCGATCTGTAAGGTTTGCAGATTCTCCACATACCCCTGCGCATAGCGGCAGACGCTGGAAACGGAAAGACTGTACCCCTGCTGTTCCAGATAAGCTACGATGTCAGAGTAGGTGGCGCTGCCATCCATTATCATCTCTTCCACGGTGGCTTTCATCTCCGGGGGCAGGGTGTCGATCTTGCTGTGCTTGCGGTTGCCGCCCTTTTTGCCATTTAACGGCCAACTGCTCATATCACACCTCGATCATTTCGTCCTTGGTTTTGTGACACAGGACGCTGATGCCCTCGGCGGTAAGTTTGGCTTCCAGCAAATCCCAGCCGATGTCTGCAAAGTCGGGAACAAGGATTTTGTCCGCAATCGTGCGCAGCTGGATGTACTTTGCCATCGCCAGATAATTGATGCAGTCGAGGAAGTCATCTTGGCTGACGCCCCAAATCTGCGCCGCCTGCTGTACATCGGTCAAGCGGTTGTAGCTGTGCCGGATGATGTTGATGGCCTGCATGACCTTGCCGTTATTGTGCGGAAAGGCGTTAGCACGCAGCTGCTTCATCAGCATTTCTTTTTCATTCATCGGAGAGTCGTCCTTTCATCAAGAGGTTCAATATCTGGTCGAGCTTCTTTTCGGTTTTTGCCTGCTCCCGGAAGTAGTCTTCCTTTGTCAGAAAGTTTCGCTGGATGGACTTGATGTCGTTGTGGCATTCAGTCCAGTCCTGCTGGTGCTGGCTTCTGGTCGTGTAGGTGTGCTGAATTTCCGCAATTTGCTGTTTGCACTCGCCGACCTCTTTTTCAAGTTCGGCCTTAGTTGCCGCACTGTCAAGTTTCCGCTCGATTTTGTCAAGACTGCGTTTTACCATCCAGCCCAACGCCCCAATCAAGAACGTCAGCAGGACTCCAATCAGCCACCACGTCCCCGCATCAAACTCCATAATCCGTACCCCTAAACTAAAAAATCGTGAGTGTCACTGGTTTCTATAACCAATGATACTCACGATTCGCAAAATGGGCCAGATTAAGCATTTTAATATTTTACTTTACGTTCTGGCGGGAAAAAACTCATTTGCCCATCAAGAGGCTTTGCCCGGATTTCCCGGTGCTTTTCGTCCACGATGGCCCGCACCGTCACCGTTGTCAAGTTGTACTTCTTGGCAAGGGCTTTCAGATTGTCGCCGTTGTATTCCTCCACGATGCGCTGATTGCGGGCGATCCGCTCAAAACTGTCGCGCTTCGGTATGTAGATCGTCTCGGCAGCGTACACGTCGATCAGCTTCAAATAGTTCTCAAAGCCGATGAGGTCGGCCACCTCCCGCTGGGCGGGGGAAAGATCGTCGGGGTGGATTTCCCACTCATCCATCGGCATCACCCCGGCTCTTCTGCGCGGTCTTGACGTAGCCCTTCAAAACCTCGACCAGCTTGTTGCCGTCCTTGTAGCTGATCCACGCGAAGGGGTCTTTCGGGAAGGCATCCATGCCCAGTTCCTTCTTGATGATGGCGCACAGCCTGTCACCGAGCGGGGCCTTGCTGGGGCTGGCATCCTGCAGCCGATACATGAGCGCCCAGACCTTGCGCCGCTGCCCCTCGCTGGTGTGGCCCGGTGCGGTCTTGCGGAGCGGCTTTCCGCTTTTGCGGGGCGGGGGCGTTCCTTGCCGCCCCTCCAACTCGCCGATGACCTTGCAGGCTTCGCCGTAGGTCAAGGCTTTAATGCTCTTTTTCCCGGTCATGCCCTCGACCAACTCATGCAGCAAGTCGTCTTCCTCGTTCCGCTTCACCATGCCCAGAGCGCCGCCGATAGCGTAAATTTTTCGGATTTGATAAGCGTTGCATCCGCTCCCGGCCATAAGTAGCCTCCCTTCCCGGCGTCAGCCGCCGTTCTTAAAATGTTTAACGATGCACTTCACGCCTGCGCACAGCAGCGATGCCGCCACCGTTACGATGATGGCGCTCCCGGTAGCACCCAGAACCACAGCGCAGAGCCAGATGCCCGTGTTCAGTCCGCCTGCGATAGAAGTCATCACGCGTCGGCCTCCTTGCTGCTCACATCATAGTAAAACTCATCCACCGTGCGGATGTAAGCGCCCACCTGCTGCAAAATATCACCGGGCTGGCGCTTCAGAGCCTCACGGTCAAGCGTTTCAGTGGTTTTGATAAGTTCGGTGTGCCCCAGCACCTTCAGTGTGGCGATGGCCTCGGCCACGCGGCTGCTGGCAAGCATCAGCTTGCTGCTGACACGGTAGCCGACAGTGCCGAAGTTCAGAGCGCGGCTCTTGCTGTCCAGTTCGGCCCGATGCAGATCAACATATGCCTTGACCTCGCTTTCCAGCGCCTTGACCCGGTTCTGCAGCGGCAAAGCCCCCTGTGCGTAGTCGGCCTTGATGCTGTCGATCTGGCGGTCACGCTGGACAGCCATTTCCGCCAGCGTGTGCTGGCATTCCCGGATGTCCCGCAGGGCGTTGTCCACTGCGCCCCAGTCGGCCAGTGCCGGAACGCTGGTTACTTTCTTTCTTGCCATAGATATGTACTCCTTTGCTTTATTGCGGCGTGACAAGGCGGATGTCGGCATTGTTGGCTTCAAAATGCTTGACAAGCGCCTGCCAGTTCGTCCAGTGTGTCTGATAGGCCGTGAAGGTTTCCTCGCGGAACTTTTTAAGTGGCCCCCGATCTTTCTTCGGCATCTTGTTATAAGCGGCAATCTGCTTGCGGGTCATCAAGGAAGTTTCTTTTTGAGGGATAAACCTCCGGCGCTCCTCGCAATCTTGCACAAACCATGAACCGCGTATTTCGCCATTGACATACACTGCTATTCCGTTGCGGAACATGCTGATGCACTCATTGACAAGTGTGACGCTGTACCCATCGCACAGCAAATCGACTTGTCCGAGTGGAGCACGCAGTCTACTCTTGGCCTTTTCCCAATCTTCTTTTTTCACAAGAACACTCCTTCCTCTCTCTGCATTTGCCGGGGCTTGAGACCCGCGCCCATCCGGGCGGCTGCATTAAGGCGCGGGCATCTGCCCGCAGGGGGTGTTGTTAAACTAAGCACCTTTTTTCTTGCTCTTGGGTGGCCGCACACGCGGCGGGCGGGTGTAGGCCATGCTTTCAAGGGCGTCTTCATAGCCTCGGTCATAGCCCTCCCAGTAAAGGGGCGGCAGTTCGTCGGGATCGTCAAATTCCTCGGCGGGCTGGTTCAGCACCGCTTCCTCGCGGCGGGCATCGTCCATAAGGCTGCGCGATGTGATGTAAAGGCACAGCCCCCACGCGCCCAGCAGCAGGATCATGTAGCCGAGGCTGGCGTTCACGGCCAACGCTCCGACGAAGATGCCCACCAGCGAGCCGCACATGATGCCGCCCACGGTAAAATATCCGCACTTCAAATTCATCTAAAAAACTCCTTTCCTCAAACTGCCCCCAGCATACCAATGCCCATGTGGGCGGCCATGCGGTACAGATTTTCATAGCTGACATCGTTGGCGCTGGCCGCGTTGGTGTACAGGTTCATTGCGCCGCGAATGCCCCACGGACTGCGGCAGACGCTCAGCAGGAAGTCCATTTCCTTGCGGGCGTCCTGCTCGGCCAGCACCGGGAACAGCTTCCGCACGTCATCTTCCTTGACCTTGCGGGTGGTGTACTCGCGCTGCATACGGATGCGGCTGAATAGCTGCGCAAACTGCGCTTGCTGGCGGCCCTGCAGGCGGCTGTACACTTCGCTGTTGCCGATGAGCACCACGCCGACACCGTGCTCCCCGGTCATGGGGTTGTCGTCCGTCAGGGAGCGGATTTCTTCCAGCGCCGCATATTTGAGGTGCTGGGCTTCGTCGATGACGATGACCCAGTTCGTGCCGTCAAGGCGGGAACGCAGCGCCATCATCTGATCCATCTTGTTGCGGCACTCCGGCACGCGCAGGGCGCGGGCCAGCAGCTTGATGGAGCCGTTCAGCGTGCCCGTGCTGGGCGTGATGCTGATGCCCACCGCGTTCGTGGGATGGTCGCGCAGGAACTTCTGTGCGCCCTTGCTCTTGCCGACGCCCGCATCACCGTGCAAAACGACCATGCAATGCTCCAACTGGGCAAAGCGGATGCTCTGGCAGACATCCTCGCTGATGCTGGTCGGCACATACGCCGCGCGGGGCAGCAGGCTGGCGGTCTTCTCGGCGGCGGCCTCGGCCTCTTCATCCAGCTTGAAGAACTCGCTCAGCTGCCGCTCGACGGCTTCCACCGACCCCTTGTACTTCTGATTGAGGTAGCTGCTCAGTGCCGCGCTGGAAAGATTGACCTTGGCGGCGAACTGGTTTTGACTGATGCTGTGCGTCTCCATGTAGCGTTGCGTGCGCTGGATCAGCGCGGGGTTATAGGTTTTCTCCATCTTCAATTCCTCCTCGTTGTCTGATGATGTTCTCGTTCATCCTGCCGATGTCAATGTCACCGACAGCTTTAAGCAAAGGTTCTTCGCGGGTCGACTGCTGCAACTGTATCAGCTTCGGGCCGGGGAAAGTGTCCAGTGCATCCAGATTGCGCTGTGCCAGCGCCGTTGCAAGGGTAAGGGCGCGGTCTGGATCATCCGGAAGGCGGAGGGCTGCGCCATATTCCCGCACGGCTTTTTCGGCGCGGCGCTTGGCGGCCATAAGGTCGGCAATCTGTTCTTGATTTTCCAGATACCCGGCTGTCAGCTTGTTCTGCGGTGCTACACACAAGAAGCGGTCTTCCATATCGTAGACGCGCACGCTGGACAGATCTTCCGGGTCGTACCGAACATAAACTTTCTCCTTCATGCGCATATTTACCAGTTCCGGGGTGTAAAAATCCAACTCCAAGCCGTGCAGCTTCAAGGTCACGCCGCGCCGTCCGACGCGGACTGGCTTGCTGGTGCGCAGCAGCATCAGCTGCAGATCGTCGTCGCTGGCGGGGCGGCGGGCCACGCCGTTGCGCAGGCTCTCGTGCCAGACCTGTATGCGGCTCTTGCCTTTATCCTCGGCCACACTGCCGCCGTAGTCGTCGCAGTTCATGTAGCCTTCTATCAAGGTGTCGACAGCGGCGATGACTTCGGCATCGGTGGGGATATGCTCCCCGCGCTTCAAAACGGCCTTTAGGCGGTTCGGCTTCTCGACCACGTTGCCGCCTGTGTAGGTGGGGAACAGTCGGGAAATATAGTTTTTAACATCCTCAAACCGACGTTCGACCAGCTTGGCGCGGGCATTGCGTACAATGGCGTTTGTCATTTCAATGCCCAGCCGCTCAAAAACACCGGGCGGCGCAAACGGCTCGCTGCCGTCGGCCAGCCGCTTTTTGGCGCGGTGGCCGCGTCCTCCGATGTCGTAGGTCAAGAACTCTCGGCCATTGTCAACATAGGCGCGGCTCGGAATGCCAAACTTCAAGATACCCTTGCGCAGCGCGTTCAGCGTCGCTTGGCTGCCGGGGCTGTCCGTGACATACCAGCCTGTAAAGATACCGCTGCGGGCGTCCAGCCACGCGCTCAGATACAGGCGGTGCAGCGTACCATCCGGCCCCATGCTTTCCACATCAAGGGTGTGGGTATCGCCTACCCAGAAGTCGTTGGCATTGATACTCTCATATTCGCGGCGTATGTAGGGGCTGCACAGGTCATAGTATTTTTTCTCGCCCATACGGCACAAAACCATGACCGGGTAAGGCACAGCCTTTGCTTTGCGGTAGAAAGTATGATACCCCGGCAGGGGCATCGCTTCGGGCATATTCTGCTGTGCCCACTCTTCCGTCAGCGCAATGCAGCGGGGCACGGGAAGCTGACTTTCATCAAGAAAAAGTGACAGAAAAACTCTCTCAATAGCCTCCGGCATCTTGCTCATGCCCTTGCGGGCCTTGCCGCGCATATCCACCAGTGCGCCATAGTCACCCTCGCGGATGGCCGCCCACTTCCTGTAAAGCGTCTCCACGCTGATTTGACGGTCTGGCTCTTCCATCCGGCATAGCAGCACAAATTTTTCGTCGCACTCAGCTTTCTTTGTCCCGGCCTTGTTGCGGTAGGTCTGCCATCGGTCAACAGTTGTTATCCAGTACCCAATTTCACCGCGTTCCTCGGCAGTGTAGGCTTCCAGAGGTTTGCAGACGGCGGCGGGCTTGTCAGCCTTTTTCGCCTTGGCCGGGGTCGCCGCAGGCAGTGCGGCGGGCGCGTGCTCCGCAAAATATTTCTGTTGCGCCGCATCGGGCAGGCTGGAAAGCGGGAACAGGTACTCCGGCCTGTTTCGTTCATTCACATGGGTTTGATAGGGCAGTTCGCCTGATTTAGCCATTCTCTGAACATGTCGTACAGACAGCCCCATCAAGGCACTGGCTTCCGATGCTTTCAATAACGCTTCCAAAAAATCACCTCTTTCTGACCTGCCATTATCAGACTGTGTAGGTCATCTCACAGTGACGCCCGCGCGGGGCGTTTCGGCAATAGGGTGTTCCTTTTTCTGTATTTGTGCTATAATCGCTGCAAAAGGTGGTGAATCTTTATGTTTGACCCGGATATTCGCATCCCGGATATTGCCCGTGGTGCTGCCATCCCTCCCGCCATGCAGCTTGAATTTAAAAGACAGGAGCAGGAAAAGCGCCGTTACCGCATTGCGCTGGTGCAGTCGTGGCTGGCTTTAGGCGTCTCGATAGCCAGCCTTATCGTCGCAATCATCGCGTTAATGCGATAATCGATACCATGAGTGACACGCTGGCAATCGTCAGCGAAAGCCACCACGGTGCTTTGGGCAGAGCAGGCAGTTGAAACGGCCTGCTCTTTTTCCTTGGTTTCATAATCGCTTCACCACCTTTCGCCGCAATCGTCAGCACTGAACTGGCCCCCAGTGCTGTAATTCCACCGTAACTCAATGCCCCGACCCGGCACATCGTACAGTGCGGGGCCGTGTGCGCAGCACTTCCAGCCGTCCTTCGGCCTGTGTACCCATGCCAGATCGCGCTCGGCATCATACCGATCAACCTTGTAAAACCCTCCGGCGTTGGGGTAAGATTCCCCAACAATCGGCCTGTCCGGCAGCCTGCGGATGTGCTGGCTGCCTGCATCAATGTTCGTCATCGTCAAATTGCACCTCGCTTAAATGCTGTTTATACGGTCTTTTACCGCTCCTTAAAATTAGGACAGCGGTAAAATCCTCGCGCCATGCCCGCGGCCCGCTCCACCAGTTGATGGCATCTTCCAGCGTGGTGTACTCCGGGCCGTAGGCTTCCTGTATGGCTTCTATAATTTTCATACCGCTCTCCTTGGCCTGCCATCTTCAGTACCGGGCGGCCACTCCCGGCAGACAGCCCCGAAGGGCTGTTTTGGCTGATTATATGGATTATTGTTGGAACAAGTCATCCTTGTTCATGTCAGGAAAGAACCGTTTTTGGATTGTCTGAACCTCCGGCCATGTAAAAGGACTCTTGCCCGCCAACTTATTATTAAAAGATTTCGGGGTAACACCGATGGCAGCGGATATAGCCGCTTTCTTAATCCCTCGCTCTGTGATTTTGGCTTCTAAGAAGCTGTACTTCATGTCATGCACCTCCAAAGTTCCGAATTTGGAATCTTTTACTATAATATAATCCCTTATACGGAATTTGTCAACCTTTTTATCGGTATTTCAGTTCCGTATTTGGCACTTTTTTGTTGACGCTGGAATCGCAAACCGCTATACTGTTAATAATGAAAGGGGATTCAATATGGAATTAGGCGCTATTATTTCTCAAAAACGGAAACAGGCAGGACTTACCATAGATGAACTTGCGGAGCGCTCTGGCGTTCCCAAAGGCACATTGAATAAGATAATCAATGGCTACACACGCGATCCGCAAATTGAAACAGTAAAATCTATTGCACGCGCATTGGATTGCACGCTGGAAGATTTTGACGATTCACCCCGCGTGCGTACCTTGTCAACAGATGAATATGATTTAATTCAGCAGTATCGACTGTTAGATTCAGCAGGTCAAGAAGTAGTTCGATTTCTATTGACAAAGGAATTAGAGCGCCTGCAAAATCTTGGCGTGATTCCAGCACCATGAGCAACCGTATCACAAGACGGAGAGGAATGTCTCACATTTGTTGGGAAATAACGTTTTGCGTTATACATCGTGTTAAAATTTGATTTTTTAATGCGACATTCCAAACTCCCTTCTATCAAAGGAAACATCAAAAAAAGAACGTTGGTACGCATTGCGGCATCAAAAAGTTAATGCGACGTTTTATGTCGCATTAAAAGTCAAAAGGCGGCAGCCAGACTTATGCAGTGTGCATAGGTTTGGTTGCCGCCTTTTAAATTGTTTTAACGCCTGTTAAAACACGATACTCCGATATTTAAGCACTTATTTGAATCGCTTTTTAAACGCCGTTTAAACACTTTTCAAACGCTCCGCGCCCGCCGCGCTATCCAGCCGCCGATTCGCCGTTTTAACCCCCAAAATGGGCAAAAAAATTTTGCAAGCCCGCATCCCGCCAACTTGCAAAATTTCGCGTTCAATTCCGTTTAACCCTCATTAAAAACCGCGCTCTCGCGTCCTTTCCCGCCTTTTTCCACCTTTTTGCGCTCAATCTTCCCATCCCGCCCGCATTTCTCACTCTTCAAGAAAACTCACACTCGCAAGGATGCCTTGTTTCCTTATTTATACACAACATCTGACGAAGATATTATGACATGATGACATAATATCTATTATTGGCTGTAAAATCAGACCCTGCGTTTCTGTATTTTTGCTGTATCGTCTGCAGAGAAATTGGTATCACTGGTTGCGCGCCCGCATATCCTCCGGCACCAATCCCAGCGGCTTTGTGTGCAGGAAGATCACTTCCCAGTAACCGGTTTTATAGTTAGCGCGCAGTTTCGGTTTCAGCATGATGTTCCTGCTTTTTTCTTGCCGGGCGTTGCGCCGCTGGTCGTGCAGCAAGTCCTCGTAGCTGCCATGATAATAGGTATCAATGCCAATGCGCCCGACAATCGTTTCACCGTTTTCGTTCGGCTGCACCAGTTCTTCCGTCAGCGCTCTTGCCTGTTCCTCTGTAAAATCAACGGAATACGGGCTTTGCAGCGCGGTCTCCCACAGCCCTGCCACAGCGTTTTCTTTTCGCATGGTTTTATAGCGGTACTCTTTTTCTGATGAGGTAAGTACCACATATCCTGTATGCGTTTTCTTGGGGCGGAGCTTTCTGTCTGCGTTGGCGCGCTCCCGCGCGATGCGCAGCAGATTTTTATTTAAGCCGTTCAGATACTCTATTTTACGGCAGGCTTCTTCCAAGTCTTTCTGTACCGCATTCACTTCTGCGTAAGCAGCTTCTTTTGCCTGCGCCGAATTTCTTTCGGCTTGTGCAATCTTTTGAGATGCCGCTGTATAGACCGAGCGGGCATCTCTTTCCGCGCAGGCCACTTTCGCCAGCAAGGCATCATACTCACTGTGGGTCAGCAGCACGTGCGTACATTCCTGCCCATTCTCCGGCAGATCCCGCAGACCCAGTGCAGTCTTTTTCTTAAACTCCGGCATTTTTACAGACCTCGGATATAATTGTTTGCCACGACTTCAATGCGGTTATGCCCCAGCGCTTTGCTGCAGATCAGCATGGCTTTTTTGTCCAGCTTTTTCCCGGATTCATCTTTTCGGCAGGTGTAGACATCACTCTGAAATTTGCGCCCCGTTCCCTTGTTGACTCTGTCGTAGGGGATTTCTTCGATGGGCCTTGCATGGGCGCGGTAGATGTCGGTTGCATATTCAGCGCGGTAGCCGTGGATGTCAGCGCTCTGGTGGATGTGCTGCCAGACCTTCTCGTCGTTCGGCGTATTTCGGATGCGCTCGACGATCTGCGCCGCATTTTTTCCGATAATGGGGCTTACTCGCTCCCGGCCGCCCTTGCCGTTTCGGACGTGGATATAATAACGGCAGTCAAACAGGCGGGTATCTTGCAGAACACCAAGCCGCTTTTCTTCTGCGGGCGTTCTTTCCTGTACCGGTACGGATTCGATCACAGCAATTTCCCGCTCGATTTCCTCTTTTGTAACAAGGTCTCCGCCCTTGAGCATCCCCAGTTCGCTGCGGCGCAGCCCTGTGCCTTTGCAGAATTTAATCAGTTCATCGTTGTTCGTAACCGAGAAATGTTTATCGCGCACGCGGTCTCCCCTGCTGCGCTTGATGTCCTCGCGGTTTCGCTTCGGCGGGTTGAAGTAATTTTCATCTTCCGGGTTTATGCCGTACAGTTTGCCCAGTGCTTTGGCTTCCAGCTGAACCGTCCATGCGGACAGCCCTTGGTCGGCGCGCGCCTGCAGCCACTCGTTCACATACTTTTTTGCGCTCTTCAGCGTCGTACATTCCGGGTGCTTTTCTTTAATATAAGAAAGAAAATATTTTGTGTGTTTCCAGTACGATTGATAAGTATTGAAAGAAAATATCTTCTGCCCGTCCGTACCGTTTTTCACAGCCTCTTTTTTGCTTTCGCCAAAGGCCTGCATTCCGGTCAGGCGGTCATACGCCTGTTGGTGCAGGTCTTTATAATATTTCTTATTTTTTCTTCCCAGACGCAACCGCCCCCTTTATCTGTATTTCTTGTTGAAGCTAGGCCGCCTCCTGTCCGCCCACACGGGACGCAACACTCGGCGAATACACTTTTTAAGGTCTTATGTGTGACCGCTTTGGAGATTTCTCTCCGACACTTTTTTACTGCTTATGTGTGCAGCCTTTCTTTCTTCTTCTACGGCAGGTAAGGATCTGTCGGATTCTTTTTAGAGGAATCATCTCTCCGGCATTTTATCAGTATGTCCGGCTACATTCAGATACGTTTCCACACACTTTCAAAAGGATTACTCATGTGTGGGTCCATGATGCGTAAAACCATTGGCAAAGGCTAAGGCAAGTCGGCGCATCATACAGGTGTATCGGACCTGATTCGACTTTGTGTATTGTAAGAATACACTCTTATACTATACGGAACGCGGGAAAATGTCAATAACATGGTATGTTATTTTTAAAATATAACGGTTTACCCGTTCATTCTATAAACGGGTAAACCGTTACCGCGCCCGCACAAAAACACGGACTTTCATCCGCGCCCATCGGATGAAAGTCCGTGTTTTTATTTTTCCAGCAAGTCCTCCATCGCGCAGCCAAGCACTTTGGAAATCTTATACAAACTCTCCGCGCTTGCCTTGTTGATGTCCTTTTTCTGCTGTTCGTACAGCTGGATGGAGCGCAAACCGACGCCGGTTTTTTTCGCCAGCTCGGCTTGCGAACAGCCGTAGGCCGTGCGGATACGTTTCAGGTTTGTTTCCGCAAAGTGTTCCCGGATGCGGGCATCCGCAATCCCGGCAAATTTGCTGACGTCCGCTTCGTGCAGGGTATAATACATTTTTTCCAGTTCCGCAAAGGAAAGCACCTCGAAAATCTCGCTGTACTTTCGCCCGGAGTACCACTGATAATACGCAACCGCCCACCCGATCCAATATTCGCAGGAACGCGCATACCGTTCCGGCGGTTCCGGCGGATTTGTCGTCCCCGTTGTCTCCGCAAGGATCTGCGCAGCCAGTTCAACGCCGCTCTTCCCTGCCAGATACGCGGGTTCTCCGTTTTCCATATGCTTGCTTACCGAACTTACGGTGAACAGCTTTATAAAATTCTCTCCCGGTACGCCGCAGACACGAATCGCATAGTCGAACGCATCCCCCAAAGCCGCCTGCGCATTACTCAGATAGATTTCTTGGTATGCGTGGGTCATCGCTGCGGATGCCTCCTCTCATAATGTCCTGCATATAGATGCCGTCTGTCTCATCGTCCAGCATTTTCAGATAGGTTTGGTTTGCTTCATCGTTTCTTGCTTTGCGCTGCACATAGTATTTGTCTTTTTCTGCGATGGAAAAGCCCTCAAATTTCAGATTGGAAAAGGCAAACTGCGACTTGATCACCACCTGCTCCCCCAATTTGCCAAGCCGCATCGCCTGCGAGAGCTGCTCTACCGAGATGGCATTGTTCAGAAAAGATTCCGCATAATCGAAATAGGAATCATCGGCGCGGTAGCCTGTAATCAAATCAAAGGCATTTACGTTCACGCCGAAATTGTCGATCAGATATTGCTTGGCGCGCCTTGCCACCGGCGTTTTTATGGAAAAAAGACGATGCTCGACCAGCACGGCGATCCAATTGAGAATGGTATAGTCCGGGCTGTTCAAATGTAAAACCCGCAGATATTCCGTATCCAGAGTATAGCGATTTGCAAAACCGTCCCGCAAAGAGGAAACGGCCCACTCCTTTGCCAGTGCCTCGCTTTCCGTGCAGTAAAAGCCAAGCCCGAAATCATTATGCTTTTTTCCCGCGCCAAACACGGGATGCTCGATGACTTTTTCCGAGCCGTGAAACAGGGTGATTTTCTTTTCCATATTGCCGCCCTCCTTGGTATAAGTGTATCACTAAAGTGATATAAAAGCAAGGCAGCAAAAAAGATATTATGACATGATGTCATAATATCTCCAAAAATTGTTGGTACAACGTTCTTCCATTATCCCATCAGCACCCCGAAATCCGGGGTATAGGTCAAATCCTGCGCCAGCTCCGGCTCACGCAGGAACATCATCATATAGATGGGGTAATAGGTGATCTTCTCCTTCACACTCACATTCCCGCCGTGGAAAACAAACGCAGCCGGGATGTGGTAGTCCTGGTTTGCCATCACGCCGGAAAGCGCATTATGGCGGGTGTAATCCTTGCCGCTCTTGATTTCAAGGGGCAGCACATTGCCCTCGTGCTCGATGACGAAGTCCAGTTCTCCCTGCTTTTTGCTGTTGAAGTAGTACAGCGCATAGCCGTGGGCGGCCAGCTCCTGGGCGGCGGCGTTCTCAAACACCGCGCCGAAATTGATGTTCTTTTCGCCGTTCAGCAGCGCCAGCTGGATGCCGTTGGCGTAGGTAGCCGCCAGCAGCCCCACATCGCAGAGAAACAGCTTGAACAGGTTGCTTTGTCTGTTCAGCCGCAGCGGCAGCGTCGGTTCTTCCACGTTGTAGGTCGGCAGCGCAACGCCGGCGTTGGCCAGCCACAGAAAACTATTGTGGTAGCGGCTTAACTTAAAGTCCTGATGCAGGTCCTTTAAAATAAACCGCTTGTTCTTGGCGTTCAGCTCGCTGGGGATCAGGTCAAAAATATCCTCGAGATAGAGTTTCTCCTTCGGGTCATAGCGGGCAATATCCTTTTTGTACAGCGTCAGAATGGACTGCTGCACCTTGGCGACTTCATACAGATTATGTGTTTGCAGGTAGCAAGCCACAGCCGCCGGCATCCCCCCTACGATCAAGTACAGGCGGAAAAGCTCCATCATCTTCTGATGCACCAGCGGGTCAACTTCCTGCTTTTTGTCATAGCAGCTGCGCAGATGGTCAAGGATGCGATCCGACACGCCGTTGGCGCGGGCAAATTCCTCTACATCCATCGGGAACATTTCCAGTACATCAAGATAGCCGACTGGTGCGCTGCGAATGTCTTTAAGCTCCACACCCAGCAGCGACCCACTTAAAATATAGCGGTAGCTGCCCTCCTCCACCAAAAATTTGATGGCGGTCACGATCTCCTTGCACTCCTGCACTTCATCCAAAAAGATAAGCGTCTTGCCGGGGACCAGCTTTTCCCCCACCAGCGCAGAGAGCCGCAGCAGGAAATCGCTGCTGTCGGTGGCTGTTTCAAACAGCTGCCGCGCGGCTGTGTTTTCCAAAAAATTCAGTTCCACAAAATTCGGGAAGGCTTCCTGTCCCAGCTGGCGGATCAGGGTCGTTTTGCCGACCTGCCTTGCCCCAGTGACAAGCAGCGCCTTGCGCTCTTCGCCCTCTAAAAACGCCTGTATCTTTTTGGCGGTGGTGCGCTGTAAAATCGTTTTGCGGTTTGTTTCCATGTCTGATGCCTCCCTCCGGAAAAATATTTTGTCCTGTTTTCCAAATGTATTATACTGCACTTTGTCCGTTTACGCAACATATTTGTCTGCTGTTTTGTCCTGTTTTTCGTTTATAGTTACAGCAAATGGGGAGATATTATGACATGATGTCATAATATCTCCCCCGCGTTTTATAATTTAATATGCTGTACCGTATTTCCCGTTTTCCAGCTCCAGCAAAAACTTATACAGCGGTACGGCCTCGATGGTCACGCCGTCCTCGATGATGGTTTCTTCCTCCTCGTAGGTCACGATGATGAGCCGCGCGGCCCCCTGCGAATTCTGCGCCAGCTTTTTCAGGTTGCCGACTTCGCGCTCGCGAGCATCCCCGGCAATGGAATAGGCTGCCTGTACGGCCAGACCGATGGAGGGCACATAGAAATCAATGTCGATTCCCGTCTTTGCGGATTTCAGATAATACACATCGTCCGGATAGGCGCGTGTAAGCGCTACAGCCACCATATTCTCCAGCTGCACAGACTCTTTCCGGTCCAGAAACAGGCTTACAATGCCGTTGTCGGAGAAATAAAACTTCGGGTAGCTCTCCTTCTCGACGAGGTTTGCGTAGTAGTTCTGCAGATGGAACAGCAGATAGGCATCCTCCGCATAGCGGATGTAGTCGGCAATCGTCTCCTTGGCCAGCGATACATTGACGGCGCGCAGGGTCTTTTGCAGCTTGGAATAGGAAATCTCACTGCGGACGGACTCCGCTATTTTTTTTATCAGGATTTTTACCGCATAGTCGTTGCGGATGCTGTTCCGCGTGATGATGTCGCCCAGCAGCACTTTTTGGTAAACGCCGGAAATATACTCCCGTTTTGCCTTGTACAGCAGCGATTCCGGCAGGCCGCCGTATTGTAGATACTGCGCGCAGGCGGCGCGGATCTTCCCGTTTGTTTTGGTGCCCAGCAGTGCCGGTTCATCGTGGGGAACTTCGCAGGCGGTCAGGTACTCGCCGAAGGCATAGGGCGTAATATGCTTGGCAAAAAAGCGTCCGCCCAGCGTGGTTTCTATCTCTCGGCTCAGCATTTTGGCGTTGCTGCCCGTGATGTAGATATGCTCTTTCGCATCGGCCATGCGGCGGGCAAACTTCTCCCAGCCGTCAATGTTCTGCACCTCATCCAGAAAGAAATAGCCTTTTTTGTCGCTCATCTCGCTCTGCACCGACAGCAGGTCGTTGAAGTCTGCAACGGTGAACTCGGAAAGGCGCTCGTCCTCAAAGTTGATGTAGATGATTTGCTCCCAGTCCACACCGGACGCCACCAGATCCAGCACGATTTTATACAGCAGCGTGGATTTTCCCGCGCGGCGCAGACCCACCAGCACATAATTGCCGTTTTCCTCAAATTCGTAGTCGCGCGGCACGATTTGAAAATTGCGGATAAATTCGTGTTGGTCGTAGATGACGGATTTTAAAAGGGCATGATTCATGGTTGCCACTCCTGCCTTATTTTTGTCAAGTATAGTATAGCACGCATTATATTTTTTGTCGAGTATACTTGACGGAATTACATTACCTTTGTCAAATATATTCTGCAATATAATTTTCTTTTTTAAAATAAAACGTCTTGCAATTCTATTTTCTTATGGTATAATAAAGTTAAATCATTAAAGTTATAACCTTATGGATAACACCTTTTCTCGGATTAGGAGGTTTTTATGGTAAAACTCGACTATGCACGGCTGAAAAATATACGCCTTGAGCAGGACATCACCCAAAAGGAGCTTGCCACTGCCACCGGTGTAAACCTTTCCACCATCAAGCAGATCGAAACCGGCCGCAGCGCAACCGACCTCGAAAACATCGAGAAGCTATGTGCCTATCTGGAAGTCAACATCAACGAAATCTACCACCCCGACTACCACGATACCAAGGTGCTCTGCATGCTCAACAACAAGGGCGGCTGCGGTAAGACCAGCCTGTGCAGCGGCATTGCCACCTCGATGGCCGAGTTGGGCCTGCGCATCCTTGTCATCGACGGCGACGGGCAGCGCAACCTGTCCAGCAGCTTCGACATGCCCCGCAGCGAGAAGAACTTCGGCGCGGCGGTACTGGCGGAGCAGGACTTGAACGGCTACATACAGCCCACCAAATTTGAGAATATCGACATCATCGTGGCCGATGTTTCGATGGGTACACTGGACATGGCGCTGTTTACCAAGATCAGCCGCGAGAACATCGTGCGCAGCATCCTGCGCCCCGTTGTCGAGCGCGGCTATTATGATTATATCCTCATCGACACGAACCCGAATCTGTCGCTGCTGAACTTTAACATCGTCAATGCGTCGAATTATGTTTTGATCCCTGCCCAGCCCGCCAGCTTTGATCTGGACGGTCTGGCCGTGGTGCTGCAATTTGTCGAGGGCATCAAACCGTACAACCCGACCTTGCAGGTGGGCGGCATCATCATCAACCGCTACGATGCCCGCAACCGCCTGATCACCGAGGCGGCCATGGACCAGCTGCGGGAGAGCTACAGCGCCCTGCTGTTTGAGCAGATCATCCGGGTGGACAGCCGCCTGCAAAACGCCCAGTGGGAGAACCGCCCCGTGCTGGACTACGCGGGCAGCGCGCGTATCTCGAAGGAATACCGCGCCCTGACGAAAGAAATCCTAAAGCGCTGCGTTTGAGAAAGGCGGTAATACTGTATGGCTTTAAAAAAACGGACCGTCGTCTCCCCTGCTGCCGGTGCGGTGTCTCTCCCCTCTTTGATGGCCGATCTGCCCGGCACACGGCGGCTGGAGGAAGTGCCGCTGGACAAGCTCTCCCCTGCCCCGGCCGACTGGAACTTTTACGCGCCGCTCCCCGACGACAAGCTGCTGGAGCTGATCGAGAGCATCCGGGCCAACGACCTGCTCCACCCCATTGTGGTCTGGAAGCAGCCGGACGGCGCGCTGATGATCGTCTCCGGCCACAACCGCGTGCGCGCCTACACGGCTTTGCTGGAAAAAACCGGCGAGGACAAATACCGCCGCATCCCCGCTACCGTGCTGACGGACATCACCGCCGACGAGGCGCATGAGATCGTCGTCGATTCCAACTACGTGCAGCGCGTGCTGACGCCGTCGGAGAAGGCGCGGAGCATCTCCCAGAAGTACGCGCTGGCCGGGCGCAAAAAGCGCAGCAGGAACGGCGTGCGCAAATCAAAGTATGAACAGATCGGCGAAGAATACAACCTCTCCGCCCGCCAGATCGCGCGGTATGTGCGGCTGGGCAGTCTGGACGGCAGCCTTCTCAAGCTGCTGGACGGCGGCAAGCTGCCGCTGACAACGGCGCTGCGGCTCGTGGATTTTTCTGCCGAGAATCAGAAGTATCTGGCCGCCCACCATGCCGACGAGCTGGCAGGCCCCAAAATGGCCAGGCTGACCACCGCCATGACCCCGGAGCAGATGGATGCTGCCCTGCAGGCAGAGCCGCAGACCGTGCGAGTCTCCGTCACCGTGCCCGCCGCGCTGGAGGAGGATTTCCGCCGCATGGCCGAGGAATGGCTGCACACCCACCGCTGAGCCTGTAGGGGCCGGGCACGCCCGGCCCGCAGCTTTCCCGCAAATAACCGCCTTTCCGGGCGAGATATTATGTCACCATGTCATAATATCATGTAAATATAGAGTCGATACGAATAGGATATTATGTCACCATGTCATAATATCTTTTTGCAAGGAGGTTGGCCGTGCCCAAAAAAAAGCAAGCTCTGCCCACGCCCAAGGCAAAGCTTTATACCGAGGACGCCGCCCTGCTGGTGCCCATCTTTCAGAAGGAGCCGTTTATCACCTTTCAGGAATTGCAGGCTAAATACGGCGATATTCTGACCGACCAGCAGATCTACCGCGGTCTGCTCGGAACGTTTGCCCCGTACGTCAGCGAGCGCCGGGAGGAAGCTTTTCAGGAGCAGCTTTTACAGGCCAAGCAGGCCGCGCTGCAATTGGAGATCCTTTCCCACCCTGTCGGCGGCAGTCTGACCATGCCGGAGACAGAGGTCCGGTCACTGGCAAGGGCATCCTTCAACAGCATGCTGGACGGTATGCCGGCCGGCATGGCCTGTTACATTACCTGCGCGGTAAACGCCATGTATGCGGGCGACGTGTCCGGCCTGAAAAACGAACCGCTTTCCGAGCGGATGCTGCTTTCCAGTGCGAACCAGGGCCCACTGGAAAAATACAGTATGCAGACGGATTCCATCTTCCGCAATCTGCCCAAGCTGCTGCCGGAGGAGGAAAACGAGGTCTACGTCGGCAAGAGCGCCGGAAAAAACGTGTCCACCATCGTGACGATGGATTTCCCGAAAACCATCGCGTTGGACAACGGCGGCAGCCTGACGAGCTTTGATAAGGCTATCTTAAACGGCGTTTCCTCGCTGCTGATCGCGGGAACGATCTATTTCACCATCCCGATGCTGTACCGCGCCATGATCGGCAGTGAAAACCCCAGTATGCGGGAGGAGGCCGTCCGGACCATCCGTGACCGGCTGGAATTTATGCGGCACGCCACCATCACGCTGGACTGCACCGAGGAGGCCGCCGCCCACTTTATCAAGGAGGGACAGAACCTGCAGAGCCTGACGCTCTCGCAATATCTCTTGCCGATGAACCGGATGAACGCCGTGCTCAACGGGCGGGAGGTCGAGGCGTACTTCCTCATCGACACGCCGCCGCTGTTCCAGTATGCGTCCAGCAAGCGGCAGATTTCCCTTGTGGATATGGACCTTTTGAACGTACACTTTGAAGCCGACTCTCCGTTGGCCGGAGCGAGCCTGAACAACACCCCCGCCATCATTGTGCTGAAGAACTACCTGCTGACCCGCATTGAGGGCATGAAGAACCCAAACAACCGTCTGCAAAGCCGAAAGATCCTGTTCTCGTCCATCTATGAGGAGCTCGGCGAGCCGTCGCCCATCAAGCAGCGCCGCCAGCGCCTGCGCAACTACACCGAGATCTATCTCGAGTATCTGACCCAGCAGAACTACATCAGCGGGTACAGCTTCACCCGCACCGGGCGCGTTGTGGACGGGGTAGAGATCGTGCTGGACCGCACCACCCGCAAGCCCGCGCCAACGCCCGAACTGACTTTGCCCGATGAAACGAATAAGGGCCGCTTCAAGCCCAACAAGCAAAAACCGCGCAAGCGAAACATGATACGATAGCTGCGATTTTAAAACCACAACTGATGACCCAATACAGCCTTACCAAAGCCACATTTGATGACCATAAGTGCTTCACCAAAGCCACAAATGATGACCACCAAAGCTACATCTGATGACCGCCAAAGCCACAACTGATGACCCAAGCACCCCGCAAAACCCATGTTTTTCAACATTTCAGCGGCAAATTTTCGCATTTTGAAAAGTGCTGTATGTACTGTAAGTACTGTATGATATCTTTCCCTTTTTTACAGGGAGGAAAAGATACAGTTTTTCCCTGTAAGAGGAGAAGTTTTCGTATGAGAAAAACGGATGCCAAAACCTTAAAAAGCTGCCTACCTCAATGGCTGCGGGAGCACGGGCTGCCCCTGCATAAGCCGTTCGCCTGCCTGAACCCGGCGCACCGAGACGCGCACCCTTCTATGGGGTACAATGAAAAAAATCAGACTGTCCACTGCTTTGCCTGCGGCGCGACCTACGATATTTTTGACTTAGTGGGACAGGAAGAAAACCTGACGGATTTTCCTTCTAAAATGAAGGCCGTCAACCGGCGCTACGGCGGGGGCGAGGTCATCCGGGTCACGGCGAAGCCGACGCAGGCTTTTCCTTATAATGAAGGAGGAGGCAGACCAGACCCCTACTTTACCGGGCGTGGCTTGTCCGATGAAACGGTACGGCGGTTTGGGTTGGTGGTCGAGAATGGCTATGCGGTGCTGCCGGTCTTTGCGGAGGGTGTCTGCCGCAGCGTTTGCCGCCGCGCCATTGACCAGCATGTTGAACCGCGCTACCAGAACAGCCGCGGGGCGATGCAGCTTTGGAACAGCGCTGCTATGGAACGTGCGGCAGGGGAAGCACTGTTTGTGACGGAGGGCATTTTTGACGCCCTTTCCTTAGAGGAACTGGGATTCCCGGCTGTAGCGCTCTGCGGTGCGGCCAACACCGGGCGGTTAATGCAGGCCTTGGACGCGCGGGAAGCAAAGCCGGAGAGGGTGATTCTTGCCGGGGATTCCGATGCAGCAGGGCAGGGGATGAACGGGAAGCTGCGGGAGCAGCTGACGGCCCGCGGCATTGCGTGCGCGGTGCTGGCCTTGCCGGAGGGCTGCAAAGATGTGAATGAAGCATTAGTGCAAGACAGGGATGCGCTGCAAGCCGCCTGTAAGACCGCTGCAGCGGCGCAGGAGGTACAGCAGCAACCGACCCTGGAGGACGAGTTTCTCGCGTATCTGGGCCGCCGCGGCGGGGCTGCGGTGATGTCTACGGGTATCGCCGGTTTGGACAAGGCGCTCGACGGCGGGCTGCACGCCGGGCTGACCGTGCTGGGCGCGGTTTCTAGCATGGGCAAAACCTCCCTGATGCTGCAAATGGCCGATACGCTGGCCGCTGCGGGGAGAAATGTGCTGTTTATAACAATAGAGATGTCCCGTATGGAGCTGATCGCCAAGAGCGCTGTGCGCGGCACAAAAGAACGTGCACGCCCGCTGCTGGACGGCAAGCTGCCGGAAGAAAAAGTGCGCGGTCTGATTTCCGCTTACAGGCAAAAGACCGGCGGCAGGGTAGAGCTGTGGGAGCCGGACGCCCCGCTGACCCCGGCTTTTTTGGATGAAAAGGTGTCGGCCTTCTGTGAGCAGCACGAAAGCCCGGTGCTGTTTCTGGATTACTTGCAGCTTGTCGCCCCGGCCCGCGCGGGCATGACCGAGAAGCAGACCGCCGACGCCGCCGTCGCCATGCTCAAGCAGCTGGCACGCCGGTACGATATGCCGGTGATGGCCGCATCCAGCCTGAACCGCGAGGCCTACCGCCCCGGCAGTGCCGAGCCGGGACTTTCAGCCTTTAAGGAATCCGGCAGCGTGGAGTACAGCGCGGACTTGCTGTTGGTACTCAAATACCGCACAGACGCCGACAGGGAAAACAAGACCGCTCCACGTCATTTGGCACTGACCATCTTAAAAAACCGCTTCGGCGCGACAGGGGAGAGCGTACCGCTTGACTACGAGCCGGAAAAAGAACTGTTCCGGGACGGCGCCGCCAAGGCTGCACCGCGCACGGGTAGAAATGTGATACGCTAAGATTTTTTCTCTCCAAATGCTGTGAAATAGAAAAAGAATTTCCGTATAATAAAGAAAAAAACGGAAAGGATGACGTCCGATGAAAGACGAAAATCAGGTCTTTGTCAGTTATGGCCATGTAGAGGAGGAGATGTGCAAGGACATCTGCGCATATCTTTCTGGAAATGGCTTCAAGCCTTGGGTGGATACCTCCAAGCTGCAGCACGGGATGCTGTGGCGGGATGAAATCCGCAAGGGTATTGAGGACAGCGGTCAGGTCGTGGCGCTACTGTCGGCCTATTCCACACGTGACCGAGGTGTATGTCTGGATGAAATTTCCATTGCGGTGGGCGTTACGGGCGGAAATATTCACACGATTTTGCTGCAGGAGGAAAATATCATCAACGTGCCGCCGACGATCGGCTTTGAACAGTGGTTCGATATGAGCGACTGGAAAAAGAAAAAGGCCGAGGGTGACCAGGCTTACAACGAATGGTTCAAAGCCAAAATGGATGACGTTATCAGGCGGCTGCGCGACCCGGAGCATGTAGAAAAGTATGGACAGATCACGGAACTGCGGAAGAAATTGAACGTACAGTATGCCGTGGGACGTCAGCAGAAGCTGCTGAATGAGCACTACACAGGTCGTAAGTGGCTGGGGGAAAAAATCGATGCCTGGCTGGAGGACCCAAACGCCCCGCGCCGTTGCCTGGTGACGGGTGCCCCCGGCGTGGGCAAAAGTGCGTTTGCGGTGCACTACGCCCATTACAACCCAAAAACGGCGGCTGCACTGTTTTTCAGCGCTGATATGCCGAACTACAACGACCCCTGTGTCGTGATTCAGACACTTGCTTATCTGCTGGCCTGCCGTCTGTCTGCCTACCGCAAGAGCCTGCTGTGGGAGCTGAATCAGGAAGACCGCACCACGCTGGCCAAGCTTACGGAAAGGGAATTGTTCGACAAGCTCATCACAAGACCGTTGAGCCAGGCTATCAACGGCGATCACCCGGCCATGTGCATCATTCTGGACGGTCTGGAAGAGTGCGGCGACCCGCAGAAAAACACGTTGGCCAAGACAATTGCAAGGTATGCCGACAGCCTGCCGTGGTGGCTGCATATTTTGATCGTGGCCCGTGACGTGCCTGCCGTGAAGAACTATACGAAAAACGCCCTGCGTATTGAGATGCGCGGCGAGGATAAGAACAATCTGGAGGACATCCGTGCCTATTACAGGGAGGCATTGGAAGAAAAGTTCGGCAATGACCCTGCATGGCAGGAGACGCTGGAACAGATTACGGCGCGCAGTCAGGGTATCTTCCTGTATGCAAAGATGCTGACAAGCCTGCTGCTGGACAAGGGCACGCTGGATGTGGGCGGCGACTACCCAGAGGGTCTGAGCGAGGTGTTCACACTGTGGTTTGATTGGTTCTTTCCGGATGGGGAGGACTATGCCCGGCGCTGGCGGCTGCCCATCGGCTGCGTGCTGGGCAGTCCCGATCCGATCCCCGCGCAGACGCTGCGCCGCGTGTTTGACTGGAGCGAGAATGAACTTGCGGACTTTGAGGCGCGGTTGAGCATCCTGCTGCGCAAGGGCAAGAATGTTTTTGGCGATGAGACGCTGGTGTTCGACCATGACTTCGTGAAAGAATGGCTGAGCAGCGGGGCAGGGGAGAACTTTTATTTTTCCAGCCCCGAGGACGGCCACAAGAAGATGGCCCATGCGCTGTATGCGGTGTTTGAGGAAGACGCGGAGGAGCTGACGTATTGGGAAGCGGTACAGCTTGATGCGCTGATGGTTAAAAAAAGACACAAGGCCCTGTATGAAAACGATGCATTCTGCAGAAAAATTGGAGAGACAGGTTCTTACTATGCAACGTGGGAAAAGCTGGATAAAGCAGAAACAATTTTTCGAAAACTGCTTGATGAAGTAAATGCAGTAGATAAACCAACGCAGGAAATGGAGGATATAAGAACATCTGTTCTTTGTGCACTGGCAAATGCACTTAGTTTAAAAGGGGAGAGTAAAGCGGCGTTGGAGCTGTTCGAAGAAGCTCAAGAAATCAAGGAAAGTACTGCAAAAAAGGATGCAGATGAAAAAAATATTGCAGATCTTTCCATGATAATGCTAAACAAAGCGTTGCTGTATCTTCGAAATGGTGGACACAAAAACATAGAAAAAGCAATGACGGCCTATAAAAAAGGCGTCAATATTCTTGAAAAGAACTTCCCAAACAGCAGAAACGAATATGTTTTACAGGCTCTTTGCTCATGCAGAATAGGAATAGGCTCTGTTCTGCAGATAGTGGATGATGACGACCATGCATTGGAAATCTTTTTAAAGTGTTATAACGAGTGGATGAAAAATCCTGAAGAGAAGGAGAACCTGAATTCGCTTGTAGGACGGGCAAATGCATGCATTTATGTAGGTACCATATACGGAAAGAAAGAACAAGAAGAGGCAAAAATTTACTATGAAAATGCAGTAGCAATTTTGAAAGATGTTGTAAGAAAAAGAGGTACACCAAGAGATAAGCGCCAACTGGCATTTGCACTGCACAACTTGTGGATGGAACTTCTGCGACAAGATGAAATAGAAGAGACAGAAAGGATAATGGAAGAAGAATGCAGTGTAAGGCAGGAGATTTTAAAAGAAAATCACACGCCGCAAACTTGTTATGAAGCGGCTGTGGCGTACTGGAATAAAGCATCTTTTTGTGATGAACCCGGATGCGAAGAAGAAACTTTACAATATAAGCAAAAAGCTGTTGCGCTTATGCAGGATTGCTTACAGCAGAGAGGAATCAATAAAAAATGCCAAATTGAAGATATGCCGCAATTGATAAGAAATCCGCAATAGCTTTAATAAGATAAATCCCTTTTTCTCTCCACCCCCCGTGCCATCCTTCCCCGAAAATGCTACCATATCCACATGGAAAGCAGCCACAGCCATTCAGGAAGGAGAAGCTGACTATGTGGAATTTTGAGGATGAACTTTCGGTGCGGGATTGCGTGCGCGGCGTTGTCGTTGATAACAGAGCAGGGGTCTGCCGCCTGCTGCTGGAGACAGGGGAAAACGCCATCGCCTTTTTTGGCGGCATACGCGAACAGACCGAGGTGCTCTGTACCGTCCTAAAGCTGCCGCACGACGGCAAAGACCTGCTTGTCAGCATCGACTGCGACGATGGCCTGGCGGCATGATACCCACAATGCATCTACTACATAAAAAGGAGAAAACCACCATGAAGAACCACTATACCCCTCATCCAATCGACACCTCCGATGTGACGCTGTCCCCGGAACTTGTAAAGCTGGCCAATCTGTTGAGCGCCAACGTGCATAACGTCTGGGCAGTTGGCCGCATCCAGGAGGGCTGGACCTATGGCCCGGCAAGGGATGACGCCAGGAAGGAAACCCCCTGTATGGTTCCGTTTGAGGAGCTTTCCGACAGTGAAAAGGCCTATGATCTGAACACGGCCTTTGAAACATTGAAGGTTCTTGTGAAGCTGGGATATACCATCACCCCGCCGCAGGAAGAAACGGCCAAGTAACGGAAAGGAGACGGCTATGGCCTATGTAACAGAAGAAGCCCTGCAAAAGCGTGAACCGCTTGTGCAGGGGGCAGAACTGAACATCGACGGAAAAGGCGGAAAATTCCTGATTCGGGAGCTGATCGGTGCGGGCGGAACCTCACTTGTGTATGATGCCGTGCTGGTTCGGGCGGACGGCAGCCGCGTTACGGGCGTGCTGAAGGAGTTTTACCCACAGGTTACAGCGGGCACGAGCTACAATTTTTCCATGCTGCTGCGCTATATGACCGTGCGCAGAAAGCCGAACGGTACGCTGGCCATCCCCGCGGAGCTGCGGGATGGCCAGCGAAAGCGCTTGGAGGAAGTAGACAGCCTTTTGCATGAAATCAAGTCAGAAGGCTTGGGTCTGCGCCATTTTATCCCGAATATGGAGGTTTTTACCTGCGGAAAGGTACCCTACATATTCACCGCAGAAAGCTATTCCGGAGAGACGCTGGCTCAATTTTGTAAAGAGCAGGCGTGGGCCAATCCGACATCGACCTCGCTGCGGCAGATTCTGAACACGGTTTATGCGCTGGCCTGCGCCGATGCACAGCTTTGTTCCGCAGGGGCCATGCTGCTGGACATCAAGCCGGAAAACATCCTGATGGTCTACAGGAGCACGCCCAACGGACTGCGCAAGGATGCTTTTCTAGACACGGTAAGCTTGTTCGATGTGGAGTCCATCGTGCTGAAAAGTCAGATCGGCAGTGACGACCTGATGCTGCCGTTTTCTGCCGGCTTCACAGCGCCGGAACTGGGCGGGTATATGTCCAGTGCCCGCAGGGACATAGGAAAGGCTGCGGACGTCTATGCAATGGCAGCTACCCTGTTTTACTGCCTGACGCGAAAGCTGGCATGGTTGGATACGGCCCAGGGCTATGCAGAGGCCTTGCAGGAGGGACCTTTCGGGGCGGTGCTGACAAATGAGCAGCGGGCAGAGATCGGGAAACTGCTGGCAGCAGCTCTTGTCTATGAGCCTGACCACCGTATGCAGGAGCCGGAAATGTTTGCGAACGCGCTGGAAAAAATCGTGCGTGAAACGCAGGCCTCCGCAGCAGAGCAGCTTACAGACAGACGCCGAAAAATGCAGGAGCATCTTTCGGATGCGCTGGCGAGTCTGCTGTACAAATGGCCGCTTTTTGCCTACGGAAATGCCGAGGACAAAGACATTCGCGTATTGATTGCTGCAGAAAAGAACGATGTGCTGAAACAGGCCATAAATGCGGTATTCAGCAGCTGTCACGTGCTGGGACATCAGGTACATGTTCTGGCGACGGCCCCGCAGGCTGAAAAAGCAGTCGGGGAGTGGATGCAGGACATCGACCACGCGGAGGATTGGTTCTGCTGTCAAGACGAGCCGCAGCCTTACGATTGGAAAGAAAAGCTGGGCGCGGTAAGCTGGCTGAATTTGCAGCCGGACGCGGAGAACATCCGAAAGGCTGCCGAGCAGTTCGTGCCCGGCTCTGTGCTGGTATTGTCGGGCGACGATGCAACAGCAAGCGAAATCGCAAAAGCAATACCGGCCCCGGAAGCGGCTAAGCGTTTGTGTGCCTATACCTGTGCAGAGGGCGGCCAGAGCCTGTATGCCGAGGCAGAGGGAAACCGTGTGTTTGTGCGCCTGACGCCGGATGACGTAGAAGATGCTTACTCCGCATCTGCGGAGAATATCGCTTTCAATGCGCACTTGCTGTACGAACGACAGAAGAACCCTTCGTGCAGCTTGCTGGAGGTCAAACACAATTTTGAGAATTACTACAACAAGGCAGCGTCCTTCGATACGGCACTGGCTGTAAAGTGCCGGTTGTTTTCCATTGATGTACCTTGGACGGGTGACCCGGAAAAAGACGGACGCAATTTTGAGGAAGCGCTGAAACAGAACCCGGCAGCTGTAAAGGAGCTCGCCTGGGTCGAGCATCGCCGCTGGGTCGCCAGCAAGATACTGAAAGGGGCAAAAGCGCTTCCGGAGAAGGACTTTACCTATCTGAAGAACGGCGGAGCCAACGGAAGCGGAACGAACTTCAAAAAGGACGGCGTGCTGTATCACGCCTATCTTGTGCCGAGTGTGCTGGAAGAAGCGCGTCCGGAGGGCTGGCGAACCTCCGAGGAATGGCGCGGCAGCAGCCCGGAGACAGAGATTCCGCAGGAACTGGATGCACTGTCCCACAACGGTGCGGCACTGGCCCGTATGTTTGCGGAAACGGCACAAAAGAACCTGCCAGTCGTAAAACGAAGGCTGAAAGACTTTGAGGAGACATTGGAGGAACTGGCCCCGGAGCTTGAAGGCGCAGCGGCTGCGGAACTGGAAACCCACAGAAAGGCCTTGCTTCACTGCATTCGGAAGCTGCTCAGCCCGGACGCACGGCAGGCGGATGCCGCCTACTACCAAATTGAAAGCGTGCGGATGAATTGCTTCCTGCAAGCACAGCTTCCGGCATCAGAGGAAGCCGCAGCGTTGATGGAAGTGCTGGATAAGCGGCTGTTTGCCATTTTGTACAGTATTTCGCCGGTGGAGCCGAAAGCGCTGGATGATGTCCTGATTGAAAACATCGGATTCCAGCTTCGAGCCAAACCGATGGTGATGGCCAAGCTGCTGGGCACGGAGGATCTGCGGGTCAATCTTGTCCCGGCACGGGTATTTGAAGTCTCTAAGCTAATTTACATAGTGCAGGCAGATACAGACGGTGCAGCGGAAAAATACGTCCGTATTGCCGAGGATGCGGCGGCGGCCCTGCATCATTACGGAGCAGGCACGGATGTGGAATTGCGGCTTATTGCGGGGGCACAGACAGAAATCCCCGCGTGCAGAGACGTACAGGTGCAAATCATTCCGGACAACGAGGCTCCGGAAGAGACCATGCGGCAGGCGCTGCAGGGTGTGGAAGTCATTGACCTGACGAACGGACAGGAAGATCTGTGCACTCTTGCGGGAATCTATGCAGAATGCACGATGCTTGTGCAGCGGGACGGTGTATTCCGTGCTCTGCGTGGGAAAGTTCCTGCGCAGATACCGCTTCCCCAGTCGTGGGATGTGGACGGGCTGTTCCGGCTTTCCGGCGCGGTGCCGCATAAAGAGGAAGATACACAGACAAAAATCGACTATGAAAAAGTAAATACTCTGTATCGTCAAATTTTGGATAACTTTGGCCGTGCAGCATTTTATGACATTTGCCGGGATTTTGCCGAGGCGTACAGCAAGCAGTCGACAACTTATTTCTCACAGCTGGCTGGCCCGGATGCACAAATGCAGACCTACACCATGCCGACAGAACGGTGGGAAGAACTGGAACCGCTGCTGCGCAAGTTGCAGAAATACAAGTATATTCAGAATCTGACAAGCATGGTAAAAGCCGGGCAAGCAAAAATCGCGTTTATGGCCGGGCAGAAATGCGCGGCAAGTCTGGATTATGCCCTAAAAAACTGCATTGACCGCAAAAGCGTGCTGAAAGACTTCGGCACAGAGCGAAATTCGTTCGTCATCCACACAGAACCCGCTGTCGTGCGGATGCCGCTTGGACGGCAGGCAGCTGTGGAGTTCCTGCAAACACAGGGGTGCCTGCAGGTCGCGTTTGTGGACGGCAAGCTGGAAATTTCCGGCATGACGCCGGAGATACCCGCGCTGCTGCAGAAATACGGAAACGCGCTGGAGGGAGGTGTATTTGCCAACCTGCAGGAGAACACGCGGTTCAGCGATGAAAAGATAAGCTACGAATACAGCTGGGGCAGCGGTACGCTCAACGAGCTGGATGTTGTGGCCGTGCTGGATAAAGAAAAGCTTGTGCTTATCAGCTGCAAAGCGTGCCGTCAGTTGGAAATTGCGTTTGTGGATGAAATCGCCATCCGAGCCGCAAGCCTGCATGTGGAAGCCGTGCCGGTGCTGGTCTGTTCGGAATTGCAGCCGGGGGACAAGCAGGCGTTCCGGGATCGCTGCCGCTCGCAGGGCGTGGTTCTGGTCGATGCTGCCGACATGGACAAAGTGGCAGAGAAAATCTGCTGCGCCGCAGAAAGCGAGGCGTAAGGCATGGAATCCGAGCTGAAAAAAATACAGGATATTGCGATAAAAGCCCATAACGAAACCATGCAGGCCCAGGATGCCGACAAGGCTATCCGGGAGATTCTGGCAAAATACGGAATATCACAAAAAATCACAGCCGAGCGTTTATACCACACACGCCTTGTCCATGCGGAGCGGGACACATCAAATGGCCACAAACAGGAAAATATTGATACCGTGGCTGAGCATTTACTTGCAAAGGAATGGAGCCGCGCCTATGTGCGTTCTGTGCAGGATGGAATTATCGGAGAACTCAAAAATAAACACAGGGGAAGCCGAAATTATGAAAAGCGGACATTGTACGATTTGGTTGCGGAAGCGTTTTTGCTTCTGCTGCAAGGTGCTGCTGACTGGAGCAAAGTGTACATTCGCCCGCTGAAAGAAGTTCTTACGGGAGACGAACATAAATACGGCTATGCGGTGTCTGTGTGGAGTGCGGGAATTGTAGGAAAAATCAGCGAGGCCGATTTGAAGAAAGGCTTTGAGGCACTTCCTGCGGATGCCCCGCTGAAGAAGGTCATCCAGAATTATGACGGAAACGAGCAGGCGCTGCGGATACTCCTCAGCACAAAAGATCAGGAAAATGAGTACCTGAATGCGGCACGGAATTTTGTCATAAAAGGCATAAAAAACGATAAGGAAATCCCGCAAAAAGACAAAACAATTGCCGATAAGATCAACAGTGATCCGGCGCCGAAGCGAGCGTATATCCGCGTTGTCAGTGAATTTCTGAAAAACTGGGAGTTTGGGCTGGGCTGGCTGGATGCACCAAACAAACACAGCAAAAAGCTACCATACCGAGTGATTCGCCATCTGTTTTTCCTGATTTTAGGACTGAATGACCCGCTGTACGGTTCTGCGGATGACATGCGTGCGGTTTTGATTCAGCTTAGCATTGCGCTTGGAATGAAAAGCAAAAAAATTGATGATCTTCTGAAAGAAAGCGGATTGGCGGGTTTGGACTATAAAGCGAACGAGTTGATTCTCGCTTATGCGGCAGACCACTTTACGGAAAATGCCTATCTCCACGCCCGCGCACTGCAAAAAATTTACGAGGCACAAAATAAGACTGTCAAGAAGGCAGAAAAAGACAAAACCGACACCATAGAGCTGAAACAGACTGCATTCTTCAAAAAGAGTTACACAGGGTCGAAATGGAAAAAACTGGAACCGACAGCCTTTTTGGCGGAGTGTCAGGAAAATCATATTGCCTGGCAGCGCGTGCCGGATCTGATAAAAGCACAAAAGCAGACGGAGAAAACCGGCCGACAGGTTGAAGCAGCCAAGGCAGAACAGAAAGAAAGCTCCGAGCAGATGACCAATATTGTCATCTACAGCAGCCAACTGTTTGAGATACGAAAGATCTTGATCGATCTGTATTTGAAGGCGAAAATTCGAACCTCGGACAATGAGGATCAAAAAGCTGCTTACCAGAAACAATATGATAGAATTGATTGTGCTTACAAGAATAAGCTGCAAAATTTGGATCACGGCACAGACTTTAAAGATGGTGATGACGGCTGGCAAGAATTTTTGCAGTGGGATAAAGAGTTGCAAGATTCTATGATAGACAGTTTTATTACGCTGTATCCTCATGAAGAGCAGGACATTATTTATAATGGGAAAAACGATGGATTGAGTGAAGAGGAACAGTTTACCAGGCGTATAAAATGCATAAAAACAGCAGAAAAATGCTCGCGAGCGATGGAATGGCTTTTGCGGGATGATTTTCTGCGCCTTGCCTTTTTGGACTATCTCGTCACAGAGCCGCAGAAAACTTTTCTCGGCAAGGATTCCATGGAGATCGTGCAGTCTTTTGCCAACAGGGAAGGCCCTATTCTGGAACGTTGTCGTCTGAAGCCATACGCCCCCGACAAAGATGCCCTGACGCAAGACTTTATCCGTGCAGTAGAAAACAGGGAAAAGGAATCCAAATAATACGAACACCCCCGCCGCCCGGTAATGATACCGGGCGGCGGGGGCGGTTTTTACGACTTATTATTGTTTAAATGAGATTGTAAGAGAAGTAGGTTGTTGAGCATATGTGCTTCCTCATCGCGCGCAGCGTCCGTTCTAAGTGCAGAAGAAAGTTTCTGGCTTATTGTCAATGAATGCACCGCATAAGGATAAGCCTCTTCATATTTTTCATGGTCATATAGAATAGAAACAATGCAAGTGCAACTGGCCAATTCATCATGGAGGGCCACCGGTGTACCGAGACTGTTACTTAACTTTTGGTGAAGAGCAAGACCCTTTTTGTATAGTTCCAATGCTTCAATCCAATCATTACACGCCTCGAGAAGGTCTCCTATCTCATTATAATTAGCTGCCAAAATTCGCATTGATTTTGGCGTATCAAGTTTTTTATTAAGGTCTTCGCAGGCGGAAAGACATTTATGGCACAGATTCTTCGCTTCATCTAAATCACCGTTCGCCAACAGAACGTAAGCCGTTTTAAAGCAATTCGAAGCTAGCGACAGAATGGCTTCCGATGTGTCAAGTTTATTACGCAAATCTTCAAAAATATCAAGGCTCTTCCGATACAGTTCGAGAGCTCTTTTTAAATCGCCTTTCTTGTGATAAATATCGCCCATGTTACTACAATTTGTAGCCAGATTCTGAAAGACATCTGTTGTAGCAACGGTGGAGCTCAAATCTTTGTTAATGGAAAGGCTCTTGTTGTATAATTCTAATGCTCCATCAAGGTTACCTTTAGCATACAAAATAGCGCCAATATTATTATAACTTCCGGCTAGCATTAGCAGAGAATCAGGTGTTCCGAGTTTGGCATTTAAATCTTTTCGAATAGAAAGACTTTTTTGATATAGCTCCAGTGCAACATCCCAATTTACTTTTTGATTATGAATAATTCCCATATTATTATAACATATAGCCAAGTCACGTAAGTAATCCAGTGTATTGTGTTCTGGTTTCAAACTTTCGCGAATAGTACAGCTTTTCTGAAATTGCTCCAACGCTTCATCGGGTTTTTCATTTTTCCACAGAGCAAATCCGATACAATCATAACTTGCTGCCAAATCAATCATGCTTTCAGGTGTATCAAGTTTAGTACTTAAGTCTTTGTTAATATAAAAACCTTTTTGGTATAATTCAAGAGCTTTTTCTAAAAAGCCTTGCATTTGAAGAATTATACCCATGTTGAGATAGCTTTTTGCCAGAGTTTTTCGATTACTGTCGGACGGATTTTTTTCTACAAGAGACTTTTCAATAGAAAGCACCGTTTCTTGCATTTTCATTGCTCGCGGGAGAAGCCCTTTTATTTTTGCAAGGTGGCTTAGTTTGTCTAGACAATGAGCTTTTCGATGAAAGGCATCATCACTTTCATTCGCACAGCAGCATTCTTCAGAGAGAGAAAGAGCTTTTTGGTATATATTTTCTGCTGGTGTCAGTCTACCCCATGTTTCGCAGTAATTCCCCGCTTCTGTTGCACGACGTACAAAATCAAGACTTTTCCCGATTTCTTCCCGCTGCCCTTCCCCCAGCGGCAAATCCATCAAATGCACGGCCTCCCAGAAAGACAATTCCTCCGGGCCGCGCTCAAAAATGGAGAACAGCTCCGCCGTCAGCTTCTCCGCACCGTCCTTCGGAGAGCAGAAATAAACGTTTTCGCCTGCGCCGCGGGTCAGCCACTCACGAACAAAGGCATGATCAAAGACAAGAGTTTCTTCGTCAAACTCGTTCTTTTCAACGCGCAGCAGAACCTTCAGGCGGGCGCGGAAGTCCGCCAGCTCGTTTTCGCCCCAGTGCATCACGCGGCGCAGCGTCTCGGCGGGCAGCGGCGCGGGTGCGCCCAGGATGCAGCTGATAGCGGGCCGCCAGAAGGACCGAAAGTCGCTGTCGCTGAAAAACCAACCGAACCAGCTGGTAAATACGGCGTCCAGACCGTCCGGGTATTCCTCGACAGCGCCCAGCGTGCCGCGGCTGCGCAGCAGGTCGGTCAGCATCTGCGCATACAGGAAAATGCCCTGACTGCGGGCCGTCATCCGCTCCAGCGCGTCGTCCCAATGCGGGTCGTCCCCGAACTTCGATTCCAGCTCAAACCGATAGTACGCCCGGATGTCCTCCAGATTGTTCTCGCTTTCGCTGCCGATCTCGATGCGATATGCCCCTTTTGTGTAAACCGAAATAGCCGGAATGTCACGCGCCACGATCAGGATGCGCAGCCAGTCCGGCAGGCTGCCCGAAAATTCATACAGCGTTTTGGCCAGCACGTTATTTTCCGGGCTGCCGCACTCGTCCAGACCATCCAGAAGAATCACCATCCGCTCGTGGTTTCCATTGACGGACAGGCTGAGCGGCTTGCTGATGAGCTGCTCAAACAGTTCTTTCTCGCTCAGGCGCTGCACGGCGGCGCGGTCCTCGGGCAGATGCAGCATCAGGCTCTGGCGGTAGGCGGTTAGGCGGCATGCCATTAAGTACGCAACCGTCTGGATGACCGTGCGCGGATCGTTAAAGGTGTTCATCTCGCTGCTGCAGAACAGCGCTGCCGCCACGTGGTCGTTGTAGTGGGTAAAGTGCGCGGCGTAGGCACTTTTTCCAACGCCGGGGGCGCCTGTCAGCAGGCAGGTGCGCGGGGCGGTGTCGTCCTGCAGCCAGTTTGTGATGGCGTCATTCAGCCAGGCTCGCCCCACAAAAGAATTACGGAGCAGCTTTGCCTGGCGGCTGGTGCTGTAATAGATGGTCAGGCGGTTTTGCAGTTCGGTGATTTGCCCGCTGAACTCCCGGTTTTCCTCGCTTTCCAGCACGGCGTACAGCTCCGCCATCTTGGCATCGAACCACGGCTTGAATACGTCTTCTCCGGCATCCAGCTTCTCTTCCCAGTCGCGCATATCCAGCCACTGTCTGTGGCTGACCGCTGACGGCGGATTGACATCATCCAGCAGGATACTGACAATATTGCCGCCCTTGACGCCGACAGAGATGGCAAGCTCGTCCAGACAGACGCCCTTCTCCCGTGTGGAATATTGCGACAGGCAGGCTACCACTGAGTTGCTTTTTTCAATGCCGGCTGCAAGACGTTCCCGCCAGTCATGGCCGAAACGGATCTGCTCCTCGTCGAACCAGGGTTGGTGGCCGCGTTCTTTTAGTGCTTGGTAGATGCGTTTGCAGATTTCGCTTTCCTTGTGGCCGTAAGAGATAAACAGCCGCATGGGAACAAAGTTTTTTTCCGCCGTCTGCGGCACAAACCGATGCCCGCACGCACCGCACAGGCAGCTGCCGTCTTGTTTCTGGAACACGTCTTCACTCCCGCATTTGGGACATTTCAGGTAGTTCATGATTTCCTCCTTTTGTATGAGGGCCGGTCATGTTTGCATAAGCAAAGTATACCACGGTATGACAAATTTCTACAATAAGTGCGGAGAGAAAACGCTTTAGTTGTAGACGGTTATTGCGATTGAGGCGGCAGAATGCTATAATAAATAATAAACAACAGTGCAGACAGAATGGATGTGGGATAGTGCAATACGACATATTCATTAGTTACCGTCGTGAAGGCGGTGACATGCTTGCCCACATCCTTTACGAACGACTTACAGAAAAAGGATATACGGTTTTTCAAGATATTGAAGTTTTACGGTCAGGAAAATTCAACACCGAACTATATGAAAAAATAAAGAACTGCAAAGATGTTTTGCTGATTCTGCCGCCACATGCACTGGATCGCTGCAAAAATGAAGGAGACTGGCTGCGGCAAGAGATCGAATGTGCCTTAGAAAATGGGAAAAATATCGTCCCAATCATGCTTCGCGGGTTTACGTGGCCCGAAACACTGCCGCCCACGTTGGAAGATGTACGATATTTTAACGGCTTAACGGCAAACACAGAATATTTTGAAGATTTCTTGGACAAAATTCCCGAATATATTACATCAAAACCTCGCAAGACACAAACGAAGGAATCAGCCCTGCCACATCATGCGGCGCTGCTTGTAGGCGTGTTGGGAATTGTCTTATTTGTGGCTGCCATGCCGGTGCTATTTTGGGTGACAGGGCAGGCATTTACACTTTTTTGGCGAATCGTATATTTCATAGGGCTGATTCTTTTATTTCGAGGCATGGTTTATGAAATTACGACCCGCCCTGCCATTGCACGTGCCTGTTTTGGAACAATTACAGAAGAAGATTTGCTGGAAACTCCTGATGTTTTATTCAGCCGGGTAAGCGGTGTGTTCGGAAAAGGACTGCTTATAAGCTGTAAGGCGGAGAAACCTTTTACAAAGCTATACCGTCTGCGCAGGCTTATATTTGGAACATGGGATGATAAGTGTATCAACTATTTGCGGATTCACTTTAAACGGATGCCAGAACTCTACGATCCAAGTGTATTTTATCTAAATGTTCAAAGCCGTGGAAGTGCCGCAGTGAAAATGCTGACGAGACAGGGGTTTATTCTGCAGACAGTTCCCGATGTAACCACCGCAGGAGATTACCTGACAAAAGGTAATTTGCATGTATTCCTTTTCTACAAGAAAAGGAAGTTAGACTCTGTAGAGATATTTCAGTGCCCCCAGCAAAAATTAACCACTAACTACAGTTGTATAAAGGAGTTAATATCTCATGAAAAATAGCCGTGGTGACAGTGTTATTCTTACAGCTATTACGCTTTCATTCATTCTTCTTGTTGCATTTTTTTTGTTCCGTCCCTATGTAGCAATCCTAATGCAGAAAATTCTGCAATTATTTTCATAATTCTAAAACGCTCCGTATGCCGAGAGGTTGCGGAGCTTTTTTGTTTACACGTGCAGTTCTAAAAGCGGCGATACATACCGCTGCAGTCCGGCCTGCTTCAGCGACGGCAGCAGACTGCACAAAACGTGGCGATCTTTTTCGGTGATTTTCCCGTTAATAGAAAGATTTTCGGTGATAACACGCACCGTGTGCAGTTTGGCATAGTGGCGGAAATAGCGTTCGCGGTCCTCCGGCGGGATGGTGTCAAGTCTGCGCTGAACAATGCTGCGGTAAAAAGGGCTGTCGGCGTTTTCGGGTATACCACAGTCATCAAGAAACAGTTGCAGGCTGTCTTTTTGCTGCGGCGTTGCCGGGGCGGGAAAAATACGGTTTTCAAAATAGGCAAACAGAGTGTTTTCCATCGTTTCAAGCCTCCATGTGCTGATTCTCGGCGGCTTTCCTTTCCGCCAATTTGTTTAAAATCTTATTTGCCTCCTGCATGGCCTCGCGCCGCGCGGCGACGTCCGGGGATTCGGATGCTTTGTCTAAGCACTCAGCAAACTTCGAATAGGTCCCAGGGGCCAGTGCTTCCATTGCGTTGCGGATATTGGCACTGCCGCCGTAGAAATCTTCGCGGACGGCGTCGCGGCCCAAAATTTCGGAGAGGCTCGCGGCGGCCTCGGTGGTAAAGGGGTACACGTCCATCGCTTTTGCCATCGAAAATTCTTCGGGGGAGAGCTTGTCCTCGGTGAGATACTGCGTTATGCCCTCGTTCAGGTTCTTGCCGAAATCGCGGCAGACAAGGTATTCGCCATCGCGGTCCACCATGTACTCCTTATCACGCAGGCCGACCCGAACCGTGTACAGCGTGCTGTTGTGGTGCTTTTCCGCGACCTCGCTGTGATAGGAGGCCATATGTTCATGCTCGTGCAGGGCTGTCACCCGCATCATCTCCGGTGTGCCGCGGACAAGCTCGATGGTCGTTTCGCCGTTCTCAAAGTGGTGGGTGCCGTAGATGCCGTCCCCGTTGTAGGGCACGATGGAAATGGACTCTTGCCGACCTTCCATCCGGGCCAGACTGTCCGGCGGCATATAGGCACGGTCCAACTCCAAAATGCGGTCAATTGCCTCATCGCGCATTTCCTCGGCTTCCTTGACTTCCGGCAGCTCCAAGGACGGCGCATTTGTGTCTGTGATGGTAAAATCGTCTGTTTCCGCAATGGCAAAGCCGCCCGGCAGAAATTCGCCGCCGCTGTCGAAAACTTCCGGGGCCGTGTCCGTCCCCTCAACGGCATCGGAAAGCGACATGCCCTCGGATGTAGAATCGACGGTTTCGGCGCTTGTATCGCTCGTTTCGGAAAATTCGCTCATGGTCTGTTCCCTTCTTTCTGGTAGGTTTTCACGATAACGCGCGCCTGCTGTTCGGGTACGCCGGTGCGTTCCAACAGTAGCCCCAGCAGGCAGAGCCGCACGGACGCGCTTGCCTTTACGCCGCATTTGTCCAGCAGGCGATTTAGAGCGTGTGCAATCCAGACGCCATCCAGCGAGTCGGCAGCCATACAGGCAGACAGTTCATACAGCTCCGCGACGGAAACCCGATCAAGCAGCGGTTCGACAAGGTCTTTGCGGCAGCGGCTTCCGCATCCGCAGAGCAGGCAGGCAGCGCTGAAACTGTGGCTTTCCGCAGGCGGGGCGACTTGCAGGTGAATCAGGCCGCGTTCCCCGCGTATGGCCAGTAACGCTTCGCCTTCCCGTAACGTCTGGATCTCCCGGCGCTGGCGCTCGGTCATATTCATGGCGTCGGCCATCAGGCTGCGATCCTGCGCGCCGTCCAGCGCATGAACCAGCTTGACACGTGTCAGGGCCGGAATGCCTTCGGCCAGGGCGCTCGGTCTCTGGTCGCTGATTAAGAGGCTTACGCCAAATGCGCGGACCTCTGCTAGGAGTTTTTCCAAAAGGCGGTTGTTGGAGGCCGCGATGCCGCTCTCGTCTGCGGTTCTGGAGAACGTCGCGTGGGTTTCCTCAACGACCAGAATTTGTTTTAGCTCGCTGGTTTCCTCCTGCTGCATAAAGTGTCGCTGCAGCCGGAACAAAAGGACGCTTGTCAGAAATGCGGCGGTCTGTGGAGAAAAATCAGACATTTCAATCACAACTGGGCCGCAGGTCAAATCTTTTGCCGTCAGGCCGCTGCGCCGGCTGAAAAGTGCGGCAAACGTGCCTGTGCATAGTTTGCGCAGCCTCATTTTGGCGGCGGCCGTGATGTTTTGCTTGACTTCAGGTCCGTACTGTCCGCTTTTCTGCATCCAGGTGTCAACATTCGCAAGACACTCCTGCAAAGTTGGCCACGGGCGGTTTGGGTCAAATCGGGCTATATCACTACACCGCCAGCCCTTTTGGCGGTAGGTGTATTCCAGAACACCCTCCAGCACCTCCGGCAGCGGGTGTTCGCCGCCAGAGGCCGCGCATAAAGCGGCTGTGACAACTTCGATATGTGCGGAGACAGGAGTCATCGTTTCCGGTTCCAGCGGATTGAGGAAAAGCTCAAGGCCATCAATGCCGGAGCCGTAGACTTTCAGCGCAGGAACACTGCTTTTCAGGGCGGCATACTCTTTTTTTGCCCCCTCGATGACAAGGAATGGCACGCCTTTCTTGTGGGCATCCAGCAGAAGTGTTTTGATCGTAGTGGTTTTGCCGCTGCCTGCGCCACCGGCCACCAGCATATGCCCCAGCATATTTTTTGGGGAAAGGCGGACAGGCTCCCCCATTTCAAGCGCAGTCCCGATTTGCAGGGAAAAGCCGCTTTCATGGAACGGTTCAACTGCCGGGAAAAGCTGCTCGTTGCTCTGCCCTTCCAGCCGGAAGCCGGGATAACTACGGTGCGGCGGTGTGCAAGCCTGCGCTGCGTCCCGTAAGGTGTTCAGGCTGACAAGATGCAGTGCTTGTCCTTCGTCAACGGCGGCGGGAACGGCCAGCGGCGGGACAGTGGGCGGCATAGTAAACCAACGCACAGGCTCAAAGGATTCTGTGGTTTCTGCCTGCATTGTGCCGGTCAGCAAGGCCAGCAGCCGTTTATACTGCTCCTGTGTGGCCGCACCGAAGCGAATGGCCGTATAGGCAAAGCCCGTACCGCGATTTTTGTGCAGACTGTCCGCCTCACGCTCAAGACAGGCGGCGGCTTGTGGGATGCAGCCGACGGGCTTTTGCACAACGCGGCGTGTGGCACTGCCGATCACATGGTCCGCCGTGGCGTAAGCGCGTAGCTGCCCAAGGAGTGCGGCATCTTTTTGAAAAAGCTGCTCGACGCTTTTGTCTGAAATCGGCAGGCACAACACTGCGGCATAGCCATCCGTAAGAATGGGGTCATCGGCGACGGCATCGGCTAGACGTTCGGCGCACAGCGTGCCCAGCAAAATGCCGCTTATCGGGTATGCTGCCGGAGAAAAACCGGGCGCAGACTCCATCCGGCAGCCGGGCAGAAGCGCAGAAAAAGCGGGCGGCTGTGCGCTGCCGTACAGCAAAGAGAGTTTTCTTCTGCTTTTTTGCAGATAAAAAACCGCATCACTTCCGTTCAGCGCGGCGGTGCGAAGCCAGTGCGCGGAGGCCTGCACAGGCAGCTGCGCATCCTTTTGCGGATCTTCGGTCAGCCGCCAGCCGGAAAGCCTGCTCCAGCTGTGTACCCGCGGTTCAATGGCTTGCGCGGTGTCAAGACTGCCTGCGTCAAGGCTGTCGAGATAGCGGTTCTGCTTGCGGCGCAAGACCTGCGCAGCCGCCTGTGCGGCGCGTTGGAAGTCATCTCTGTACATAAGCACGTTCCTTTCATGGTTTGTTATTTCCTGTGCGGTAGGCATGCGCGAACAGCGATAACGATGCCGATGATAATCAGAATATTGCTTCCGAACGCCGCCAGAAGTTTCCATGCAAGTCCCAGCAGCGCGGCAGCGGCCCCCACCAGAAGAGAGACAATCGCACCGGACGTGACAAGGCTGACTGCTCCGGCTGCGATATAGAAAAGCAGCAGGACCGTAATCAGGCTGAAAAGCCGGATGAACAGCGCCGGAATCTGCAGACCGGGGCGCACGACACTGCCCGTTGTTTTGTCTAAAATTTTTTTGGCAACGCGGCGATTTTTACCGCCTGTGCAGTGGATTTCAAGCTCATCACCGATGCAGAACCGGCCCAGATAGTCGCCGTAGGCGCAAACATCCAGTACGCCGCCCGGTACGCCGTCCTGCGTGATCTCCTCAATCCGCAGGGTGTACGCCTGCGATTGATGCGCAAACTGCCACGGTTCGCCGCCAAAAACGGCATTGCACCACTTATGAAAGCCGCTGAGAAAAAGGCTGTTGTGGTCCATCTCCACCAAACGGCCGCGCAGCACTTTGCGCCCAAAGGCACCCTTTGTTACAAGCGGCGGGGACGGGGCAGCCGCCGGAAGGGTCGGCAGTTCCTCCGCCGTGTGCAGTTGGGACTGCTTTTCATCCTCTACATCCTCTACTGGGCTTAATTCAGTCCCGCAGAACGGGCAGAGCTGCATTTCATCTGGAAATCCCTGCTCACATTCACAATAAGGATTTTTACACTGTTTCATGGCAATACCTCCCGCAAATTATCTGCTGCCATCGTACAGGAACCTTTGCAAAAAGTCATGCCGTGTGAAGATATAAAACGATGGTACGTTTTATATCTTCACACGGCATGACTTCTTTTTACCGAGCGTTTATACTGATGTCATCGGTCGGGAAAACGTAAAAAGGAGCAAGCAATGAATAGAAAAAATAACGCACTGATTCCTATGGAAAACCGCGAGTCTGTCACACTGCATGGAAAGCTTCACACGGTTCTCATGACTTTGCTGGAAAATCCTTACACAGCGTTCTTTGTAGAGACGATGCCGCTATGCGTTCAGCTGAATCTTATCGCACTGTTGCGGCTTACCATCGTGAATGTTTTTTATATAGAGACTTGGAAGATTGCTGCAATTCTGTCAGATTTGCTTGTTACAACACTGATTTACAGCACCAGCGTGGCCATCAAATTACGTTTTTTGCTACCGACAACGTTCCAGAAAATTGTTGCTGTCATAGCGCTCAGCAGTGGTTTTATCACGCATATGGCACAGGTTTTATTGGCACCGAATATCCAAACAAGTATCACAGATGAATTTCTTTCCACTTCCCTGCCAATGCTGCTGCACTACCTTGTAATCGGCGCTTTTGCAGCACTTCTCCGAATGCTATGGGAAAAACCGGGTAGTTTTCTGCACCGTTATATTGACGAGGAAAGATGCAAAAAGTAGAGTATTCTTTTTCTCTCCACAATCCTATACTTACGTTCCATAAGGGTGTACTGTAAGTATACCGAAACTGACCCAAACACAGGAGGAATGAAAAATGGTCAAATACGTCAAGAAAAACGGAATCAAGAAGCCCATTTGGGTTGACCCCCTCTTTCCCGCTTTCCGCGGACTGCTGGATGCGGTTCTTCAAAAGGTCAAAGTACAGAGCAAAAGCAACCTCTGCGTGGGCGGTTTCCTTGAGCGGACGGCCCGCGAGGCCACACTGTATGAGCAGGCGGCCACGACCTATCTGCTCAAAACGCTGGACCCGATGAGCCTGGAATTGGAGGCCGCCCGCAAAAAGAGTGCCATGCACTTGCCGGAACACAATGTGCAGGACATCTCTACCACCGAAGCCGCCCGCTCGGCCCGCCGTGCCGCCGCGCAGCAGGCACAGGCCGCGGCGGATAAGGCCGCAGCAGAGGAAAAGGCTGTCGAAATCGAGAACAAAATGCTGCAGCAGATCGCTCTGACGACCAATGAAGTTGAAGAGGCGTATGGCAAAATCAATATCATGGTAGCGCGCTTTTGCAAGGGAACCAGTTTCAGGGTCATCGCCGAGGAGATCCCCGAATTGACCCCGCATGTGTTTGATGCACAGGCGATCACGCATCGCTATGGCCTGCACCAGGGCGGCGGCGCGGCGGCGTAACGCTTTTTTCTCTCCATGTTTCTGGCGCACGGTATGCCAGGATGGTACAGTATAATCACAGGCCCGGAAGTATACCCTTTGGAGGTTTCATAATGAGTATTTTCAGTAAGCTCCCCTTCTTCAAAAAGGCAATGCAAAGCATCCCTCTCTCCTGGGACGAGCAGGACCCCGAACACTATTACGTCATCCACCACGTTTTGTACGGATACTCGTCGAGCACCTCCGTTCCGAACGGGTATGCAGATGCTTTTACGGACGAAGAAGTCAAAAATACCCTGGCAAAGGCGAAGAAGGCTGTGCAGGACCTGAATCTTACCGTCAAGAACGCCGCAGCGCTCGACCGCATTATTGAGCTTCGGGCGGCGCGCCTCTTTTACGACAAGCTGCTTGCCCGGCATCATCAGAATCTGTTGAGCGCCTACCGGGCCCACAGTGATGTGGTCATGCAAAAGCAGGAAATGCAAGAGTTTATCACAATCCGGGAACAGCAATTAGCGTGTGTTCAAAAACAGATTGATGAACTTACAAAACAATAAGGGAGGAAACCAATATGTACATTCCGCATTACCAGTTCAGCGCTCCGACGAAGTCTATCAATGACACGCAGAAGGTTATGCACACCATCAAGGAAACGCATATTTTTGCCTTCTTTGTTACGGTACTGGCAGCCCTGTGCGATTTGGGTCAGATTACTTATTTTACCGATATTACGCTGAATGATTCGGTTCTGGCCGGTATGACGGTCAGCATCATCGTCGTTCTTGGGCTTGATGTATCCATGTTTATCCTCGGGATTTCCGTTAATCAGTATCGCAAAAGCAGCGGCGCTTCCAAAAAGTCTTTTCGCTTTGCGTGTATTGGGCTGCTCGCGGTGTTCGGCTCCGCTTATTTGATTTATATCTTTCTGGCGCTTCCGGTTCTGCTTCAGCAGGCGGCTGACGGCGATACAGTGTTCTTCGGGCGCCTGATTATTCCGGTGGTTTCGTCGCTTTTGTCGTTCTTTTTCTCTACCGGGTGGAACCCACGCGGTGAGCAGCTTCAGGCCTTACAGGACGAACAGCTTACCATTGAAGCAGATATTGCTTCCACACGGAATACCGTCGCCAAAATTGACCGTGATTTTGACAAATTTGACCCGATTCAGTTTGAGAACGTGCAGGCTGAACGTGTATTTGACCTGCTGCTGGCTAAAGTTTCTGAAGCAAGCAATGAAGCACGAACTCTTTTAGCCACTGAACTGGGGTCTCCCGAGGCTGCCGATGCCCTGCTCACAGAGGCAGGCTTGTCGGACAATGACAATTTCTGGAAGACGGCAAGAGTTAAAATTTCTACGGAGAACGAGCTTTTTCCGGAAGGCAATCCCGTAAAGGAGCTGCCTTCTGCCAGAGAGTCAACCCCTGCCAATCACAGCTTTTCCTTTGATTTCAGTGCCTGACGAAAGGAGCCTTTTCTTATGAAGAAGATCATCTTTGCAATCGCCCTTATGGCTGCCCTCGTTGTTTCCCTTTGCGGCTGCGGCAGCACCGCAGTCGATGAAGCGGTACACCCCACCACTACCACGGCTGTAATCATGTTAAACGGGTACAATACACCTGTGATAAACAATGGGAGTGATTTTGTGGACGCCCCGCAGAATGGCGATGCAACATTTATTATTGTGCCTGACAGTACGCCGTCTGTTACAACCCTTACATGGGATTCGGTTGCGAAAAATGACACCTACGCAGCATCCGAATCCCGAAAGTGGGAAGCAGAACTCTCGGACGAGCTTTCAGCCGTGCGGCCTGACAGTGAGGGGTGTGACCTTTTCTCATCAATCCTTTTGGCCGGAAACCAGTTACAGGCATCCAACACACAGGCGCACAAGCTCGTCATCCTCTGTAACGGAGTGAGCACTGCCACGCTCAATTTTGCAAATCCGGCTTTTTGGACGGCGGATATTGACAAGATGATTTCCCAGCTCCAGACTCTTGAATACATCCAGCCGGATTTGCTGCAGAACGTCGATGTTACGTGGGTGTACATGACCGCCACCGACGGAGTTCATCAGGCGAGCTTTACGCCGGCCATGCAGACACGCCTCTATGCGTTCTGGGATGCTTACATGCAGGCCTGCGGCGCAAACACCGTGGATTTCCGAAAGGACACCTTGACAGGGAGCGCGCCCGATAACGTTCCTCCCATCGAGGCCGTGGCCGTTGATGCCATCACGGTAAGCCTTCCCGATGCTGCGGCTACCCCCACAGAAGCCCCCGCCCTGACGCTGGATACGGCCACGCTGGCCTTTGCGCCCGACAGTGCGGACTTTCTGGATGTACAGCAGGCAAGCCGGACACTGGACAACGCCGCTTCGCAGCTCCGTGCTAACGGCGGCTCGTATGTGATTGCTGGTTCCGTCGCCGCAACCGAAAACAGCACGGCGGAAGGTTCCCTTCAACTATCACTCGCCCGGGCGCAGGCCGTTAAGAATGAATTGATCGCGCGCGGTGTGCCACAGGACGCCGTTACAAACGTAATCGGCTTATCCACCTACGAAACGCCCCTCAGATCTTCTCTGGAAGAGGACAACCGAGCTGTTTTTATCGTAGATGCGTCAACAGACCTGGCCAAAGCACTGCTTACAATCGGCAGCTCCTCCTAAAAAGGGTTGACCGGCAGACCTTCCTGCCGGCCAACCCTTTTTTCTCTCCAAGACAATATACCTCGCTGCAAAAGTCCAGTATAATGAACGCAGACAGGAGGGAAAATTTCATGAACAAAATTACCACAAGCTCTGCTGCGGCACAGCTCGAACGGATGTACGATGATTTGAATAAGGCTTTTTTTGAAGGAAAGCTGCCGGACGCCATCATCACGCTGAAATGCACAAAGGGCGCTTATGGACACTTTACAACGGGGCAGATCTGGCGCGTAGACGAAAGCACCCATAAACACGAGATCAATATATCTTCCGCCACGTTAGACAGACCCGCTTTGCAGACAGCCGCCACCCTGCTACATGAAATGGTCCATTTTTATTGTCATATCAATAACATCCGAGACACAAGCAACCA